>Ga0307515_10022632_pt1 | contig 11064 bp, 8 predicted proteins | sample 17_EM_MG_FD_194513 | JGI IMG/M metagenome (GOLD analysis project Ga0307515, IMG submission 194513) | Populus trichocarpa ectomycorrhiza microbial communities from riparian zone in the Pacific Northwest, United States - 17_EM | ecosystem: Host-associated > Plants > Roots > Unclassified | place... | reverse complement strand
TTTTATAGTGAATTTAACAATCACAAATTTGATTATCTTAATCTTTTATTCTTTTATTTTCAAGTCAAATAAGCTCTCTACATTATCTCTTTTCATTAAGCAACCTAGAACAAAGCTCTCTAGATTCAATTTAATGAATGAAACAAGTAAAAAAAGGATATAGGTTGAACCAAAAAATAAACACACAAGCATGGTTTATAACTCTCGAGTTATATTCCACGTGCAATCAATTGAAAAGCTCTCATAATCTATGATCACTATTTGTAACTTAGCTTCTAGAATTAATGACAAAATATACCAAAATCCTAATATAACAGTCAAATGAATATCATATTGACTTTGTTGTTCCCCCAATCAACAAGATGGTAATTTTTAATAATGAAAATTATAGAATATAAAAAAATTCAATTATAAAGGGATAAAAGAAAATTCTGGAATTTATTGATCGGAAATAAACATGTCCAGAGTTTTGAAATCATCCTTATCAAAAGAGATATTTAGTTACTCGTGCTTAAAAAATTAAACATCAAATTTATAGAAAAAAATAACAAGCTAAAGAGAAAAAAATTAGATAAAACTTGACTACGTGGTTAGATCTTAGATCTTATCTGTGGAGATTTTGCCTCTCTCTTGATTTTCACATATGTTTTTCTTTTTTTTTTCTTTTTTTTTTCATGAACTCCTCTATTTATAACGGTTTTCGTAATTATCTCTAAGAAGCACATGTCCAAGTTGAAATAAACCAAAAGTCATCCTTATCTATTTTCAAGTTCCAAGCTTCGTATATATTAGACTGCATTATTGAATCAATAAAATAATTTCATATCACTTAAATAATTTGATCAGCAAATAAAAAACATGACAACTAATTCCTTAGAGTTTTTATTTAGATTTCGTCCAACCTATTTAAAGACAAGATTTGAGCTTTAAATCATCTTTTCTTAGATCCAATAGCATAAATTAAGCCCAAAACTCCTTTCAAAAGTAATAAGTAAAAGATGCACTTAGAGTGTTTTTCACATTAATTTGAAGCTCAAAACTCCTTATTATTTATTTCCCTTTAGAACACATGCAAACATAAAAGAATAATAAAAAAAAAATCAATAAATGAACAAAGAAACATAGAGAAATTAATAAAAAAATTTTTGTAAAATTGGACACTTATCAGCTATAAAAGACATTGACAAATAACATGTCATTCAAATGATCAACTTGTCATTTATTAATGTTTTGCAACCTAGGCTAGTGTTTTGGTTTGGTTCTAAGCCTGGTTCTCAATATATATATATATATATATATATACACTTCTTAATAATTTAATTGTATTAAAAGTTTGGTTTTCATTTTATTAAATTAATAAAGAGAAATTAATAAATTAGTGATAATTAAAAATGAATGAATTAAAGTAAATTAGTTTTTTTTATAAGTTAAATAAAACTAATTAACAAATAGGAAGAATTTTTTTTCTACCGGATAATTGAGTTTTTAACATTATGAACTATTTTTGAAAAATTAATATGATAATTAAAATATACAAAATATAAAGAAATGAAAATTGGTCATGTTCTCAAAAAAAAAAAAAATAGATTTAATGATGAAAAAATGGGGATTAAACGTTTACGTAAATCAGGCATTTGTGATGAAGTTATCATCTTACATTCTCAACTAATTTAAGTTATTTATAAATAAATAAAAAGAATCTCATTAAGGTGAAAATAATAATTTTTATTTATTATTCCTGACATTATAAGTTGATGGATTACATATTAAATATAAAATAATTAAGTTTTATTATATTTTGTCATGTACTTCTTTCTCATTAACCAACTATAATACTTTATATTTTAATCTTTACTCTATTTCTTACATTATTATTAAATATAATTTTATCTCCATCTCTTGTATGGTCTCGTACTTTATATCCTATGTACCCTTGTCTCTTGTTTCCTGAAATAATAATCAATCAACGCTCGAAATATATATTCATCAACAAGACATAAGACATCCATGTCCTCATGATTTTTGGTCTTACAATGTTGTTTATATCTCTATTTTATTTTATTTTATTTTATTTTATTCTTTTCAATCAACCCTCACGCCTTATCCCTTGAATAATCAATGTGGTTTGAATCAAATCATCAAAAGCAGCAGACACAAAATCTACACTTTCTTAAAGCACGCCTTAATTCACTCCCCTAAAACCTACCAAACATTAATCAATCAATCAGTTAAGCACCACCGAAATTCATCATAATTAATCAAAGAAAATAAAAAATTAACAGGGGACGAATTTTATATTCCTATCAAACAAGATCTAGTTTCGTATTAATTATACTCGGAAAAAAAAAGAGAAGAAAACAATATCCTTCCCCTAACATATATAATTCTTTTTTTATTGTATTTTTTTTCTCAGATTCTCACAACAAAATCAAGAAAGAAGCAGAGAAAAAACCCAGTATAATTACAATCCCTTCCCAAAAAAAAAAAAAAAAAACAATTCCAATCAAGAAACAAAATTAACCTTTCAAGATTATCTCGAGAAGCCTTGTATATTTACAAATCAAAACAGAGGCCTTCCTATGTTCTTCCGCTTAATCACGCTTTGGGCTGGTGGGGGTGAGTTTGTGTGTGAGAAAATGGATAGAACCTTGGTCTAGAACTGCTAAGGGATAACCCCGTGGTATTAGAAGTGGGGTCAGTGGTATTATTCTGGGTATTGGTTGTGGTGGTGGTTGCGGTAGTTGCTGTGGCAGAGGTGGCGGCGGCGGCAACTCGTTCACAAGAGGGGCACATGGTGAGAGTAGTGGCTGGGAGTTGCATGTAATAAGGATTTGAAGTCTTTAAAGCTCTTAATTCTTGAAGCTCCTTGTGTAGTCTTCTGTTCTCTTCTGTTAATGTCTCACAACATCTCTTCAAGTACTCACAATCCACTTCAGTTTGCTTCAGTTTAGTCCTGCAAATCAACACATATCAAGATTAAATATTTACATTAAAACTACTATTTACTTTATTAAAATCCAAGCCAATAATTAATTAATTACCTTGCTCTTCTATTTTGAAACCAGACTTCTACTTGGCGAGGACGAAGATTAAGCTCCTTAGCAAGTGCAAGCTTTTGTTTCTACACCATGATATTTAATTAATTAAAGAAAGAGATTAGCAAACTAATCAAGATGGAGAAACAAGTTAATCACAAAAAAAGGTATTGATCCTTAGACATGATTCTCTTACAGGAGTGAGGGTATTGTGTTCTTTGAAGCTTTCTTCAAGAAAAGAAGACTGTTCTTTAGAGAGCCTGAGTTTCTTTCTAGCACTACCATTCTCCTCTTCATCACTGGCTCTAGAAGAAGCCCTCTCGGCCTGATCAGCTTCAATATTTGATCCGCTTCCACCTTTACTACTGTAAATGCAAAAATCCATTTGAAAAGAAGAGGTTGCACTGTTTGGTGGTGAAGATGAAAGGGTAGCCCCATCTTGATCAGCCTGATCTTCATGTACCATAACAGCAGAGAATCTATTCACATCAAACCCTCTTGACATGTTACCTGAAGAGCCAGCTTCAAAATTAGTCCCTGCAAAAGAAGAAGAAAAAAGGGCAAAATTTCAAAAACCAAAAAATATATAAAGAAAGCAAAAGGTTTGTGAATAGGATGGTTTGTTGAGATGTCTGGTTCAAAAACCAGATAACAGGAAAGAAAACAAAAGGTTTAGGTACCAAAAAGTGAAAACAAACGAAAACATTTTTTTGGGGGTAAAAACAGTGCAATTGACAGATTATAACGATAAAAAAAAAAAAAACAGATTATAACGCAAACGGAAAATCTCAAATATTCAAAGGAAAGAAAAAATGGTTTTGGGTACCATTATCAGATGCCAACGTGAGGATGCTGTTCTGGTTACGAGGGACAGGGGTGTTAGGGAGAAGATCAAGCTGGATAGGTGGATCAGTACTGGTATCTACAGTCAAAATTGTTCCCTTGTTGGCTTGTACTGTTGCTGTTCTTGTGTTTGTATTGTCAGAGTTATGATCAATATTATTGCTAAGTTTGTGATCATCTTTATCTTCGTCTTCTTCTTGTAGGGTGTGATTTGTACCAATTGATAAACCCATGCAAAACCCAGAAGTGACTTTGTTGGTGAGCTGTGTAGATTTCTCCATGAACCCAAATGGTTTTGAAGTAGTAGCAGCATCTCCTAAGCTTAACCCAAGCTCCATTTCTCTTTTATTTTGCATGAATGAAGAAAATGAGAGAGGAAAGAGTTTCTGAGTCAATGCACTGGGAAGAGTCTTTATAGGGGGGGGGGGGTTCCGTGCCTTCCTACCCTCCGTAGTCTTTTCCAATAATTGCATTGCCCGGGAATCGGAGATAAGTTTTTTAACATAAATTAATAGGTTTTCCAGTAAAAAAAAATCCTAATTATTAATTTAAAATTTAATATGTAAGCTTAATAAAATAAACTAAAAATTATATTTATCAGTAAATGTTATAAAAAAATCTTAATATTAATTAAATATTAAGTCATGTAACTAAAAAATAAACACAAAAACAAATATTGATAATGCGTTTTAGTAAGCCCTTTAAATTTTTTAACTTAATTATAATTTAAATTTCATTTAAAAAAATATTTTTTTAGTAACATTTTTTTTTTCTTATTAATATATTTAATTTTAAAAAATATATATAACATTTTTTTATATGTCATTTATTTATTTGAAAACAAAAGTATTCACAAGAAATGCAATGAAAGACCGGGTTGATTTAAAATTAAAAAATATATATGCATCTCTACTAAAACCTCTTTTGTTTCTTTAACGTGCTCTTTTTTTGTTTATTTTTTAAACAACATTCTATTATTATTCCATAATCAAGTTTCAATTCTAAAAAAATAGCATCCTACTAATTTTAATGGGGTGTATTAAGAAATATAATAATAATGATAATAATGATATACTTGTGTGTTGTTACAAGGATTTTAGTCGGTCATTCTTGAAACCTTTCGACTCAAATCCTTTCCCTGTCTTGGTTTTAACTTAAACAATGTGACGGTTGAGTTGATGTGATCTCGTTGACTTGGTGAGTTTAAAAACAACCTAAAAAGTTAGTAAAAACATGGATTGATTTCAAATAATTTAAAACGACATTTGTTTTTTTAATGTTAAGGCGACAACATATGAGATCAATACGGGTTAATATATCAAACTCGCGACTCGGGTCATAGACTTGACTGAGTTTAACAAGTTTGTTTTCTCTGAAATTATTTTTTTATCTAATTATATAATAAAAAAAATAAGCAATTACAGTGAAACAACTAAGTAAAATAAGTAAAATAAAAATAAAAGGTTGTTCAAAAAGAGTGATTGTTTGATAAAAATACAAATAAAATGAAATTTAATAAAATAATATTTAAAAGCCATTCTTAACTCATCGAAGAATTATTAAAAAATAAATATATTATATGTTAAACTATTTAATTTTTAAGAAAGTAAATATTAATTGTTGGAAAACATTTAAGAAAAAAATAAATTAGATGTGCGGTCCTAGGTAGCATGCTGTTTGTACCGGGGCCAAACAACAAGAAGGTGCTAGGTTGTTGAGACCTATCCAGAATAACTTAGAGGTGCCTAGCCATTTGGGCCTAGCTCTAATAGCCTAGAGGCATGATGTTAAGGCTTAGCCTGAATGACATGGAGTGGCAAGCTATTAAAACCTAGCTTGAATGGTCTTGGTTTTGTTTTTTTTTTAAAAAAAATTGTATCATAAATATATATGATAAAAATCCTAGAAATAAATTTATGAATAAGATGTAGTATTAGTGATAGTTTAGAGCAAGGTTGTTAATTTCGCTCCGGTTGATGTTATATTTTTTCAATTGAAACGGTATATTTCGGTTTCAGAGCATTTCGACGTCCGTTTCAGGGTTGTACTACACACACATATACACAATTCAAAATATTAATTGAACAAATATAATTTCAATTCAAATTCAAAGATAAACTAACTTAAAATTATACAATTCAAATTTCAAACACAACTAAATAAGTAGAAAGTTAAATCGATATGACCCGATCGACTCGATAAGTTCAAAGATAACCTAGATAACTGATAAAAATATAATTTGACTGAAAAAATAAAGATGACATATTTTTTTAAAAAAACAATATTGAGACAACATATATATTGCATCGACCCGGGTCAACTTGGCTTAACCTTTCAAATTCGTGACCCGGGTCATGAGACTATAATAACCCCAAATAAAACAAATCAAAATAAATTATGAAACTCAATTATCAATAAACTTATTGTTGAATGATGAAATTAGAAAAAACAAATTCAATCTAAACAAAAAAAATGACATTTCAAAACAAAATTAAAAATTTTGAACGAAAATACAAAAATATCAATGGTAGTCTCACAAGGTATTTCTAAACTCCAATTGCCTTAAAAGTTTAACCTAAGATATAAAAATATGTCAGGAGACTCCTAGTAAAATTTCAGTTTAATCTAGTGGTCGAATTGAGAGATATGATTGATACTGTAAAACTAGACAATATATATATACACACACACACACACATATATTCTTTGGCTAGAATGGAACCGGAACATTCCGGTTGGAATTTTAATGGAATTTATGGAACAGACTGAACGAAATGAAATTTATTTCGGCTTGTTTTATGTTTTAAATTAAAATGATAGATACTAGTCATGTTAAATAGAACAGAATTGACATCCTTGATTTAGAGGGAACTATGTAATCTTGTACCCGAAAACTAGATGATTACTATTTTATTTTGAATCATAACATTTCTGTTAACAATCTCTACATAATAATCAATGTAGAAGGGTTGACATGATTACGTATTTGATAATGACGAATACACTAGTATAAAAATTTGAGGCTAATAATCGGCAAAGAAAGGGTTCCAACATGTCTTCACAGGGGCATGATGCTGCACCTGAAAAGGAAAGAAAGAAAGAAAGAAAGAGGCATGACGCCGCACCGTTTGAATTTTAAGGCACTGCACTGTTTTCTCGCGTTGTTTTACATGCTTTAACACATATACATCACACGGCCGCATATATAGCCTCCTATTTGGAATTAAATATTTGCTGTACACGTAACATTGTTCGTGGATTTTTGTTCATGAGCACATGGTGAAGATACATATATTGTTTGTTTTTATCTTCTTTGTATATGAAATATATATAAATTAAGAATTTCTACGCCATTGCTGAGGTACCATCCATATATTACGATCCCTCGCACCCCGCTTGAGGCAAAAATGACAGAAAGGATATATACAACAAAAGATTGTCTGCTCAAGCTGACTAAGGAATATTGCTTTAGCATGAATAGCACAAAAGAAGAAGAGAACATACATAATTATAATTATGAGGTGTAGCTTAATTGGTTAGATTCTGAATTTGTTTTTTATAAATCTCAAGATCATTGGAGGTTTACATAGTTGTTAACTTTAAGATCTCGAGAGATTAGTTGAGGGACACATAAGCTGATCCGAACATCTATAGTTACCAAAAAAAAACAAGAAGAAGAAAACATTCATATGAATCGTGAAAAAACATAGAAAGTGTTGTCGAGTGTGTCCAGAGATGTAAGATATTGAGTGAAGTCGAAGCCTCTGTATTGACCGAAATCAGTAATCGTAAGAGTTCTGTAATACTTCATTTTATATGAATTTCTTATTCAAAAGGAAGGAATTATTGAAAATGTCCACAGTATCATCCCCTTGATCAACATAACGACAAAATAAACTACACTTAATTCTATCTTTTGGCACTATAATCACAAACACTATCATGTGTTAGTAAAAACTAACACACATGATGATGAGATTTATAGCATTGCAATATCACACTTTGTAATTATTAGTTCTAGTGTGGTAAACACGTCTTAATTGTTTTTTAATTTAAGGGAATCAAGAGTGACAACACTACTTATACTTAGCTAAAACATGTATCTTAGCTTAGTGATCAACATTAAATCATGCTTTTATCATCAATGTAATATTGTCGTGAAACACACATGATTGGGACCATCATAAATGTCCTAACTTATTGACTGTTTTCAACAAATCTCCTACTTGAATACATTTTCTTCTGGTGAAGCTTATGTATACTCCTCTTGTCATGCGATGCCCACGTTGTAATAATTATAATATAATCTTTAAACAGTTATGTCTCCCTCTTATCATTGTGTTCCCTTCAGTCAACAATACAATGGCCAGGAATTACCACAGTAATAATTACCCATTTATTCCTACTTCGATGATCGATCGTTGCATGATGTCCTCGTCTTTTTTCCCTACATGAAATCATACAAGCAAGCATCTTTACTAAGAGCCTATATTCACTCTATTTTTTTTCTTCGAAGTTCAAGATATATAGATTAAGTATCAATCAGATTTTAACTTTCAAGGAATCTACAGGTTTATTTTCGTGGACTCTCTAGTATGCCTAAGACATTTCAAGTAAGCAAGCATCACATGTGGACAATGGCATGTAGGACTTGGTTTTTGGGATTTGACTTTGCATGTGGAACACCGATACGAGTTCCATATATATGATGAATCGTAACCCTAGCTCACGAGGATCACGGCTGCATGATGCAAATCATGCAAGGTGTTTAAAATAATTTTAGTGTGGGTGGTGCGATTCACACACCTTAGATTTCTATACACAGCATATTTCTTTAAAATGGATGTTCAAATTACTTTAAGAGTATGATTTCATGAAACTCTTCAATTAATTTTACTCGTATTTCAAAGAAAGCAAGAGATCTTTCCTTGAACATTCCACTGGAAATAATGGCAGAGACACTAAATCTAATGGTAATTAATTTGTGTTATATGCGTGTGGATTTAATGAAAACAATGCATGTGATGCCATCATAAAAGCTACGATAACAACTTCGAAAATGAGCCAAATCGAAGAGAAATTGGAGAGAATGTGTGACCATGAGGATCAAATATTAATCATTATGAAAAGTAAAAGACTTTAAGGATCGAATTAGAGTATTTAATTTACAATTTAGCATTGCCATGTGCCCGAACGCATGATCTTACAAGATTTAGTAAAAAACATGAGGGATCCTAATATTTCTCTTCACTAAAAAGCTCTTGTGAATATTAGCAAAGCAGCAATATAGTCCATTATTGATCATGAAACGGACTCATAATTAGAAAGAACCAACATTCGATACCTCCGATCTCCTTTTCTTGAAGAAGAAACATCGAAAGCATAACCCATTTCAGGAAATATCCAAACAGCTTCTAGTGGTAGAGACTGGAGAGAGTTTTGAGCATAATTGGCGGGGTTTGGAGACTCTGAATTTGTCAAATATTCCACTAGATTTTGAAGCTGCCGTCTTTCCCTTTTTGCATATCCAAGAACTCCTTTTGCCTAAGGTTCACTACGGTGAAAGTGACGTGAATACTGACTTTTTGGTAATGTTATCGAGCATGTTTTGTAAAAAAAAAAATTGTTTATAAATATATTTAAATAATTTTTTATTTTATTTTTTAAAATTTATTTTTAATATTAGCACATTAAAATAATTTAAAGATATAAAAAAATTAAAACAAAAATCAAAATTTTTAGAAACGTGAGGTGAGTTGTGTTTCCAAACGCTTCTTTAAACACCTGACCTAATTTAGTAGGTAAATTTGTTGATTCGAGGTTTAGTTTCAACTAGTTATTTGACCCGTGCTGCGTTATGAATTAGATTTTCTTTTCTAAAAAAATTAAGTAAGTAGGTTTTTTCAATGTGTTTTTTTATATAAAAAATAGATATCGGAAAACTTATGTATACATCTAATAAAATAAATCGAGAACTACGTGTATTAATTAATAAATAAAAAGTCATTAAAGATAAATTAAAATTAAAATTAAAAAATTGAGAGTCAGATATAGACCAATATATTTAGCTTCGCAACTCGAATGTTTGACACAGTTGTGTTTAACGACTTTGTTCAAAAAAATTAATTTTTTATTTAATTAAATTATAATAAAAATAAACGCACATGAAATTGATTAAATAAAATAAGAGAGAAAATATATTATGCAAGGTTATACATATTAAAAATATTATCTGAAAATAGATATCTTGAACATGCAACATTTTTCAACATGTTGTTTTACATTAAAAATATTAAGTGTACATAAAAAAAAACTTATGAATGTATATAATTAAATAAATCGATAATAATCTATGTCAATAAATTAAAAAAATCATTAATGATAATTAAATATGTATCTGGAAAAGTTGATAGGTGAATATAGATCAAGATATTTGATTCCACAACATGGATCATTTATCCAATTGTGTTCAATGACTATATTTATTAAAATTATTTTTTTATTTAATAAAATGATAGTGAAAATAAGCACACACATAAAATTGATTAAATAAAATCAAAAGAAAAAACATATCTTGCAATGTTGCACTTATTATAAAACTATCAAAAAATAAATAATTTTTATTTTTTTTTAAAAATCAATTATATATAACATAAAAAATACAGATGAATTAGAATAACTTCTTCAAAAATTAAATATATACAAAATAAAAAAACAACCACTATTTTAAAAAGGGTTGAATACAAAAAATAAAAAATTAGAGAGAAGGGATATTAATTGAAATATAATTTAAAAAAATTATTAAAAAAAACACATAAAAAAAAGGAAAAATTACAAAAAAAAAAAAAGAGGTTAAGTGTTGTTGGGCCCTAGTTTTTTTTTTTTTAATGTAACTAGGGCAGACCACCGCCCTAATATTTTTTGAAAAACAATTCCCAGATGGCTCATCATCAAGGATTTCTAAATTACGATTATTATGGTGGCCGGAAAAACAAGGTATATTTTTTTTATATAAAAATCAATTTTTAACTCAAAACACTTAGAAAATAGCATAAACACCTTTACAAGCTCATAAACGGCCTTAAAATCACCTAAAAAACTGAAATCAACCCGAAATAAAAAATATTTTTGGGCTTGGATATGTTTTTTAAGGTCATTTCAAGGTTTAAAAAACACATAAATAGGA
>Ga0307515_10022631_pt1 | contig 11064 bp, 7 predicted proteins | sample 17_EM_MG_FD_194513 | JGI IMG/M metagenome (GOLD analysis project Ga0307515, IMG submission 194513) | Populus trichocarpa ectomycorrhiza microbial communities from riparian zone in the Pacific Northwest, United States - 17_EM | ecosystem: Host-associated > Plants > Roots > Unclassified | place... | reverse complement strand
TCCTGAAAATCATTTCAATGAAACAAGGGCTACAATAATTTCACTGGATGTAGCCTGGATAATCCTAACTGAAGCGTACCAAGCTATCAGATAGATAAGTGTAATGTTTTTTCAGCAGCTATCAAATTCTCACCATTATATAAAAGAAAAAAAATATATAGTTAACATCAACTAATCGGTCATTTACTAAAAGCTTACTTGGATTAAAGAAATAATAGTATCACAAGTTGATTATGAATTTTCAAAGAGCTCCTTTAACGACGCAGAGACTTCTACGACTCCTCCATGTGAGCTATGTCTCGGTTCCTGAGCTTCCTACTCTCAGATTCTCTCTCTCTCTCTAGTATCATCAACATTTATGATGCGTCCTCGAAGCTTCGCAGTTTCATCCAGTACTCTTCTCTTCTCTCTGCACCGATTCTGAGTGATCATTTCACTTCAAGTTCTCTTCTCGTCTGTTTTGTGATTTCTTTATTATATATAGATGAATCTTCCTGCTCTCATGCATCCCAGTGCTCCCATTAATGCTCCTTTCTCTATTACTTTATTAGTAATGTCTGTCTGTAGTGTTCTTAATTAATCTTTAATCCTTGACAGTTTCCATTTCTTGTTACCTTCTACTGGTACTTGCTTCTATTTGAATAAATATTACTATTTTCTTCTTCTTCTTCTTCTTCTTCTTCTTCTTCTTCTTCTTCTATTATATAGAGAGTTTCTTAGGTGATATATTTTGTGTAGAGTGTAAAGTTTGAAGGAATTGAAAGAAGAAAAAAATGGGGTGCGGTGCTTCTATGTATCCACTTGCGGGGAGAGAGAAGAAAAGTGTACCAGAAGTGGTAGTGTATGTTCCTTCAATGAGAATACCTGCACACTCTGATCTTCAAAGGCCACTAAGAGGGTTAATTCCTCAAGATCTTGTTGATAGGTTGGCCTGCCTTCGCAATCAGATTGTGTTAGTGGCTGAGGATACAGGTCTGTTTTTCTCACAACCCTAATAATGTTTCTTATATTGTGTTTTCTTTGGATGTGCAGAAACATGGAAAGAATATAAATTATTGTAGATGGGAATTTTGTATATTAGTTCTTGGAGGGGAATTTTGAATTTCTTAAGAATTGTAAAGGAAATTAAATTGCTACACAAACTGTGGGCAATGCAGGTGGATCTGCCGTGACTGAACTAAGGAGGGCACTGGAAGAGTACTTGTCTCTTCTTATTGGGCTCACCAAGAAAGGTTTTAAGGGCTCATTTCTATGCTAATAATTTGTCAGTCTCTTCCTTGTCTCCTTTTCTAATGAATTGCTATATGTATCTTGCAGAACATGGACTCGAGGGCTTGGTCGAGTTCAAGTGGAAAAATCTGGAAACTGGCCGGCAGGTAAGTCTATCAAATTCTCAACCTTCAGCTGCTTCTGGAAAACCTTTGTTGTTAGCAGTGGACTGGTAATTAGAATTGAAATACGATTGAGCAGGAAAACTCTGTGGCAAACTCCTGGTTTGAATTATTATCTGTCATTCACATGATAGCAATGCTTACTTTGTCAGAGGCTAACACATTGATGATCCCTAAGGATCGCTCTGGTTCTGGCATTAGGGTTGTATCTTCAGGTTCTCATTCTTATCCTCAACGCTCTATTTTTAGTCTTGAATTATTCAGAGGTAGTTCTTTTTGACTCAATGGATTGTGATTAATCTATAACGTAAAACCCAGATTGTAAGAGGGATGCTGTTGATTTACTGCTTAAGGCATCGGGATGCTTGGTATTCTGTGTCCGTGAAATCTTGGCTCATTTACCACCAGATATCAAGTATGTTAAGAAAGACGCAGACTTAAGGATTTTTCGTGGGACTTAGAGTCAATATTAATAGTTGTGATTGATTCTGTGTACTCAGGAAAACCTTTTCAAAAGATTTCCAAGATGGTGTCCTGGAGGCTATATCCATTCAAGCGCTAGGCCAGGTATAGTGCTAGTCGACCTCTGCAATTGTCTTGAACTTCTGTGTTTCCTTCAAAATGCAGACTAACAGACATTTGTTACCTCTTCTATTTTGTAACAACCAATTATAAGTCAAAATGTCTGGCATTTTATCATCAAATGGGAATTAGAGGAAACTAATACTGCTTTCAAGTTCAGGGAACTGAAATTCAGCTCGGTTTCGCTGTTGAAAGTCAAAAGGCTTCTTTATCTGTGAAGAGGAGGTTGGCATGTGAACAGCTGATCTACTTTAGTCAGGTTTGTGTTTATGCTCTAATTCTTCCTGAGACTTTGACTTGTCAAGCTCCTACACGATGCTCTATTGCATCTATTTTAACGATTATGATTTTAGAAGCCTCTTTCTGTAGAATTCACCAGTCAACTGAAGGAACAGATAACTTTCATTTAATATGTACTAGAAGACTATTTCTTAAAATATTTTCTTGATGCATTTGGTAAACTTTACTTCTTTTCTTAGGTGTTAGGCTCACTGACCTTCATTTCTCAACTCTCATCGTTAGTGTTTGTCTCTATTCAGGCTTATCACTTCTTGTCAGGGCTTGACATGAGTAATGGGCATGGAAAGAAGCATCTCTGTTTCATTAAGTGGAAGTTCCTTGAAGCAAAGGTTTTCTTTGCAGTCAACTTCTTAAATTCTGATTGCTGTGTTGATCTTAGAGTTGCGTTTCATAATTTTGCATCAACTGATTCTAATTATTCTACACAACCTATTAGGCTGCAGCTTACTACTACCATGGTCTGATCCTTGACAAGGGCACTGAACCAGCCTGTCATGTTAGTGCTGTATGCTGTTTTCTAGCTGCAGGTGGGCTTTTGTCAGAGAGCAAGAAGGCCTGCTTAACCTTTTGCCTCACAGCTCCTGTTACCAGGTTGGTTTTGGCAGTGTTTTGTAAGAAGTACCTAAGAATGGTAATTTTTTTGTTGTCCTTGAAATCTTATTTTCGCTTTATTTCCCTGAATTTTCTTGAAGATCTCCTCCGCTTTGGGGTGCAATGAAGCACTTGCATCAGAAAATTCCTGAAGTTGCATCAAGGAAGTCTCAGATGTATGGCTACCTCTTGGAAGAAGAGAAGTGAGTGGTTCTCCAGTTGACCTTTATTTGTATTTCAGTTCATCTTATGTTGTTTATATTACTGTCCAAAAGTTGAATCTGCGAAAAAAAGTAGAGATTCTAACAAAGTTAATGATGCAGGGCTCTACAAGCACTGCCTGACCTACCAGATTTCCAGTTGTCATTGGCACCTGATGACTATGTATTGCCGGAAATAGATCCAGCATGGGATCGCGATAAGTGGGGCATACATAGTCAGCCCTTAAAGGAGCACCTCAAAGATTCTGAAGATGAGACTGGAACTTAATGAAACCCTCTATGAACTCTTCTTCTGTGTAATTGGATATGTGCTCTAATGAAACTATGCCACGCAAGGCTAATACAGTACCATACCTTACCAAGTTGCCATAGGATAGCAACAAGATACTTTCTTGATCTGTCTCCACATCCATGTAAATTTTAGTTTAAAACGCTGTCTAATAAAACCTGTACAGAGTTTGTATCTCTAGAAGCATGTTCTTCTGTTTTGATGCTAGACAAATAGGCACCAGATGTTTCCTTTCCATTAGAATTCATCTTGGAATGGTTCTTGTGATGATCACCAGATAAGCAAAACTCATCAGCAGTGCGTGCAGCAAAAGTTGGATATGGTAGCTCCGGTCATGGAAGAATCGTCATATAGGTTAACATCTGATTTCCTAACTCATGATTTTTCAAAGCTACAAACAGTCGACTAAAGTAACAACATTATTTCTTAGCAAATATAAAACGAGGAAGTGTTGAGAGTCAATTTCGAGAATAGAAAACATAAAATGAGAAAGCATGATTCAAATGCCCTTAAAACTCAAAAGGTTCACGAAATTTTAGTCAGCTGCCCTTGTAATAAAAATTTACAACTATCCAAAACACAATCGTTTACATGATCTATTCTTTTAATTCCTCCAATGGCGAGCAGAATAAAAGGAAGACACGTCTACTCCTCTTTCATCTTGTAAAACAAAAGGCATCCAGGACCAGAAATCAGCTGTCAACCAGAAGCTCCTTTTTTACCTTATTTCCTCTTTGTTTAACTTTCCTGGTCAGCCTCTACTCTTCACTGCTCATAAGTCACTCAGTTGCATGAGACATGAGTTTGTAAGCAGCTAAAATATTGAGTGCCAGGTAGCAAAAGAAAGCAAGGTAAGATAGCACAGTAGATATCAACATTTGGTGGCAGAACTTGGTCACGTAACTGCAAAAAGGATTCCAAAAGGCCTCTCGTTGACCATATTTACTCAAGTAACCAACAGCTGTTGCTGCTGCACATCCAGATATCATCAACACCGTCATCACCTGCAATGCATTTTTTCAAATAAGCAAAAAAGAAACAGAGAAACAACTAGTACAAAGTTGAATACTAAAACCAAGAGAGAAGGTACAGTGAATAATGCATAATGGAATACAATGAACTAAGAAGAGAAAAAGGTGATGACTTCCTCAATCAAATACATACCATGTTATCAGCATTTTATAGCGTTCTGTCTTAAAAATCTTTTCTCGTGAAGCAAAATTGCATGAATGCAGGACGTGGATCAAGGGAACCCATCGGGGAAGGGGGCAGGCCCCCATTCTAACAAAACTATAGTGATTTTATTAAAATGTTGGTGATATCATTAAATTGGGTGGGGACCAAGCTTTTGTAAACTTCATAGGACCATAATCAATTAATCTCTATGTTCATGAGGGAAAACTTCAACTAAACAATGCTGAGTCGGTAAACCAGAACTCCTGTAGAATAATAACTCTAGCATGAAGATGATAATAAGTCTCCAACAAAATCAGTTGAAAAGAAAATGTTTTTTTTTTTAAAAAAAAAATTCGCCTTGATATTCGTTAAAACAATAAAACATTTGGTGAATGACTTTAATTAGGTAGGTGACATCTAATTTCTGTGTCGTACCTCATGCTTATATTCATGTATTAGAAAAACAACACTCTTACCATATCATGCAAAAACAAAAGGAAATAACTGGTAGTCTGTGATCCTGGACGGCTCAGGGCCCATAGATAGAGCAGCGACAACACAGAGAAGGCACACACAGTTGCATCTGCACCAAGCAAAAACCTACAAGACAACCCAGAAACAAAAAAGCTTAACACGCGATATCCTGTCTAATATAATTAAAACCTGCATTTAAACCCCCACAAAATCAAAGCACATGCTTAGTATTTAATTACTTCATGGCAGGACTTTGGCTGTAACGTGGTGCAATGGTCAGCCCGATAAAAGAGACTGGCTCCTTCGCGGTAACCATTATAGGGATAGCAGCCACTGTGAAAGCAATGGCTAAAATCCTTAGTGTGATTTGAGCCATCAAGAAACTCCTCTGTGGTTGACCTGGGGTTGACGTGCCTTGTGGAGTCTTGGCTTTGAGAAAACCCTTTTCTGTTGTATTCTCTGGAGTTGCCATTGATAAAGAAAAACCCTCTCTGTTGCACAGAAATTGAACAGAGTGCAAATAGAGGAGGAAATCAAGGAAGCATAGGAGATGTTGGTACAGAGAGAAGGGGTTTTCCTGGTTTTTGAAAACAAAGAGGAAATCTAGCTTGATTTAAAGGTCTACAAGCAGTCATAAATAAGTGAACGGAACTCACCCACCCAATAAATGACAAGTCAAAAAAAATCAAAGCATATAAGGCCTTTGCAGATGCCAGCCCAATAAAATTCTAAAAAAGAGGTATTGTCTCTATTTTTTTTTTCAATTAAGAATTTGCATTATTTTCGTATTCTTTTTAATTTAAATTAAAAATAATTAAAATTCTTAGAATAATAAAAATTCAATTTAAAATTTCTTAAGAATAATAATTATGAAATGAGTAATGCCCGAAAATTATTTTGAAAATCACTTACTATAAAAATATTATGCATTGAATTAGTTAAATTTTTGGGTAGAAATTTAAGGTACATAAACATAATCAATCAATGAAGTGTTGGTCTAGCGATTAAAGTACTGTTATATTTTTGTAAAGGTGAAAACACAAGTTTGATTTTCAGGAAGCGTATTTATTAGGAGAAACAGCCACGAACCCTTAATTAGATTAGTCTCACACTATAAAAAGATGTGACGATACCCAATTAAAAAAAAAAAAAACATGATCATAAATAATTAAATAAAATGGTTCTTTCAAAAGCTAGAAAGTTTGTATCAATAATAATAATATATAATAATAATAATAATAAGAAGGGCTAGAGAGTTACTTATAAACACATATTTAATAATTGAAACACATTTGTTAACAAAAGTTAGTTTGGTATCTCCATTTTTTTTTTCTTTTTTTTTTTTTTATTATCTCCATCTTGGTTAGTCCGGTTGATGTTTTATTTATTTTTATATGTGATATTGAATTTAATTTTTTCATTTTTATATTCAATTTGTACAAAAAAAATAATATTTGTTTAGTGTTTAAATTAGATAACTTGCTTGTGTTTCAATTAGAACAATTTTTTAAAAAAACATAAAAAAATTAATGTGTAGGTTATAAAAAACTTTTAAATATTATTATTAATTTCAGGTCAAGAAGTTAATTTTAAAATTATTTTATTTAATTTTTTATATAATTTAAGTTTTAAATTAAATCATATAAAATTATTTCAATGTAATTCAATTAACTCCAATTAACTTAACTCCAATTAACTTGATAAATCTAAAACAAGCTCATTAGCAACAACACCGTGAGCAGTTGCAGTGGACCAACAGCTCCTCAGCAGCGTTGGAAGATTTTCCTTAGCAGTATCCAGCATCATCTTCTCCGCATCGTGAGCAAGCAGCAGCAGGAGCAACAACTCTCCTCAGTCATGCAATAGCAGCTCAGCCTTTATCTCCTCTGCACCCGTGAGTAACAGTTGAAGATCTTCTCCGTCAGCAACCATTGGTCACGGTGGTATGGCAACTTTCTTCAAGTGGTAGTAGCAGAGTAATAGCCGGTCTTTTCCTCTTCATCATATCAACAACAAAGGTTGCAATTTTCGACAGCTTTTTCTTAGTAACAGTACCTAGAGTTTTTCTCTTCTTCTCGGTCACGACAGTAGTAGCTCAAGCAATAGAGGAGCCCACCTGACAGTAGCAACACATTTCTCTTCCAGCAGCAGCTCTGCACTAGTGTTGTGGACGAGAGCTAAATCAGCAAAGTCTTCAGCAGCCTCACCGTGACATCATGTTCCAGCCGAGAACGACGACAGCAGCAACACCGTGAGCAACAAACGCCAACACTCCAGCTTCTGTAAGCATCTAGCAACTTCTTCACCACCAGCAAGCCTTCAACCATAAGCCAGGTAATGTTTCTCTCTTACTTCTTCATGTGGCATGCCTCTACATGATGGTGTAAATATGTAAGTGTATGCTGTGTAATGGCTGGAAAAAAAATGCTTATATTGGTGGCCTTCAAATTTGCCAAATAATGGCCATTAAGCCTGACTAATGAAGAGAAAGGAGGTTGGGTCTCTATTTTGAGCCCAGCCCACGGTTAGGCTGGATTTGTTTTATTAAAAAGGATTTTGGGCCATCTGTTGGCCTAATTAGATTGGTCCTTGGGCCTAGTGAGCCCAGCCCATATGATTATGTGACTGGACTAAGTCCAACCCAACTTTAAAGGCTTGTGCCTGATTTTCATCAAAGAAAAAATCATTTTTTCGTTCTGTGTGACAAACATATCATTAAGATATTTTTCATGCCTCTAGTTTTAAAATAAGAACATATTTGACAGACACGTTCTATTACCTTTTCTTTTAACCTTAGTTTGTCCTTTATTTAGTATCTAGTCAAATAATCCCTAAATAATCTCCGCAAATTCTGAAAAACATTCAAGGACCATTTTAAAATTATTTGTGGGTTCCTTGCTTGTTTTTTAACCATTTCATTTAATACTTGGTTTGTAAACTTATATCGTAAGATATTAACATAGCATTAAATATACATTTTTTTCTTTAAAATTTCAAAACAAAATACAAAAAAAAAAAATTTCTATATTTAAAAAAATACAAAAAATACATTTTTATTTGTGTGCATATGGTCAAGTCTCTCAAATATAAAAATAAATCATATATTTTCATAAATAATAAAAAAATACAAGGCGTGATTTAACATTTTTAAATATAAAAAATCAAGAAAAATAGTTTTGTTGATATCTTTGCATGAATTTTTGAATTTAATAATAAGTTTATAAAATCTATGAGAACTTGACCTACATTTTAAAAATATCAAAAAATCTATTTTGCTTGTTCAAATATCAAGGATTATGGATTTATACATAAGATGTATTCTTGATATTAAAAAAAATTCAAAAAATATAATTTGATATTAGAATGGTTAGGTTTTAACTTACTAAGATAAAGATCTCCTTACCGAGAATGACCTTTCTTAAAAACTTAGACAGACCAACAATTAAAAAAACACAACGGTACCTTAGTTTATATTAGACAAATAAACAATGCAGCTTACCTTAAGTAAGATATACTACTAGTGATACATCATCCCTATACACAACTAGTCCCCTTATCTAGACTCTAAGATCAGTTAATATTTCTAGTGACTAAGATACTAGGTGGTGACTCCAATTCTTTTTTTTTTTTAATAAGAAACAAGAATTCTTTTTTTTTCACCCATCACCACAAAGATCCTGCTCTAGAAGGATGATTGTCGCGACACTGTACACGTGTGCCAATACTTATAGATGATAATTATTAAATAGTCAGCTTGTGACTATTCTTATGATGTAAAACAAAAAATCCACCATTTTCATGAACACCACAGTTAGAAAGCTCAAATTTATATTGAAAGTTTTAGAGCGTTACACGTCATATAATTTTCTATCATGATACTTGGCCTTTTATAAGGCGCATTAACTAGTAACCAGTCCAGGACATGTTTACGAAGTGCATTCAAGACTGACCTATTATCAATTAACACCTTTATAATTACATAGTCTTTACACTTTATTGTGATGTATATTGATTTGTTAAGTGTTATCCCTTCATCTAACTCATATTTTATAAAGTATAGACAGTTAATGGCTTAGATCCTGCCCACCAAATATTTCATGGAGTCCTATGTAATGTCTTGTAGGATATAAGTTTCATTTAGAACTTTCTATAATGCATTTATATATAGAGCTTAATGCTCAGGATTAATGATAGTATATAAATCCAAGTGAGAGTTTTCTTAAATTATTCTATCACATTGTATTCATTGTGTTTCATCAACTTTAAGAATCTAATAACCTCTTTCTTATTTATGGGCTTGGTGACCTCATCATTCCTGGTCAACTCCTCGACTGCCTTACCTTTTTCCTTTTTCTTTCTTTCTAACTCTTCCAATGTAAAACATCTTCAACTCCTTATCAATCGTCTTATTTCATCTTAAAAATTAGGGAAATGCTCTTGGTATGGAAGGTATATCTACACCTATGAGGTTATGTATTATAATTTCTATTGTTTGAATGAATAGGCTTTGTCAAAATCATTTAAGAAGGACCTACAGTCGACTAGTTTCTGCATACTTTAAATCTCTCATCTTGGAATGCCACAAATCCTATCTCACTTTTAGTTTTGTCATATCTTATCCTCAACACTCCAAAGGCTATTATAACCTCAACCTTATGATGAAATTCCTCACAAAAATCAATATCATGACCAAACTAGCAATGATATTTGCAATATTCACCAAAATTTATATCGGTTACTATCTGTATACTTTAGATTCTCATCTTGAAATGCCACCATTTCTATCTCACTTTTAATCTGGTCATCTTCCATCCTCAACATTCTAAAAGTTATCATGGTCTCAACCCTATGATGGAATTCCTTATAAAAATCAATATCATGACCAAACTAGTGATGATATTTACAATATTCACCAGAATCTATGTTGGCTTGTACCTTGGATGGTGGTCGAAGTTAATTTTCATATGCTAATATGTCATACAAACTACTCATAGTCATCTTCATATCTGTCTCTTACTTTTTCCCATATTCAAAAGCAATCACATTTATTCTTTCACTCTTAAAGGCGTGATTTGAGAGTGGGTTAGTGTTCACATTAGGATTCTCATTTAATGTTATCCAACCTACCTTAATGAGTTGTAAAAGTTTGTTCTTAAAGATGAAGCAACTATCATACTATGTCCAACAGTACGAGTGGATACTCATAGGTTTGATTAGGTTTATAATACTTTGAATATGGTGGTTAATGTGGGTTTTTAGGGATAGAAGCAATTTGACTAATATTAAGTAGCTTTTTGTACCTTTTATATAAAGATAAAGGGAGTGATGGTAATTGTTCTTGGGTTCTTTAAAAATTCTTGTAGGGGCAATAATCATGTTTGACACACTTTAGCTTGCCATAGATACTTCATCCAATCAAGCATCCATAAATACATATACAAGCATAATTATTTTAAATTAAAAAAAATAAAAAATAAAATAAATTAGATTTGAAAATTATTGAAATGCCCATAGTCAAACTATAAAATTACTAAAATGCCATTGGTCAAGCTATTAAATAACTAAAACACCCCTACCAATGCACTGTATTGTTCACTCGATGTGTGAGCCTCGCGCACCGCCATTATGTATGGTCCAGTAACGATCCTGAGAGGATGGTGGCTTGTTGAGCAACTCTACAGGTAGATCTCGATCTCGTTCATCCACTAATTGTAGCAGTGTATCTCACAATTAACTAGGGAGGGAGATCAACGATAAAGAAGGCTCGAGTGAACTGAACGATTCTCTTCCCTTTTCTAGCCTTTAACAATGGTGTTGATGATGAGGACTAGTCGAGTTTTGATCGGGGGAGGCTGACTCTCCTTTCTATGGTGGTTTCAAGGCGTTTGATAGTTGGATATCGGAGATATGGTGGCTAGAATTACCGTCAGCGGCTGATGGTGTTGGGCTTCAGTGTTGACAAGGGTAATCATATTTTAGAATATATATATATATATATATATATATATATATATATATATATATATATATATATATATAA
>Ga0307515_10022630_pt1 | contig 11064 bp, 10 predicted proteins | sample 17_EM_MG_FD_194513 | JGI IMG/M metagenome (GOLD analysis project Ga0307515, IMG submission 194513) | Populus trichocarpa ectomycorrhiza microbial communities from riparian zone in the Pacific Northwest, United States - 17_EM | ecosystem: Host-associated > Plants > Roots > Unclassified | place... | reverse complement strand
AACAAGAAGACTTTTTAATAATATTACATAGAAAAAAATATATCCTATTAATGTACACCCGATTAGTAAATATATCATCAGATTTGCCAAACAATTTTTTTTTTTAAATGGCCCATTATTTATATGCTTTGATGTTCTTAAAAACAATATTTCATAAATTCCATATTGGAATAGGTTAAAATAAATTTATATTTGATACATTTAGCGTGCGAGGGAATAAATAATTCATGAACTTTGTGTATCAAATCCATCTAATGGCATTACAAAAAGGAATAGATTCAGAATTTCAGATCAAAATCTACCTCATTAATAACCTTGATATTAATGCTATTTATTTGAATATATGCTATCATGATAAATCATTCAGTTAATTTTATTCATGGTTATAAAATTCAACTTGGAAGTAGATCCGAAGCAAGGACTGGTCATGGATCAAAATAGGTTAATTTGGGTTAATAAAAAAATTTAAAATAATATTATTTTTTTAAATAAAAAATTAATTAAAATTTTTACTAAGTCAATTCCAATTCCAAATTAATTTTTTATACAGCCAGCTTAAGCTATGGATGGGTCTGTCGAATCCCGAATCCGAACGGTGTTCTCAGCCATAAGATTAAAAGCTTGTTGGAGGCTTATGTTAAAGGTTTGAGGAAACATTTATAAAGTATAAAGGTCAGGATTTTCTAGAGCTAATAAAGGCCCAATTCCAAATTTCAATATCCACGGACTCGATGTGGCCGTATTAACTAGAGAACTTAGCCCATCAAAGCCCATTGGGCTACCCCTCGAAATTTCATCCCAAAACGTCGCAGATTCCACACAAAAACAGGAAAAGGGCTACACGGCCATCTAAGTGAACATCTACCAATCTCAAAACCTCCTGCTTGGCCGCTGAGAAAGTGAAGAGAGAAAATGAGCGGACCTTCAAAGAAAGTAGTGGATGTGGCATTTAAAGCATCGAAAACCGTTGATTGGGATGGGATGGCCAAGCTTTTAGTCTCCGATGAGGCTCGCAAAGAGTTCGCTACTCTTCGTCGCGCTTTCAACGAAGTTAACGCCCAACTCGGGACCAAGTTCAGCCAGGTCTCCCCTCTCTATCTTTTTAGATCTCTCCTTTTTTTTTTCTGGATTTATTGTTTTTTTTAAATCTTGGCATTTCTAGATATATAATTTTTGTTAACTGTATTAGATCTGTTTGCATATGATTTATTTAACTATGTAGTTAGGGGTTTTGTAATTTTTTTGAATCATTTTTTTTATGGTGGATTGGTGATTTTTAATTTTATTTGTGTTTTTGCGTTTTGATAAGGGATTTGGCTTGGATTTACGAGATGGGTCTGTTTTGTATTGAAATTACACTGTTTCCTGAAAAATTAAAATGGGAAATTAGTGATTGGTCTGTACTGGCACTGTATGATTGTATGAGGACATTATATTATTGAGTTGGTAGGAAAGTTAAAATATATGGAATTATTTGTGCTAATTCAAGCTGCATTTCACTCAATTCTGAATACGTAGAGTGAGATTCATGCTCGTCTTTTAGGAGTGGCATTTTATTTCTGAAAGCAGCCCTGTGAAAGTCGAGTCTATTGTCCTTACTAGTGGTTTAAAGCTTTATAGTTACTTCTGCTTGTGATTGCAAGTATTATTTTATGAGTGTTAGTTGTTTTGTTGTGCAGGAACCCGAACCCATAGACTGGGAATCTTACAGAAAAGGAATTGGCTCTCGCTTGGTGGACATGTACAAACAGGCATATGAAAGTATGTTTCATTGTTCATTCACAAATGTAACCCTCGTGTCTTTAGGTTACCTGATTCACTTTAAGTTGTTACTGCTGCCTTGTGCTGCTTGATACTTGTTTACTTGATTTGATTTTGTTACTTGCTGGTGTCAGTGATGTTGCTGGCAGTTAACTATTCAAGTTTTACAGCCCATATTGGATAAATAATTAACTTGGGATATATTGTTGATGCAAAATGATTTATAATTGCTAGCAATTATCTGCTATAGGTTGATTAAAATACTCCTTTAGATGATTGGATGTTTATGGAACTGCATTTATGACTTACCCAGATATATTTCTCAACTATGTGGAAACTGGAAAACTTTGACCTTTGATTCTATGCTGGATACCTGCCAAGTTTTTTGGACTTTTAAGAGCTAGTGCCATATCTATCTCTTCATGATTTTAACAGTGCAGGAAGACATTTTCCCCCTGCTCTAGGCTTCACTGTTCTAATTGCCCGTTAATAATTGATCTTGAGGAACACTTAATGGATAGGCTTCCCTGCCATCAGGGTCTAAAACAAATTTTCCAAAGTTGAATTTCAGCTTAATGGGTAGGCTTCCCTTCCATCAGGGCTAAAACAATTTTTCCAAAGTTGAATTTCAGCTTAACATCTATGAATGACAGGTTAGCTCTTTATTTGATCTTCTCATGTAATTTCATATTTAGAAGTTTCTTTAGATGATATGCTGAAAGCTATCCAATGTAGAGTTACCATTCTTCCCCTTACAAGCTATTTTGAAAACTCATCTACTTTTTTCTGAATTTGCTTATGATTCAATCCAATGATGGCTGAAATTCCTTATTGATATGCTTGCAGGCTCCTTTAGATGCCCATGTTAATCTCCTGTGTTCCAAAAGTTCTTTTGCTTTCTGTTTGTTTATTCCTTTTGAAATTGAAGTGCTTTGTTTTGGTTCTATGCTTCACGCACTGACTTGGAGGTCTTTTTTGTTTGCTATGTGTCGTATACCATTTTGAAGTTGATTCCTTAATTTTTGTTAGGTGGTCCCTTGTTTAATACCAACTTCTTTCCCCAGTATGTGTTTTCCCAGTGCATGACATGATGCTTAGACTTATACTTTAGATTCCGCACAGCACATCTTAGTTCTTGGAGTTTGTGTGAACTGTTTTGGTCCTACAATGGAGTGTGTTGACCTGTGCTTTGTTTGCTTTAGGTTTGGTCCATACTGTGTTTAGTATGGCCTCTTTGGGCTAATTAGGGTGTTGTTCCCCATTTTCAATTTAAAGTTTAAATTAAGTGTACCTAGAATCATAGCTCTGCTAGCTTATTGGATCTTATCGACAGGAATATAATCTGTTTTTTCATTCCTTCTTTTGGTTACTAAAATGGAGCCATTGTCTATTAGAGCACTGATTTGAGCCAATTATCTGTATTCTTTTGCAGGCGTAGAGATCCCTAAGTTTGAAGACAAAACGACTCCAGAATACAAGCCTAAATTTGATCAATTGGTGCGAGCCAAAAGTGCAATTCTGATTTTTATACTGGTTCTTAAAACTTGCCTCTTGCTGCCACCCTTCCCTCCCTCTCTCTCATAGCATGTATTTTCATTTGGTTTGCAGTTGGTGGATTTGAAAGAAGCAGAGCAACAATCCCTGAAGGAGTCTGAGCGCTTGGATAAAGAAATTGCTGATGTTCAAGAATTGAAGGTAAATGGAAATGGATACTTTTATCTTTTAGTTTTATTCGTGCCCAGTTTATGATTTCTAACATCCAGTCATTAATCTGAGCAGAAAAAAATCAGCACCATGACTGCAGAAGAGTACTTCGAGAAGCATCCTGAGCTGAAGAAAAAGTTTGATGATGAAATCCGTAATGACTATTGGGGTTATTGATCACATTAGCTGATTTTGGCCTCAAGCCTCAGCAACCCTGAAACTCTGAACTTGTGGTGTTTTCCTTTTTCCTTTTATAATAATAATTACTACGAGGTGGCTCCATGTTTGTAGAATTGGACCTTCAACAGTGACCATGTCAAATGCTAAACTTCATTTGGACAGGCCGGTTGGGATTTACAAGGAGATGCGCTTATTCTGATCAGCATCAATTGTCATTGTTCTCTCCTTTTTCCCATTTTGACTGTTTATGATGCAAATAATGCAGGCTTTTTTAACATTCAAAACATCCATTTATGATGCTAGACTTCATTTTGAAGGTGATGTTCGTTCCTTGTTGAGACCAAGACTTTTGTTTTACCAACTCTGGTGGAAACAAGAGAACTCTTGGTAGGTGGTCCCGTAGTAAGAGCTTAGGATTAAAGGGTTTGCTCCCCTGTGGTCTTAGATTCGAGTCATGTGGTTGTTAATATAATGGTCACTAGAGGTTTACATGGTCATTAATTTCAGGGCTCGTGAGATTAGTTAAGGTGCACATAAGCTGACTTGGACATCCACGTTAAAAAAAAAAAAAAAAAAACTCAATTTTGAGTATGGGGGTTGCTTGCCTTTTCCTTTTCTTTTCCAACTAAATTTGTGACCCATTTCCTGCATGGCAGCCTATGACCCAGTTTCCTGCATGGCAGCCTAAACTTACTTCATTGATGATTGGTGGTGGTGTCCGAATTTCTAATGATCTAAATTATTCGTAGACTCTGAAGATCATATAAATTTCTTTTCAGAAGCGTCATCATCTAACATAACCAAAGATACAATTAAGGCTCGTTTCTCAAGGCTCCTCAAAAATACAATAAGGCTCTTGAGAGATACAATTCAGGCTCTTCGAAGTTTCCCCAGACGTGATAGACGATGATTAAATTTGTTCCTTGCCTTTTGCTAGTATATCATTGGTTAATTTAGTTGGGCTGCTCGTGAATATTCTTGGCTTTTTATGATCTCCGATTTCTAGTTTTTATTTTTGAACTCGCATGAATATTTTAGGCCTTTTTTCATTGTGGTTCATGTAATGGTCTGAGTGACATTATTCCCCCTCCCCCTGTGTTGTCACAGCAACACCACGATGCAAGCATAAATTTGATGCAAGGATGAGCATCTCACACTCGTAAGCTTTCAGGATAGATGTTTGTGTGCTTGGAAACCGTGTCAATTTGTCCTTTTCCTTTCTCAAAAACGATTCTCGGTTGCCTGCAGGAGTTACAGACTGGGTTTGCAATGTCATAAGATTAACAAAAAGGGTTCTGCCAAACAACTACCAAATTCAAATAGCGTCTGTGCTTTTCATATGTTAGCTACAAGTTAAGTGCATGCCGGCTGGAGATAAGGTTATTGCAAATGCACAATTATTCAACAACCTGGTCATGACTCGTTGAATGCAGTAAGATTCAGATTAATGAAAGAACAAAATAACTGCACAAAAAATGTACAATAAAAAATTTTGGGAACAAAATACAAGATCACTGCAAAAACAGATCAACTGCTATTCTTGCCAAAACTTGAAAATTCTTTAACAAGAGACCCTGAAAAGGAAAGCAAAAAGGGCTTGTCGACAGATAAAATTTGATGCATCTGTTGCTGAGAACTCAGAAAAAGAAAAACATCTTCCACCAGCATTCACAAATCTAAAACTGGAGGCTGTGGTTGATAGGGTTCTTGCTTCAGAAAGGCCGTTATAGATATCTACCCAGAACTACTCAACTTTTGTGGCCTCCTCGTTTTTGTCCATGGCCTTCCTTGCTAGCTCATAGCCTGCAAAGTTCATGGCACCTAAGGGAGCAATCCAGAAGAACCTCGGCACTGCTCCTTTGAATAAGCCAAGGGGCCCCTCATGTCGGAGTATAGAGAAAGCTATCAATGACATTGATACAGTTCTTCCTGGTGGCGCCGTCATCATTCTAGTTTTCAGTACATCGAAAGGGGTAGTGATAACAGCAGTTAGGCCTCCAGATAAAGCCCCAACAGCAATTGTTTCCCAGGGTTCCAGCTCCCGCCTTAAAAGTTGTTGAGCAACCTTGAAGAATCAAATCAATTACACATTATACAGAAAACAACAAATTAAAAAAAAAATTGCAAAAGAAAAAATTATGTTTTGATAGAAAAATAAACTCAAATGCATCTAGCGGGGGGACAAGATCAAGCAAAGCTTAAACAAACAGTTTATTCATCTGTTGGCATGTTTTGAACAATTTATTGCAGTGGTTACTTTCCCCTTCCGTACTTTTTAGTCATAACTTCATTCCTTCGTACAACTCTTTTAAAGAAACAACCAATTCCTGGCATTACAATTGTACAAAACCTGACATAAATGTTATTACTACGAATCATCTTTAAAATAAAATTCATTTCAAGAAAGTAAGCTAAAAACACCAAGCCTCCATGGAATTAAATATTGCAATCGATAATGCCCTTCTATTGTAATAATTATTTTGCCTAATTTGGTGGACTACAGGATGAAAAATATCACTCTCTGGTTGACATGCACATAGAATGCAAAACTGCACCTTCAAAATTTTACAAAAGCAAAGGGGATATAAATATTTAAGCACGAAAACCTGCTTACCTTCTTGGATTCACCATATAGACACATGCCAGCAACATAAAATGGAACCTCACGGAGAAGAGTGGCACCAGTCCCACGAAAGAACCCATTTAGGCCATCTTGCTGCCATGTACCAACAATAGCCTGTCCTACATTGTCAAAAAGGCCAGCCTGCAAACGCTGCTTCAATACCTCACAAGGGATCCGCACTGCTGTCCCCAAAACTGTGCTGCATAATGATGCTACAGATTGAACCTGTATAGCACCCCAAAGCAGGTTAACAGTTTTTTTTAGATTAGAGTTGGAATAGTTGTTTCAGAATAACATTTCCTAATAAAACTGGGGGTATAGGCCTTATCATATTCATTTTATGCGCCACCTGTCTAGTCATCTCCTTTAGCATAGGAACAACTTTCGAGTTTGATATAATAGCAAAGATTGCAAGACAAAAAAATAGCCTAGTCAATAACTAAAGTATACTTTTATAAGCTGCATTGATATATCCATCTTCTTTCAAAAGAGCGGACTTGCAATGATTAATGAACAAGATGCATGAATTAAACACACAGATTTTAGCAGCCTACATAGATTTAATGGAAAGAACCACTAGGAGAGAGAGAGCAGCAACTGAATTGTTTTAATCAGTTGAAATAACAGCAATACAAGAAGTGGTAAAAACAATATTGTTGAAGGTCTCATGCTTAAGCAGAAGCCAACAATATTGCCATTCCCTGCAATAAGGAAATGGCTGCTCGAAATTATTACTGCCACTTCAAACTCTTTGCTTATAAGCACTGTTCATGAGATTCGGGAAGACCAGGATGTAAAAGATTCAGTGCTTGAAAATCGAAAAAAATTTAACTCTAGTGGCATAATAATAAGCATCACCTGGATATCTGGGAGTGTTGGGGCAACATTTATTAGCACAAGTTTGGTAGCTTCAAATATCCCAGTTCGCAAGCCGTGGCTGAAATGTCAATAGAGAAAGGTGAGCTAGTAGACAAGTAGTTGCTACTCATCAAAAGTCTGGAAGAGAAAAAATAATAATAACCTTGTAAACTGTCCCCAAATTGCAGGAATTGAACCCCTATACAATCCTCGAACTCCAACTTGTGGAAGCTTTGAAATTATTTCTGGGAAGGCCAATGTTGAAGCTTGCACCCGAGTCTAAGAGAATATCAACACAACAGATCATGAAAACAATCATAAGAAGACCTAACATCAGCAATAATGGAAAACCACAGAGATATATATATATATATATATATATATATATATGTTTAAGGATGAACAAAAGCAAATTAAGATTATATTGCTCAATTTAACGTTGCATCTATATGCTACAATACTTAGTTGTCTGAATTATATTATCTGAAGTCCTCTTTTTTCCACCTTTTGAAAGTCTAATACAAGGCTATTATAAGTAAAAGACGAGATACTGACAGAAAGCAGATGCTAACTTAAGTGGAAAAGCTATGTAGTATTTGATCATGAATACCCCCCTAAATTACCAATAGTCAATGTTTCTATAATTGGTCAAATGTTTCTAGTTGCATTAGAGACAAAAAAAGTGCACAAAATTACACTGAATAGTTTACCTTTATTGTATCAACAGGGTGCATAAGAGAACAAGAGAGTGCACATGAAAGACCCCCGGCCAATGCAGATCGTAAAACGCTTCCAGCAGGTATTTCCACGGGTGGTGCAACGGCAACAACAGTTGCTGCTTCAAACCATATATTCCTGTATGTATTAGGAGGAGAAGCCAACATCAGTTAGACATAATCCAGTAAATTACACAATTTCATTCTGATCAAATGGAGGTAAGCCTACAGTAAATGATGTAAATGAGCTTGCCCAAAATTTATGTAATAGCTCTGAATAAATGAACACAAACATCTTACCTGGGATCATCTTGAAGTCGATCAGAAGGCAGCAAAAGCATAAAATTACGAAAATGCCCATAAGAAATAGATTCTTCTGTATCAGCATTCAGAAATCGCATCATAGCAACAGCATTGTCTTCATTCACTGGAAGTCCAGAATTTTTTAGTGATGCCAATATTTCACTCTTTTGCAGGGTCCCAGACTTGCTTAAACACAGAGAAGTGTAAGCACGCAGAATTGTTGGTTCCTTCTGTTCCATCAAGGACAAAAATTGTTTCCACCCAAATGATTTTGAGAACAAGTGACTTCTAGCACGCCGCATGAATTCCCGGGCATATCTCTGGGGCAATTTTCTCTTTCTCAATGCGATTTCAAGATCTTCCAAATTCACTTGACCATCACCATCTCTGTCAAGTTCCTCAAAGAATCTTCTTCCTATAAGAATTTGAGGGTGCAAATAAGAGCAATATTTCGGATGAAAGATACAGAAGGATCGGTATAATTAGAAATCCATTTGAAGGTAAGCAATTCTCTTTTTTGCCTTTCTATCTTTCTACCCTATCTGGAGGGTAAAAAAATAACAGTTGCATCTACTAACTGTTCTGTTTGTCAAACAAGATCTCCTTTTCCAGTGAAGCACATTCCATAAGCACAAATGAATATATCAGCTCCATTCAGCTGATATTGTGTAAACTTTGAAATAAACAAATACGTGCTCCTCATCTAAAAGGCTACAACACTAGCAAGCTGTATGCTCAGCAATATTTCATACACACATATTTCATTTTCCATTGAAACAAGCAGGAATAGAACATAAAACCAATACAGGATTGATTCCCTAAGGAGATGAAAAACCATCCCTAAGGAGATGAAAAACCATACCTTCAGCCTCTGTGTATCTAAAGAAATCCTGGACAGAGAATAGCTTTTTCTTGTCAGGATAGTCTTTAGAAGATCGACCAAGTTGTGGCACAAGCTCAATTAGCTCCGTCAATGAAACAGTAGATAATGTGGATCTCAAACGCTCTACATTTGATAGCGGAATGCTCAGTAACCCACTTGCTAGATTCTGTGGTGAACTACTCCCTGTGTCCTCAGCGCTGTTGGTAGGTGCACTACTTGCACCATCATCACCCTCTTCATTAACTGAAGAGGATACTCCAACTATACTTGATGGCACACCACCCACTCTCGCAAAACTCAAATTTCCCAAAACCCCATCTACATACACCTTTTGACCTTCCCAAATACTTATGATTGCCCTCAAATGATCAAACTGGGAGTATGCTGGAGGTGAGGTTGAACAATCATTTTCACAACCCTTGATATCTCTTTCCTGTAAACCCAGATCAAACTTCTGTAGATTCTGAGCCAATTGGTCAAATAGAAACCCTATAAAGCATTCGAGGGACACAGGTTTCTCCTCCTTACCCTTCTCACTCACATTCTGGTACCCTTTAACAGATTGACCCTTTGATTTCCTTAGCTTCATTTCACCTGAAACCTTAGCTTTCGACCCATTTTTGGACGAATGCAAATAATCTTTATCCTCGTCACCTACTTTCTGAAACCGTTTCTTGTTCATCTTAAATGGGCCAGGAAATGCCTGAACCAAACCATTAACCAACAAAGACAAAGTCATGGCAAACCGCAAACAATTTACACAAGACCCGTCTTCATTACTCATTTCCTTCTCTTTCAAGACTTTCTTCGGAAGCCCAGCCTTATTATCACCTCCATTTCTATGCCCACCTTCCAAATTCATAGAAAACATCCCCAACAAACTCCTAATAGGAAACTTAATAGATAAAAATCCTTTCTTTTTCTCTTCATTAACCACACCCTGCCTGTTCTCACTATTTCCAAGACTAACACTCTTATTTTTCACAGTAAAGATAGAAACTTTGCTGCTATTATCAGTAACTAGATCATGGGTTGCCTTATCATCATTCTTTGAAACCCCCCAACAAGTTTCAAGATCTTTAGCAGCTTTCCGAATCCCGAGTTCAAGTGGTGAAAGTGCATCTTTGACCACTTGAATTGAATTCATAAAGGACTCCATTGGATCATTTGTAGACAACATTACTCCAAAATCACAACACCCAAATTACAAAAATTCAATATTTTTACTCTCCCAGTTCTTATATGCGCCTTACCGATTTCAAATCTCAACAACAATTCTGATAAAAACAGTAGAAATAAAATTGAACCAAGAAAAGCACATAATTGAATAAAACGGAAGAACTAGGCGCGGTAAATGCACAGTGAACTGGACCAGATTGCTGCGAGATCCATTGAAAAGGTCTTAAAGGGTATCTGAATCTGAGACTGCAAGGGCCCAGGTAAACGGCAGTGTTGTGCCCATTTTTGCATTTTCTTCGCTTTCTTGATAAACAAAGGTTGGAAATGAGAGGGGGGTTTTTATATACAGTGAAAGTTCAGTTTTTTTTGTGAGAGAAAAATAAATTGTGGAAATATTTTTGGACTTTTAGAGATAATAAAGTGCCAGAAAAGATTCGTGGATTTATTTCTTAAAAGAAATAGAAAGAATTCGGTGGCGGAGGAAGAAGAGGAAGAGGAGGCCTCTGGTTTGGTTTTTTTATTATAATTATTGTTGTTTTTTGTTCTGATTTTTGTGAATTAAAGTGAAGAGGAAATTACCACTGCTGTATTTGTTTGTTTTTCTATTTGTTTCTTTGGACAATGAAAGATCGAAAAAATGCATAGAAGCTGACGTGAGAACCAAGTAGGCGGAACTTGGATCTTGGGTTCCGAGACTCTTATTAAGCGTTTGGCTCTGCTGTTCAACCTGTTTTTCGGCGAATTTCAAATTTTTTTTTTTTTTTTTGCTAAAATTGAGTGCGGTTTGTACCTTTTGGATCGTTTTGATGTGCTGATATCAAAAATGATTTTTAAAAAATAAAAAAACATCATTGGCA
>Ga0307515_10022629_pt1 | contig 11064 bp, 11 predicted proteins | sample 17_EM_MG_FD_194513 | JGI IMG/M metagenome (GOLD analysis project Ga0307515, IMG submission 194513) | Populus trichocarpa ectomycorrhiza microbial communities from riparian zone in the Pacific Northwest, United States - 17_EM | ecosystem: Host-associated > Plants > Roots > Unclassified | place... | reverse complement strand
TCCTTTGACCAAATATGTTTAGTGCTGATGGTGGACCCTTGGGTGGAATCGCGGAGCACCAAATCTCAATCCTGACCCAAGACCTTTACGAGGACGAGTACCGCAATTGCGCCGCGAAGGTATCAGATATACAGTATCAAGGGATACTCTCCGGTCGGTGCATTTGCCTGTGCTGGAACGAACTCCTGGTGAAAATTGCAATGGTTATATATAGACCAGCAGGATCGACCCCCCGCCCTAAGTAGTCTCATTTCGCGCCGCTTACACTCTGAGAGGACATTGACCTTTCAGCAGCGCCCAAGGTTCGACTTTCAGTCCCAGGGGGTCCGTATCGACTGTCCCCAAACTTAACGGTACGATTATATTACAGCCTCGGTACCTCCTGTTGGAGTTGATGATCCGTTCACTTACCGGCCGGGTAGTGTAGTGCAAACGCACCATTCTAGAATTAGGGAGTCCCGGATTTAATCCCGGCCCTAGCCCTGGTCCAGCTTCTTTCTGTTCCCTCACTTCCAACCACTTCCTTCATATCAAACCAACTCTACAAACCAAAAACAACCCGTTTGTACTTTTCTTAGAGGAGACGTCTTTGGATCGATGGGCGGATCGGAATAGCGTCAAGTTTCCTTCGGTTGTCGTCGCTGTCCTCTTCAACCGTTAAGCATGGAATCAAGGTTGCAGTACACATACGAGAGCTGGAAATTACACCGGATCTCTGGACGTAATCCTCATAACAAATGGCCGGGTAAGCTCTCGCATCACGAAACGTGAGTTCCCACCCATGTTCGGTGACATTGATATGTGAAGCACTCTTGTGTGAAGCACTTTTACATCGTAAATGATATTATCCTGCCACTGGATCATGCGGCTCTTTATCTTATTCAAGGCCAAAAACTAGTTCCATGAAACATTAAGGGAATTCAAAGCACGGATCTCCTCTATTTATTTCATTCTCGTCTTGTTCTTGCTCAGGTTCTCTCACCTGTAGGGCTAAACGTCACAGCACGCTGGATGATGTTTGAACTACAGATTTGTGCTACAAGGGCGTCCTCATATTCGTCTCTCGATCGATGAACCTGTTGAGGGCAATAAAACATATAGGCAGTGGATCGAGTAATGAAAGGGCGATTGAGGTTCGACAGATTCAGAGTGAGCCGTGTATAAGAAGGACGAGGCCACGAAGCGTTGTACGAGGCTACCAGATACTCTTACAGTTCAAGCAAGGACGCATTCAATCGTTCCATGCCAACAGTCGTCACGGGCTACGTGGTAGTAATTTCATTGGGTACTGCTCATAGGGTCTTGCGGGAAAAATTGGGTGCTTCAATGACGCGTTTTGAAAGGCATATGCGGTTTGTAGATGTCACACGACTGAGATAGGGTGGGCAGTGTTTGTCTTATTGACGTGGAGGAGGACGAATGGCTCTGTTGTTTGGCCACCTCTTTGTCCTTTGTTGAACCCAACTTCGCCTCTTCCGCTCCGCCAATCCTTCGCCGATATTCTCCGGACACCCCTTAGCTTCACACCTCGACGTACCCGCGACTACATAACGATTCAAGGACCCCGCATGATGCAGTCGAGCGTGTTGAGACGGATAATGCGTGAGTTGCGTGGGTTGCAAGAGACCCCACTCGACGACATCCGCGTATCAATCAATGAAGACGATGTTCTTCAATTCCAGGGTATCATCGCTGGCCCAGGTGCGCGTGTTCTCCCTGGCGGAGTGACGATCCTTTGTGCCTCGTCCGGCAACTCCGGAATGATGACTATTTGCTGACGACGCGTATAGAAGGTACTCCGTATCATGGAGGCTGGTTTAGAGTCGGTTTCACTTTTGGCGATGACTTTCCTGCGTCACCTCCCAAATGTGAGTCTGGTGACCGGATTTGGCGCGTTCATTTCAGACGGGACGCGTCGTAAAACTCGTAATTTGGACATTCCAAAGCGATTCCCGTTGTTACGAGCCATTTTGTATTCGATGCGCCGTCGTTCGGTGGCAAGCTATACCCACGCCATCAACTCGCACTTCTGGCGCTTGAAGGCCCAAGGACGACTTACGGACCACTACTCTCATTGTTTATACTATTGTCCAAGGGTATAGCAGCAGGTCTCCGCCCTCAGCGAGAGCACCGCCAGCCAAAACACCTTCCTTTGGCTCTACAGGCCACGAGTGGCCAAGCGATCATGCACCAGGATTGTTTGAAGAGCTCTGCAATTTAGGGTAACCTTGTCTACAATTGACTCGCTCAAGGCAAGGGTCGCGACAGAGACAACGAGCCGCGCGTGTTTCCTGTACGCTCCTTGTCATACCGCTCCGAGAATGGAGTTCATTCTCATAGTTCCTCTTACGCCGAGAGGTATGACAAGGCGGCCTCTGCTATTGGATCTGAGGCCCTCCGCCACCGCATTCACCCGCTTTCGGCAATCTATAGCAACCCATAGCGCTAACACATGTTCCAAAGGCCACTTCGTTACTAGGATTTTCCACCCCAATGTCTCTCCCTCAAACGGCGAAATTTGTGTCAACGCTCTCAAGAGAGATTGGCAACCTAAGTACGGCATTGGGCACATCCTTACTGTCATCAAGTGTCTCTTGATCAATCCAAACCCCGACTCTGCTCTAGATGAGGAAGCAGGGAAGATGGTTCAGGATAACTGGACTGCGTTCGAGAAAAGGGCCAAGTTAATGACAGGGATTCACGCTTCGAGGGTAGGAGTCACTTCTATGTCTTAATATTCCTTGTGGTTGGCTGACAGCCGGAGTACAGGATGGTCCACCACCAGAATTTGATGACTCCTCTTCCCATGCCAATCACCCGTCGGCGTCTGCAGCAAGTACCGACCTACTCACTGTTTCCTTAGGTGATCCCTTCATATCTCCTGCTAAAGCGCCTTCTACTTCAACGTCCGCCTCCGTCCCCGCACCTGTGCATCGACGGTCCCCAAGCCCACAACTAGCCCCACCACCGTTGCAAAGCTCTGCGCAAACCAACTTGGCTCGATCGTCCGTACCTCCTCCATCCAAGGATGAGAAAGAGAAAATGAAAGCAAAGGAGGGGGAGAAAGAAAAGCCTACGGCTGAAGGGATGAAGAAGACCTCGATGGGCAGCAAGACCACTGGTGGCGTCACTAAGGGCGTGAAGCGCCCTGCGAGCGCTATGAATTCCGGTGCCAAGGAGGGTAATGTGGATAAACGGAAGAGGGGGTTGAAGAGGCTGTAAACCCCTGGTGCCCGATCTGTGGCCATGCGGACGAGCCCCCTAGCACAACCACCATCACTCTACATACCTACGATCATATCACACGAGACATGAGGATGAAGATGAAGATGAAGGCCATGATTGCATGTCTTTGCATTTACCGTTGTTTTCGAACCGTTTATCTCTATAGTCCAGACAGACACTTAGTATAACCTTCTTCTTGTTTTATTCGTATCTCCCCTACCCCTACTCCTCTGCACATGACCTCTAGTGATGAATATCTTGGCTATCTAAACCGAAGTACTTGCACAGCGGACCCATTCACTCATTTCTTTGACACACTTCTTCAGTCTTAAACTTGCGCGCACATCTCTTCTGACAAGGATTGATAAGGCCGGAAAGCGGCGGGGGATCGGAGTCTCAAAGGCATTTTGGTGGCGTGAATATGCTAATACACAGGTACACACTAGTCATAAAGCAGGTCATCGTGGATGGTGAATACATTATATCAAAGGGCGATCGCATCGTGAAAACCCTCTATTACCGAGATCAATATCAAAGCACAAACCTAAGACTGCTTCCTTCACACGAAGTATAGCCTGCAATTCACCGACATGATCGCCTATCCTCGGGTTGTTCTCTTGAGGATCATGCTCAGCTCCTTAACCAGTCGCTTCGCCGCTACTTCGAGTTTCTCATCCTTTGTCTCCCGCGTGTACTCTGCAAAGAGCCTCTTCACACCTATTCGAGTGTCCATGTTAGCTACTGGTTTCCTTGACCCGCTCTCAAAACAGGAAAGGGAAATAGGTATGGTGTAGGCAAGGACCACATACCCTTGGTGTCGGTAATAACCAAGCCAACTTTGCGCGTGGAGAACGAGACGGAGATATACCGGAAGGCAACGAGCCGTGAAGAGGCCGCAGCAAGGGTGATGACGTTCGCTTGAAGACCGTAATGCCTTATGAGATCTTCAATGCGCGCTTTGGGCTAGTTTTCATTGGATCCATCAATCCCTTATGGCTAGCTAGAGCAAGAATCCAGGAGTGAGACACACCTGCAGCAGCTCAAAGAGATCTCTAAATCCCTCCCCTTCCAGATGAAGCTCACTTTCATCATACTTGATATCCTCCTTTATCTTCTGAAGTATAAACTGATCGAGGACTGCCGTTTCCCGCTGGAGGGAGTGCAGAGTGAAGGTCGGGTCGAGCGGTGAAGGCGTAGATAGCGGGAACGGGTCGGAGGTGTAGTAAGGCTTAACATGTGAGGCGTAGTCTGGGATGTAAGTCGACCGGAGGATGTGCATACATGCTGCAAGCGGGTTGGCTGAGGCGGGAGTGCCTGGCTGCGGGATCAACGCACCGGTATAGATTCCTCTGCAGACGAGCCGCAGTTCTGTTGCGAGCCACCACAATGCCAGACGGTGTTCAGTCCAGGACGTGTGGTCGGGCGCCACGCTAGTTTGGATGATTTCGAGTAGAATATGTTGGGGTAGCGAGATGAAGGTTACGCGTGCACGGGGGCGTGAGAAAGGCGGTGGTGCTGCTGCTGCGTTTAGGCTTGTGGTGGGTGCGGTCGAGCTTCGCGCGATGTAGGGAGGTGGTGCAGAATCGTATTTAGTAGGCGCCTTCTCGTCCAGTAGTACCATTATATATGCAAGCGTATCGAAGACTACCAGACGGGTGTGGGAATAAAATGGATTGAGGTCGGCTCCAAGTAGCAGAGCCAAGTTGGACCCTTTCCCTTCCGGAAGTCGACCGGAACAACTGGAGCAACCGGAGCAACTGGAGCATTTTATGAGAAGCACGGCACTATATAGAAAGTCACTATTGCAAAGCTTCATAACCTCGGGCTGTATCCACAGGCCGAGAGCCATGTCATCGGACGCACTCGCCGTTGGTTTGCGTTCGCCCGGGAGGGATGTTGCCGATCTGCCCGAGACCGACATGGAAATACTAGACACATTAGAGAAGATGAGGACTTGGAGAGAAACGGCTTTTAAAGATGGCCTAGAAGTGGGGTTTGTACCCACAATGGGCGCGCTTCATAATGGACATCTCTCGCTGGGTCAGCACTGTCACCATTCTGTTTGAGAGTTCTAGGACTGATTCTTGTGATTGCTCCTGCAAGTCAAACGATCACTGGCATCGAATGATCTCACCGTCGTCTCAATTTTCGTCAATCCCGCTCAGTTTGCGCCTCACGAAGATCTTAATACATACCCACGCACTTTATCAGACGATATCGCGCTATTAGCTAGTACTTCGGTATCCCTACCGAGCACGTCCGGTGATCGCTCAGCCCCACTCATACGAAAACCTTCTGCTGTATTCGTACCCAGTGTGCAGGATATGTATCCATCTGGGATCGTCCAAAATGTTGCAGACCAGAAAGGAACCTTTATTGAAGTCAAAGGGTATAGCCACCAAATGGAAGGCAAATCGAGACCAACTTTTTTTCGAGGAGTGGCAACTGTGGTTTTAAAACTATTCAACTCCGTACAAGTAGGAATTCTTCTGGATATCTTCTGTATCCTTGAAACGTTCTGACGCCTGCTGTTAGCCGACTCGCGCGTACTTCGGCCAAAAGGATATTCAGCAAGCTTTACTCCTTCGGCGGATGTGTGGGGATCTCCTACTCTCACACCCTCTTCCTAGTAACCTTCACATAGTCCCAACTTACCGCTCCTCGATCGATGGCCTGGCCCTCTCCTCACGAAATGCCTACCTTCCCCCTGCCGGGCGGGAAGTAGCAAGTGTTCTCTACCGATCCCTTTGTATAGGCGGGCAAGCCTGGAAGGATGGCAGAGGACGCGAGGGTGCTGTCACAGCGGCTGTTGAGCATATCATCAAACTCAAACATAGAGTCGAAGCCGACAAGGAACACGGCGCCGAGCTTCCCATAGTTCTCGATTACATCGAGATGAACGACCCGGAGAGCCTTGATGTCGTTGATTGGGATACGAAGGAAGGCGACGGACGACCTGTTGTTCTCAGTGGTGCGGTATGGGTCGGCCACACCAGGTTGATTGATAATATTATCCTCGGTGACGTAGAGAAGACGATTTTATCTTATTGACGTATTCACCGGACACTACTGTTCCATCAATTAATTCATCAAGCGATCCGTCTTTAAACTCCGCCGTCAGGTCGCACAAGGCCAAGTACGTGAGCTCTCAAGGCAACCAACCCCTCGAGAAGACCCACGGGTAGTGAAGTGCGACTCCAAATGGGGTCCAAACACATGCATTGTGCTCTTAACTCCCGTTGCACTAGGCACGCTTGATATATACAACGGTTCTTGCCCCTGCCAACCCATTGTACTAGTTAGTATCTTCGGTGAAAGGGGTGCAAAGATACGCTTGCATTAATGGCAGCCACTGGACATTTCGAGTCTGTTGTTTGTGTTGCTTGATTGTATGTCTCGTGCCATTCACATGCCTGTTCGCTCATCATGTATAGATTATGCAACGACTGGTCAGGGGAAGAACGAACCTTCGCGGTTCCTTCCCCGCCCACTTCGCGCATCAGTGTAAGGTATTTGGCTTACCCACGCGTTCCGTATTTGGCCGGCCTCGGTTAGCTAGTGCTTGGTCATTCATCACTTAAACTCCTCCACCACCGTCTTAGACACTTCATCACATCAGTATCATTGCTTCTCTTTATATAGGGAATCGATTACATTGCGTGTGATCTCTGAGACCAAGCGAGGACGACAAGTACAACGAATCTTTACAATCAGCTTCTTATCATGCAATGGCTAATTTCAAAGTACAGGGCAGAAATAGGCACGTACAAGGGGCATCTAATATTAAGTATACGGCTTCAGTGAGTGCCAATGGTCTCCAAAATTGCTGGTGTGAAGGATTTAGAGTTCCGTGTCGACGGGTAAGGGTAGTATCGACGCGTAGATATCATGCTAAGCAAGTGAAAACTCGTGGAAATGTAATTAATTACTTTATTGAAGCGTCCGCAATCAAGTACTGACTCTTGGGAATTGCAGGAAATCTCCCTCAAAGACTCGAAGAGCCGCTAGCCAATCAAGAACACAACCAAGAGCAGAGTGAAGAATCGTTAGGATATAAACTTACGAAACTCGGGCTCACTACAGGAGGAGGCTTTCGACATGGGCAACTTGACATGTCAAACCCTGTCGATCTGATCTGTACGACACCTATATATACGATGAGGACATGGATACTGAGCAATATTAATTGCCAGAACACGAGAATATATATATGTGCCCTCCCTGCCCAGGTTTGTCCTGTTCTGTCTTTCAGCCCACATTTGAGGACCCCGATTCATAATAGCCTATTCTAGATCGTAACCAGTGTGGTAGTAGAAAAGCCAAGGCTCATAACCTATTAACCTAGTGCAATGGTCCTTGCCCCTTCCCACCTATCGCACTAGCCGACCCCATGTCCGACACCGATTCTATGCACCATTGTCGCCCGTTGTGCCGACGCTGACCTACCCAGCACAGTCTCGGTTTTCACTGGCCGAAGCAAAACACAAAACCTGTTCCGAATGCACACTTGATCGATCTTATTCTCTCCTAGTTTCGAAACCGAGACGTCCAAACCACAGCGAATGGACCATATTGATCAATTCCATCGCTGTTGATACGTACCCACTCTCTCTTCCTTACCTCCACATTATCTCCCCGTAGTTTCCAGTTCCAGTTCGATCTTCATTGTAGTCCTACGCATGACGGCAAAGCCTGTAGTCGAAAGCACGACCGTAGGTGAATTTGTAGTGGTTATGACCACCTCACTCACCTCATGAAAGCGAGTATACATAATGAATGCCATTACCAATTTACAATGCCAAAAGCGGTGCGTCCTTGACCAGAATACAAACAGCCAGTTTGGCCATCCAAACAACGATTGGTACATTGTCCATAAATCCCTCAAGAGTAAAACTCCTATTACTCGGCAGTGTATGCTCGATTCTAAACCGTACCTTCAACTACTGACGCCACTCTCCACGAACCCGTCATTTAGGAGATACGCGTACACACACCCTCGGCGGTTCACACACGGCAACTGGGATGTCCCTCATCACATGTTTCATGATTTCCTTAAGTATGTTGTTATGGCTCTTGTTTGATGTCCGACTGGTGACGTGTGAGGTATCCGAACTAGTTAGGTCACTTAACGCTGAAAACTCCCAAGTAAAATCGAGTCCCTGTATATAGTGGGATGAAACTAAGAAGCGTGTAAACGAGAGTGTGGCCAAGTACAAGTCAAAGGATTGCCCAAACAATTAGACCAAAGCGTGACCAAATAGCTCCAGGCGATATACTAAATGACTGGGTATGGAGACGAATAGAATAGCCGAACCTATAGAGGATTGTATGGCGCACTTATGTGATATAGATAGGAGACATTCTTTACTTGTATACTTGTGTATACAGTGCACGACTACCCCTCACGGTGGTACAACAAGGGTTGACACGAAAACTCTTGTGACTGTGGCAAAAGATGGCGATGGGGTAGGAGTCGCAATTGCCACAGGACTTGTAGTTATAACAGGAGCTGTTGTTGTTGTAGTTGTGGCAGGAGTAGCTGTCGCAACATTGGTAGTTGTGGTAGGATTTGTAGGATTTGCAGGCCCATTTCGGGTTACACCGACCGCCACGCCCACAATAACCCCTATAACTACGAACATTCCTACGATTATTTTCACGATTCCCTTCGTTTGGCGATACCATGGTATTGATTTCCATTTGGTGACGTCCTTTGAGTAGTCATTGGGCGGAGTGACGGCGGGTCTCTCGAGTGGAGGGTAGGAACTCCGGGATGCCGGAGGAGCGAAAGGGGAGTGGGGCGATTCGGAGATAGGCCGTTGACCCATACGACCTTGCTCTACAAGGTCAGGATCCTAACATTGGCAGGATTTGAGTAAACATCGATTATAAAAAAATTGTGCATGCAAGCACTTGGGAAGGATCGACTCTACTCGCACACACCTGATAAACACCATTTGGGGTTGGTGGTTGTTTCTTCTCGTCCATGGTACAGCAATTTAGGTGAGGATGTGGTTAGTTCCAAGTGGGCGGACGCCACGGTAACAGTGTTTGGGTTGTTTGCCTTAGAAACCAACACTCACCGGCAGCCGTTTCCCATCTATACATCACGAAGTTTATCTGTTAACAGGCAATTTACAAACCCGCATAGTGTCTTACTACAGGCGATCCCTCTAAAAGTCTCGGTACACCGTCAGCTGCAGCCATGGTGCCATCCGTCCGTCGTCGTCGTCTTTCACCTGGCGTCTCTCACCGGGCGGTGTGTCCGCCCTCCCGGGAATCTGTCAGGTATTCCCAACGTGTCCACCCCACTGGCCGGTCCTGTCATATATCCGTCGTCGCCGTCACTCTGTGGGAAGAAATACCGTGTCGCAGACCTGGGCGGTGGGCACGCCGTGCACAGGAATCAGTACATACCGTGTTAAGCGCCCGGTCAGCAAAACCGTGTCCACGCACGTCACAGGTTCATAGCATTGGTTACCGATTGAATATATATGTCGCTCAAAATTATTCCTAGATATGACTCCCATTTGTACAAAGTGTAGCGAATTGATGATATAGTGAGAAAAACATGGAAAAAAGGCGGAATTTCTGTCAGGCTCCAAGAGAATGTTTTCAGTGATTGTGGTATCTCTGGATGTACTCCTCCCGCAGGTTTTTCAGTTGCACCCTTAGTGTTGAGTCGACCCTCAAGACAAGCCCGAGTACTCTTGGTCAGGGACGTCACTTGTCATCAAATGACGTGACAGGTTGACACTTTGTGGACCTCGGAGACGACTGTGCGTCCATCGGGAGTAGCGGCGACCTGGTCGACATCGGCTTCGCATCCTCAAAGTACCTTGAATCGACTTTCACATTTGGCCCTTATGCATTCTCTTGGAGAAGCGAACTCGGCTTGACGAGTATGGGGGATCCTTCAACAAAGAGCGCGTAGTGGCACTGATAGGAATTTTGATGAATTTTGTTACGCGGTGCATGTAAATGCGAATCGTGAGTGAGAAAAAGAAGGAGAGTAGAAACCGGGATTTCTTCACTCATATCATCCGACCGCCAGGAAGATATGGCCTCCATTCAGTCCCTGTCGGTGCGTCCTCTGTTTGTCCTCCTGTATGGCGTCTATCTACCTCTCCTGTATTCTATGCATAGGTATTCCTGTAATTTCGAAGAACATGAAGACAATAAATCCGATCCAGGCATTTTCGACGGAGATGCTGAGCCTGATACCCTCAATGAATATGAATATTATTTCAAGAATCCGTTATTACAAACGGTAGAGGAAGTATGGAAGCTCCACTATGCAAGATGTCTTGATGATTTAGGTAATTTTATCCTTGAACAATGTCTGTGACCCATGTTGAAATAACGAATATTTAAGATCTGACGTATTTACGCAAGCAGAGAAGGATAAGCTTCAAGCAAAGGCCTTTCGAGTAATAAGTGGGCTTACTAGGAGAACGTATAATGATCTCAGGAAATTTTAAAAAGATATTCAATGACGCTCTACAGCGAAGATGTTACCGATAATTCCGTGGCTGCGGGCAATGCTCAAGGCCCCATATATCTCCTGCTTCATCGAGTGCGGCGCGAATCGATGTGCTAGATGGAGGCGTTATTCGGCGATTGCCTATTCACATGTCAAAATCGATGGTGAGAAGAAACAACACAAATACGGGGAATTCGAGACTGATGTATCCCTTGCGCTTACATGTGACGGCGTTAGGGTCCACAAGGGCCTAGGGCGCTGCGATCAAAGACGCAGCATTCGTGCTAACCAATGGAAACAGTTACACCCAACTTAGCTCCTACTATCCATACACAGGACCGATACGTATTTTCTTG
>Ga0307515_10022628_pt1 | contig 11065 bp, 10 predicted proteins | sample 17_EM_MG_FD_194513 | JGI IMG/M metagenome (GOLD analysis project Ga0307515, IMG submission 194513) | Populus trichocarpa ectomycorrhiza microbial communities from riparian zone in the Pacific Northwest, United States - 17_EM | ecosystem: Host-associated > Plants > Roots > Unclassified | place... | reverse complement strand
ACATCGCCGCCGTCGCCGTCCACGCCCTCACCGGCGAGGGTCACGACGGACGCACCTACGAACTCACCGGAACCGAGCCGCTCACCAAGTACGCGCAGGTCCGCGCCATCGCCGAGGCGACCGGCCGCGACATCCGCTTCGAGGAGACGCCCCGGGCCGACGCCGCTGCCGCGATGCTCACCACGGGCTGGGGCCCGGAGGTCGTGGAAGGCATCCTCGACGCCCAGCGCGGCATGGTCGCCCACCCCCGCCCGGTGACCGGGACCGTCGAGCGCGTCACCGGCCGCCCCGCCCGGACCTTCGCCGACTGGGCCGCCGCTCACAGCGCGCTCTTCGCGCCCGAGGAGACCCGATGAGAGCCGCCCGCATCCACGCCTACGGCGACCCCGGCGTGATCCGGTACGAGGACGCCCCCATGCCGAAGGCGGGCGTCGGCGAAGTCCTCCTCAAGGTCGCCGCCATCGCCCACAACCCGTCCGACGTCTGGTTCCGCTCCGGCATGCTGCACGAGATGTTCCCGGCGGACTTCCCCGCGATCCTCGGCGCCGAGGTCGCCGGGATCGTCGTCGCACCGGGGAAGGACGCGCTCTTCGCCCTCGGCGACCGGGTCATGGGCCGCCTCGACAGCGGAGGAACCGCCGCCGAGTACGTCGCGGCACCCGTGTCGAACCTGGTCGCCGCGCCCACGACGCTCCCGCTCGAACACGCCGCCGCGATCCCCGTCGCCGGACTCACCGCCTGGCAGGCCGTCTTCGAACAGGCCCGAGTCCGGCCAGGCGAACGCGTCCTCATCAACGGCGCGGGCGGAGGCGTCGGGTCCTTCGCCGTCCAGCTCGCCCGGCACGCGGGCGCCACCGTCATCGCCACCGCCGGTCCCCGCAGCGCCGAGGCCGTCCGCGGGCACGGCGCCCGCCTCGTCGTCGACTACACGCGGGATGCGCTCGCCGACGCGATCGGCGAACCGGTCGACGTCCTGCTGAACCTCGCCGGGATCGCGCCCGAGACCGCCGCCGGGCTCGGCGTCCTCGTCCGGCCCGGCGGCCGGATCGTCTCCGCCGCGACGCCTGTCGAGGCGCCGGACGGAGTCACCTCGACGCACTTCGTGGCCCGCAACGACGTGGCGCAACTCGCCGAGCTCTCGGTCCTGGTCGACCGCGGTGTCGTCACCGTCGACGTCTCCGAGACGCGCCCGCTCGCCGAGATCGGCGAGGTCCACCGCGCGGCCGAGGCCGGAGCGATCCGGGGCAAGGTCGTCCTGATCCCCTGACGGCATGACGATGGCCGGGACCCGAGGTCCCGGCCATCGTCGGCGCTACTCGTTGTGCAGCACCTCGGCGATCGGCAGCCGCGAGGCCGAACGGGCCGGGATGTATGCGCCCAGGACGGCCATCGCGACGCCCGCGATCCCCAGCAGCGCCAGGGAGAGCGGCTGCCACACGTCCAGCAGCACCGGCGGCAGTTCGATCTGGCTCGCCTCACCCATGACGGGCATGACCTGCCGGTGCACGACGATCCCGAGCAGGACCCCGAGGATCCCGCCGACGACCCCGAGCGCCGCCATCGACGTCACCATCATCAGCACGACCTGCCGCGGTGTCATCCCGATCGACTTGAGCATCCCCAGGTCCCGGCGGCGCTCGCGGGCGTTGAGCACGACGGTGTTGAACACCCCGAGCGCGGCGACCGTGCCGAGCACGAGCGTCAAGGTCGTCGAGAGGCTCGTGACCGTCAGTGTGTACTGGCTCAGCCCGGCGTTGGCCTGCGGGCTCACCCCGGGCACGGCCTCGCGGACGGCAGCGAGGTAGCCGTCGACGTCGGCTCCGGCGTCGAGCTGCACCTGGTAGGTGATCCAGTCGGGACGCACCTCATGGCCCGGGGCCATCGCGGCGAGCAGATCCCAGTCGGCGTAGGCGTTGTCCAGCTCGCCCCCCATCATCCGGCCGACGATGAGCACGTCGGCGCTCCCGGCGCCCAAGGTGAGCGTCACCCGGTCGCCGACCTGCTTCCCGAGCTGCTGGAGGAGCTTCGAGGAGAACACGACCTCGCCGGGGGCCCCGATCCAGCGCCCGGCCACGAGCTGCTCGGCATAGCCCATGCCCGCCGTCTCGCCCTGGAGGAAGTCGACGTCGACGCCCTGCGCGTAGCCGAGCGCCGAGACCGGGATGTAGACCTCGGCGACGACGTTCGCCGCTCCGGGCAGCCCGGCCATCGTCGACCGCACCTGCTCGGGGTCCATCGCGGCGGCCGCCTCGGGGTTCACCGGGTGGGCGTAGACCTGGACCGCCTCGGTCCGGTCGGCGACCTCGGCGTACTTGGTGACGCTGGCGATCAGGCCGGAGGCGAAGGTGACCGTCATGACGCCGAGCACGACGGCCGCCATGGTCAGCGCGGTCCGGGCCGGCCGCACCAGCGGGAGCCCCAGCCCGAGGCTGACCGACCGCGGGAGCCGCGTGCCCGACAGCCACAGCTGCGCCTTCCGCCCGCGCCCGGTCCGGGGCGCGCTGCCCGCGCTGATGGCCTGCGCCGCCGGAAGCCGGTGCGCCCGCCACGCGGGGAGCAGCGCCGCCAGCAGCACCAGGAGCGGCATGCCCACGACGGCCACGACGTCGACCCACGGGTTGATGGCGACCTCGCCGAGACCGACCCCGCGGAACGCGGTCGTGAGCATCGGCTGCGAGCCGAAGTGGCCGATCACCGTTCCCAGCACAGCGCCGGCGACCGCCGGCACCGAGACCATCACCAGGTAGACCGCGACGACCTGCCTCGGTGTGAAGCCGATCGCCTTGAGGACGCCGATGTGGCGGAAGCCGGAGACCACGGCACCGCTGATCACGTTGGCCACGATGAGGATCGCTACGACCAGCCCGAGCAGCCCGAAGGCCACCAGGAAGGGCATGTACTGGCCGGTCCCGGAGACCACGGCGTCCTTGACGGTCAGATAGGACTGGTCGGCGAGCACGGCCCCGGCGGGCAGGCCCGCCGTCACCGCGGCCATCCCGGCGTCGATGTCGGCCGGGGTGGCGTTGTCGTCGAAGCGGTACAGCATCTGCGTCGCCGTCGGGTGCAGCGCCGCCATCTGCTCGGGCGACACCCACCCGTCGGCGGTGGCGCTGAGCGACGAGGCGTATCCGACGACGGTGAGCGTCGGCCCGCCGGGCACGGCCAGGGGCGAGGGCTCGCGCTCGGGCATCCCCCCGTTCCCGTAGGGCGGCAGGACGTTCAGCACGACCTCGCCGGGCGCGGTCGCCCACCGTCCCGACCACAGGTCCGGCTCGTCGATCGAGCCGTCGGGAGCCGGACGGCCCACCAGGGTCGCGCGCCCGCCGTTGAAACCGGGCACCCCCAGCTCGTTGCCCGGCGGCGCCTCCACGACCACTTGGCCGAACGGACCCGCCGCCTCGACGCCCGGGAGCCCGGCCGTCTCGGCGAGCTGGCCGTCGGAGACCACAGCGGGATCGAACGCGACGACCGCGTGCGCCCCGTTCTGTGCCTCGAAGGCCCGGTCGAACGGCGCCACCGACGACTCCAGCAGCGCCAGCGCCAGCACGATCGTCGCCGTCGTGAACGTCAGCACCAGCCCGATCACGACGGTCTGGAGCCGCCGCCGACGTACGGCCGCCCGCGCGGCCCGCCACACCGCCTTCACGCGGCACGCTCCAGACTGCGCTCGCCCACGACCCGGCCGTCGGCGAACTCGACGAGGCGGCTCGCGCATCGCGTCGCCAGCTGCGGGTCGTGCGTGACGATCAGCAGCGTCTGGCCGATCTGGTTGAGGTCGAGGAGCAGGTCCATCACCTGCTCCCCGGAGACGCTGTCCAGCGCCCCGGTCGGCTCGTCTGCCAGGAGCAGCGCGGGCCGGTTCATCAGCGCCCGCGCCACCGCGACCCGCTGCCGCTCACCGCCCGACAGCGAGGACGGGTAGACGTCGCGGCGGTCGGCGATCCCCAGCTCGTCGAGGAGCTCAAGGGCACGTTTGCGGGCCTGGGACGCGCGCACCCCGGTCAGCTGCGCGGCCAGCGCGACGTTGTCGAGGGCGGGCAGGTCGTCGAGAAGGTTGAAGAACTGGAAGATCATGCCGATGCGGTGGCGCCGGAACAGCGCCAGACCGGTCTCGTCGAGCCGTCCCAGATCCTCCCCGTTGACGGTCACCGAACCAGCCGTCGGCCGGTCGAGACCCGCGACCATGTTCAGCATCGTCGACTTCCCGCAGCCCGACGGCCCCATCACGGCGACCGCCTCCCCGGCCCGGATCTCCATCGACACGCCGTCCAGCGCGACCGTGTCGCCGTACTCCTTGCGCACGCCGTCGAGTCGCACGACGACCTGCCCGCTGCTGTCCTCACTGCTCATGCGGCCAAAACTAGAACGCCGATCATGACCGGGGCATCGGCCCGGGGACGTAACCCGGCGGCCGGGTCATCCCGGGGATGTACGACCCTGGTACCGGGGGAGGATGCCGACGACTCCCGCCACCTGCGAAGGTTGGCGGGTGACGGGATCTTGGGCGGCGTGGCTGCTCGCGGGCGCCGCCGCGGCACTCGCCGCCGTCGGCGGGCTCGCGCTCGCCTTCGTCCGGGAACGCCGCCGCCACCGCGAGACCCTGGCCCACCAGCGCTGGCTCTTCGAGCGCGAGCGGGAAGGGGCCGCGCAGGCCGCCGTCGACGCCGAGCGCGCCCGGATCGCGCGCGAGCTGCACGACATCGTCAGCCACAACGTCAGCGTGATGGTCGTGCAGACCTCGGCCGCGCGCGAGGTCCTGGCGACGATGCCCGACGAGGCAGCCACCGCGATGGCCGCCGTCGAGGGCGCCGGGCGCGACGCCCTCACCGAGCTGCGGACGCTGCTGGGGGTCCTCGCGCCCTCCGCGAGCGGTGAGGACGAGGACCTGTCCCCGCAGCCGAGCCTGAGCAGGCTGAGCCCGCTCGTCGACCGGATCGCCTTCGCCGGGCAGCCCGTCGAGGTCCGCATCATCGGCGAGCCCCGTCCGCTGCCGGCCGGGATCGACCTGACCGCCTACCGGATCGTGCAGGAGGCGCTGACCAACGCCCTCAAGCACGGCGACGGCAGGCCCGCGCAGGTGACCGTCCGCTACGCCGACAGCCACCTGCGGGTCGAGGTCCTCAACGGCGGCCCGAGCGTCCTCGCGGGTGACCGGCCGGAGCCGGGCCCCGACGGGACCGGGCGAGGGCTGGTCGGGCTGCGCGAACGCGTCGCGGTCTACGGCGGCCACCTCGACGCGCGCCGGCGCCTCGGCGGCGGCTACCGCGTCCGTGCGCGCATTCCCTTGAGCCGCCCGTGAACGACACCGCGCCCCGGGTGCTCATCGCCGACGACCAGGAGCTCGTCCGCACCGGCTTCCGGCTGATCCTCACCGCCCGCGGCATCGACGTGGTCGGGGAGGCCGCCGACGGCGCCGAGGCGGTCGCCGCCGGAAGGCGCCTGCGGCCCGACGTGGTGCTGCTGGACATCCGGATGCCCGTCATGGACGGTCTCGAAGCCGCGCGCCGGATCCTCGCCGCGTCACCGGACTGCCGCGTCATCATGCTCACCACGTTCGACCTGGACCGCTACGTCTACGCGGCGCTCTCGGTCGGCGCGAGCGGCTTCCTGCTCAAGGACGTCACCGCCGAGCACCTCGCGGCGGCGGTCCGGCTGGTCGGCACGGGGGACGCGCTGCTGGCGCCGTCGATCACCCGGCGGCTTGTGGAGCGCTTCGCACCCCGGTCGCCGTCGGTGCACGCCGACCTGTCCGCGCTGACACCTCGGGAGCTGGAGGTGCTGGCCTTGATGGGAAGGGGCATGTCGAACACCGAGCTGGCCGCCGAGCTGACGCTGAGCGAGGCGACGGTGAAGACGCACGTCGCCCGGATCTTCGCCAAGCTCGGGCTGCGCGACCGGGCGCAGGCGGTCGTGCTGGCCTATGAGACCGGGCTGGTCGCGCCCGGCGGATAGAGCCGTATCCCGGCGGTGACGGGCAGGTGGTCGCTGCCCGTCGCGGGGAGTGTCCGGACACCGGTGACGGTCGCCGCGGCGGCGAGGACCTGGTCGACTCTCGCGAGCGGGACGGACGCGGGCCAGCTGAACGCGAGACCCGGCCCCGGCTCGCCGGTGCGGGAGAGGATCGGGTCGAGGCCGCGGTCGTCGACGGTGCCGTTGAGATCGCCGAGCAGGATGAGCGGCCGGAGGGGTTCGGCGGCGATCACCTCGCCGAGCTTGGCTGCGCTCTCGTCGCGCGGTCCCGATCCGAATCCCGAGAGGCCGAACCGCAGCGACGGCAGGTGCGCGACGTAGACGGCGACGTCGCCCTGGCCGGTCACGGCGGTCGCCCGCAGGCCGCGGTTCCACGTCGCGGGGAATGCGGCGGGCCTGATGTCGACCGGCCGCACGTCGGTGAGCGGGAGTTTCGACCACAGCCCGACGCTTCCGGTGACCGCGTAATGCGGGTAGTCGGCGGCGAAGACGTCGGCGTAGGCGGGCAGCGCCTCGGGTGTCAGTTCTTCGAGGGCGATGAGATCCGGCGCGGCCGCGGCCAGCGCCCGTGCGGTCCCCGCCGGGTCGGGGTTCTCATCGCTCACGTTGTGCTGGACGACGGTGAGGTCCGCGGTCTGCTCGGCGGCCAGGGCGGTCCCGCCGAACTGAACGAGCCACGCCGTCACGGGCACGAGAACGGCCAGCAACGCGGTCGCCGACCTGCGCACGAGCGCGAGGACGAGCAGCGCGGGTACGGCCAGTCCGAGCCACGGCAGGAAGCTCTCCAGGAGGCTCCCGAGCCGCCACCCCGCGTTCGGGACGACGGCGTGGAAGACGATCAGGCAGCCGACGAGGGCGGCGACGGCGGCGAGCACGCGGCCGCGCGTCCAGGGGGTGCGTCCGCGGGCGTCGGTGCCCCACCGTGGGCGCCGGGTCTCGGGGGCGGCTTCGGGCGGGCTCTCGGTCAGATCGGGCACGTGAGGACGATACTTCTACTCCTGGCGGTTCGCTCCTCTCAGCTCTGTCCCTTTAGGACTGCCCCGCCGACGCCCGCCACCGGTCCCAGGAGTCCCTCAGCCGCGCGACCACCTCCGGCAGTGCGGCGGCCAGATCCGTTGTCTCGCCCGGGTCTTCGCGCAGGTCGTAGAGCGCGAGCCCGTCGCCTGGCCGGGCGTGCTCGACCTGTTCGATCGCCTTAGCGGTGGGGGACTCACCGTCGGCGAAGCGGAGTTTGTGGCGGCCGTCGCGGATCGCCCACTGGAAGCCGCAGTCCCAGTACAGGGCCTCGTGCCGCGATGGCTCCTCGCCGCGCCAGTGGGCGAGCTGGTCGACGCCGTCGCAGTGAGTCCACTCGGCACTGTCCACACCGGCCGCCGCGAGCGAGGTCGGCATGAGGTCGAGGGCGCTGACCAGTCCGTCGCGCTCGGCACCGGCGGGCAGGCCGCCGCCGGGCCATCGGGCGATGAGCGGGACCCGGACGCCGCCTTCCCAGAGGGTGTACTTGGTTCCGGCCAGGGGCGTGTTGTCGCCGTAGTTGCAGGTCGAGCCCCCGTTGTCGGTCGTGTACACGACGAGGGTGTCCTCGGTGAGGCCGTGGCGGTCGAGAGTGTCGAGGAGACGGCCGATCTCGGCGTCCATGAGTTCGAGCTGGGCGAGGTAGTACGCGCGCCCGTGTTCGAGGGCGGGGGAGATGGCGCCGTCGTACCAGTCGATGTAGTCGGAGACGCCGGGATCCCAGTCGCCGTGCGGTGGAAGCCCGCGCTTGGCGAGCTCGTCGGCGGGCAGCTGCCAGCAGAAGTTGTGCACGGCGTTGAAGGCGACCTGGAGGAAGAAGGGGCCGTCGGCGTGGCGGTCGACGAAGTCGCGTGCGCGCTCGCCGAGCTCGGTGGTCAGGAAGCCTTCGAGCTCGGCGGACTCGCCGTCGTCGAACATGGGCTGGACCGCCATCCGCCACGAGGCCTCGGGCCCGTACTCGGCGACGGCGGCCTCGGAGTGCCGCATGTAGTTGAGGCGGCCCTGCTGCATCCCGGCGAGGCCGTAGAAGGACTCGCCGAAACCGTGGTTCTCGGGGCAGGCGCGGTCACCCGGCCGTTCGGGTCCATAGTGGACCTTGCCGAGATAGCCGGTCGCGTATCCGTTGTCGCGGAAGCGTTCGGCGACCGTCGGCAACTCGTCGGGCGGGAAGGCGGCGTCGTCGAACCACGTCACGCCCCACCGCCGCTGATGGGTGCCCGAGACGATGCCCGCCCGCGACGGAGAGCAGATCGGCGCCGACACGTACGCCTCCGAGCAGGACACGCCCTCGTCGGCCAGCCGGTCCAGCGCGGGGGTCGAGACGTCGGGGTGGATCCCGAGGCGGGAGCGGTCGGCGTAACCGTGGTCGTCGGAGACGATCCAGACGACGTTGGGGCGGCGGGGAGGCGTCATGGATGATCACGATACGACAGGAACCAACATCGAGCCAGGGGCTACGCGCGCTTGCACACGGCGCAGCAACAGGACGATCATGACCAGCGATCGTCGCGGGAAGTACCCGAAGCTCCCGGAAACGGGGATGTCCAGGCGAATGTCGTCGCTGATGGTGTCGAGCACGAAGCCCGCGAAGTAGGTGGGAGTGCCCGAGGGGCCGCCGACCGAGGTCCACGCGACCGCCACCAGCGCCACCGTCCACAGCAGACCGGCGTGCAGCGCCACGCCGAGACCCGTCGACGGGACGACGGCCGCCAGGAGCGCGGCGAGCAGACCGAGGGCGGCGCCGGTGACCACCGCCCCGGTGATCTCGCCGGCCGGCACCTCGCCCGCGCAGGAGTGCGCGACCGGCAGCGTCGCCGGCGTGGCCGCCCCCGAGGCGACGGCCGAGAGGACGCGGATCCGTGTCGGCGCACCGTGGGCCAGGAGCATCGCGGTCGGGGCCGACAGGGAGCAGAACCAGATGAGCAGCGTGACGCCGATGCCCTCGGCCCGCTCGGCTCCGGCGGCGAACTCGCCGCCGAGGTCCACCAGCCCGAAGATCTCGGCGAGCGCGAGCTGACCGGCGGCGAGTAAGGCGGCCGCGGCCGCCGCGAGGACGGGCGTGAACCCGACGGGGATGAGCGAACGGTCCGTCCGGGTGTCCATCAGGCGACCGTAGCGGTCCGGATCGCCGCGCGATGCCCCCTCGCCGGGTCAGAACTCGCCGACGACCTCGATGAGCCCGACGATGTGCTCGTTGAACTCGTCCAGCTCCCCGGCCGGGACCCACAGTTCGAGCACGTCGCGTCCGCCCGCGCGGCGGGTCGGAAACCGCCGTACGTAGCGGGTGTCGACGCGGAAGCGCGTGACGTACCCGTGTCCGCTGTCGGGGACGTTCCACTCGCGGGCGATGCCGGCGGCGTAGTCCTCGTTGAGCACCGGGTAGAAGATCGGCTGGTCGGGCAGCCTCGGCGGCCAGCGGCGCCAGCCCGACTCCTCGACGAGTCGCAGTTCGGCGGGGCCGGTCGGACGCCACAGGGTGGTCGTACCGTCGGGGTTCTCCTGCCGGCCCGCCAGGACTTCGGCGGCCAGCGCTGCGGCGAGAGGCTCGGCAGGGCAGTCGAGGGACGCGGCGAACACCACCGTGACCGTGTCGCCGTCGCCGAGCTGGCCGCGCAGGGAACGCCAGGTCGCGAGGTTCGGATGGTCGAGGAGCGTGCACGCCTCGGCTGGCGTCAGCAGGGCGATCGCCCGGTCGAGCGCGGGGCCGTCCAGGACGTACGCGGCCGAGCCGGAGACGTGCCCGCACACCGTCGCCAGGACCACGCCCGGCAGATGCGACTCGCCCGCGGCGACGCGCGCGAAGACGAAGGAACCCTCGGCGTACCAGCCGATCCCGTAGGCGGCGGGCCGCTCCCAGCCCGCGATCGCCGACTCGAAACGCACCCGGGCCGCGTCGATCTCCTCGACCGTCGTCCACCGCTCGCTCATCGGGTGATCGTCTCAGACCCGCCTCGGCCGTGAAGGATATGGTCCGGGGATGGCAGAAACGATCATCCGCGAGGCGACCGAGGCCGACCGCCCCACCATCGACGCCATCCTCACCGAGTCCTGGGGCCGCCCGTTCGTCGCCCTCGGCGGCCGGGGCGTCGTCCTCACCGGACAGCCAGCGCTCGTCGCCGTGCTCGGTGACGAGATCGTCGGCGTGCTGGTCTACCGCCTCGACGGCGACGCCCTCGAAGTGCTGACCGTCAACAGCCGCGCCGGGGGCGCGGGCACCGGGATGATCACCGCCGCCCGCGACCATGCGGTATCGCTGGGCCTGCGCCGCCTCTGGCTCGTCACCACCAACAACAACTCCAACGCCCTGCGCTTCTACCAGCGCAACGGCCTCCACCTCGTCGGTGTCCGCACCGGCGCCGTCGCCGCCTCCCGCAAGGTCAAGCCGACGATCCCGCTCACCGACGCCGACGGCCATGCCATCAGCGACGAACTAGTCCTCGAACTCCGCCTCGACGGCGTCGAGAACCCCGACGACCAGCCCGAACAGGCCGCCGCCGTCGCTCTCACCCGCCTACTCACCTGGCGCGACGGCGAGACCGACCTGTGGCCGCTGCTCGCCGACCCCCGTGCCACCGTCGACGTGGTCCGCGGCCTCGCCCGGCCCTTCATGGGAACCGTCGACCTCGTCCTCGGCCCCGACCCCGGCGGAGTGCTCTACGGGCCCCTGGTCGCCCGCGAGCTGGAGGTCCCCTTCGCCCCCGTCTGCCGCGACCGAAGGTTCTTCTTCCAGGGCCCCCACGAACGCGCGTCGGCACCCGCCGGCCCCGACGAGCTGCACGCCCACCGCGCAGCCCTCACCGACGGTGCCCGAGTCCTACTCGTCGACGACTGGTCGGAGTCGGGCTCGACGGTGCGGGGTGTCGCCGAGCTGGTGTCGGGCACAGGGGCGGAGCTGGTGGGGGTGTCGTTCCTGGTGGACAGTTTGCGGGCGGAGGCCCGTGACGGGCTTCGGGCCGCGGGGATCGAGGTGCGGGGGCTGGTGACTCCGGGCGAGTTGGCCCGCTGAATGAGTGCACCGGGCTCTATCGAGCGCATGGCGGAGGTTGATGGGGACGATGGGTGCCGAGCTGGTCGGCGTGTC
>Ga0307515_10022627_pt1 | contig 11065 bp, 14 predicted proteins | sample 17_EM_MG_FD_194513 | JGI IMG/M metagenome (GOLD analysis project Ga0307515, IMG submission 194513) | Populus trichocarpa ectomycorrhiza microbial communities from riparian zone in the Pacific Northwest, United States - 17_EM | ecosystem: Host-associated > Plants > Roots > Unclassified | place... | reverse complement strand
GAAGCCGAATACATCGCTTGTTCCGAGGGCTCTCGTGAAGCAAAGTGGCTACTCCAGCTCCACCGAGATATACACGGCAAAGACGCATCTCCGCTCCCGATCAATTGCGACAATTAGGGCGCACTTAGTCATATCACAACTGGGATCATAAAGGCTCGCACAAAGCATATCGACGTTTGCTATCACAATAGTCGAGATCTCCATGCCCGCAAGATAGTTGACTACTCCTACGTGCACACAAACGAGAATGTGGCAGACATACTAACCAAGGCCTTGACGAAGGATAAGCACGAGAAATTCACAAAGGCGATGGGGTTATGGTAATAGAGGTAGATTTAAGGTTAGATTTAAGGTTGGACTTAAGGTTGTTTCACTTTTCTTTTGGGCACGTGGATTTTCTTGTTTCTCTATGGATGGCCATCCTCAGGCTACGGTAGTACTCTTTCCCTGCTCACTCTCGCAGGGTTTTAAGGAGGCTACTATGGGAATCACTTTGTTTGTTTCATCTCTTTTTATCTGTTTTCTTGCTCCACGGTGTATAGCAAGAGGGGGAGTATTGCATGATAGGCCTCTGTCTTCTGTGGCTAGAGATGAGTCTCGTATGGCTAGAGATGAGTCTCGTATGGCCGGAGATTACTGTCGGCCTGATAAAGTCTATACATAGATGCGTACGCATGCATTCACACTTGTACTCATATATATATGGCCTTGTGGCACTCTTAGATAACATACAATCAAGCTTCTCTAAGTATCACTATTTCAACAATCCGGAGGGGACGGAGAATCGGGCACTGCCATACTCTTGATAGAGTGAACGCAGTACGATTAAAACCAAACAACCAGGAATTGCATAAGAGCCTAGTTTCATTGCCGACTACATTAGAATAAATTCCGCTCTGGGTTACACTCAAAACAGGCTCTGTTTTGAGTTCAGCGCAAGCATGAAGGGATCCATTCGCTGGCTTGAGTAGCTATAGTTCTGAAAGGATAATCATAGCATCTACAGGGCTGTCCAGACTACTACTGGTGTAGAACATATGTTACTATATATGGTCAATGACGCTTACGGATACGAGCTTATGACATTGAGCGGGAGATACATGGCCGAGTTCGCATACAAGCGTGCAAGGCACACACGGTCTACCGTACCTATTCGCGTCGAGGCTCCCTCCATAGAAATATAGAATTAAGTCGATAAACCATCAAAAGTAAGAACATTCTTGTTGACTTGGAGTTTGGCCCGGTGGCTTCCTTAGTCTTCGGTGCTGGTGGACTCGGGGATAAGGACGGCCCCCATCAGCCTCGCCAGCTCCCATCGGCCTCGCCTGCCCCCATGCCGCGACGGAGGCCTAGCCCCGGCACTGGTAGTCGGCTTTGGGCTCCGGATGTGATACTCGGCTTTGCCGAGTATGGTCTTTCTCCGTATATAAGTCTGCCGCTTTCTCTCTCTTTGTTCGACAGACAATTGAGCTTCGTTCTTTCTTTCTTCTCTTTTGCTCTCAACAATTCTCTCGTGATTACAGCGGTGCGTCATATTTGATCACTCGACTATGATGTATCACTCGACTATGAGAGCTCCTGGTTTTCGGCCAAGGTCAATAACACGTAGATCAATAATCGTAGAGTTTTATGCCCCATAAATCGTAGTCCGAGATGGGGGAGCCTTCGAACTGACGGGACGGATTATTTCTATGCCCGAGGTGGTGACATACACCCAGGGCACTTAATGAAAACTTTGTATCGCTGCTCCACTTAGTCAGTAGTCGGGTCTGAAATGTTCACCGCGGTGTAGTATCCGTAATCATTGTGCCTTCGTTGATTCGTTTTGATTCAACACTCTAATACTTGGTCACGTGCACCCATCGATTCGTAAATCAATGTATCTGTTGCGACTATCAAGGGGAGAACAGTATGTATCAGCTACAGTACGGCGGCTGTATAGGTACAGGTCTAAAGATCCAAGATGCGTAGGGAAGGGAAGAGTAAAGTGTGAAGTCTAAAAGAGCAGTCACGAACCGTCTCTTACGGTATATATTTTCTCAAGGCCAGTAGCACACTACCGTAGTTGTAGAGTCCAGCGCTTCAGACGTAATCGAGATATTGACTTAGTCTCATTTACAGGTCTACCGACAACCATTACAGCATAGCATCGTACAGTGGGGTGACTCAGTGTCATGAAACGCTATTCGCGGTCGAAAATGTCATAGGTGCGGTGCTACAAGGGAGTCTCGTATTCTCGATTACATTCGACGGTAATGGTAACATCAATGGTGGTCTCTCGATCTTTGTCACAGCGTCATTAGCAAGTAAAAGCAACTGATGGTCATGTGAGACATATTCACTTCTGAGATTGTTTCATGGGCAGTCTGATATATATTTTGAATAATGTTAATTGATGAAAAATGCGTATACTACTACTCAACAAAACCCCATTCCAGATATAGGGTGAGTGGGAAAGGCAAATGAATAAACTTGAGCCCAGTATCAACTTCCTATCCCACACAATGTATCCGATCCCTATGACCCTGTGTCGTTTGGTCATGTTTCGTTTACAGTTTCTCCCCCTGCGCTAGCACTTGCCAAATCCGCTCCCAACAAACGCATTTAACACCTACTGAGTACTCCTATGCTCTTTAGTAGCACCCTAGTCTCACCGTGCAACTTGCTTGGATCAACATACCACCGTTCGTGCATAAACCGAAAAACGTAGCTGCTGAGTAATACCCGCTAGTATCCATAACCCATAAACTATGCACCATTAGCATCTTTCCCAAGCGGGGTCACACAACTGGGACATACTTATTTCCTTTAATAGTCTCCCCTTGGGTGATGCAGGTGAACGTGACCTGAGTTCCAACCGGGTACTGTCCCATCGCGGTACAGCTGGTGTGGGCGCAGGTGCGGTAGCGTACTCCGTCCTCCATGGTGGTACAGGTGATCGAGGAAGTTGCAGTGGCGGTGAGTGAGTTGAGGGAGGGGGCCAGTGGAGCGGGCGCTCCAATACAGCTCTATTCGTTCATTGTCGTTCAATGTTAAGGCTGTTGAGTGGCTACATTTTATGATTAGCATTCCAAATAGGAAATGCAACAAATCCAAGAAATCGGGCGTCTAGGAGATACCCATTTTGTACAATATAGCGATGATCTGGTACTTGGATTGGGGGTGTCCGGCGCGTAGTATTAGTTTCACCTCGAGTGGCCAAGAAATCTAGTAACCAAATGGTATAGAATTTGCGTCATGCAATGGCGAGGTGTATTGGCTTTCAACCAACATTCACCCCTGTTTGTACAGTATAATTCAATACTAGAACAGGGTATTTCCGATAACTTACGGTGGTATCCAAGTGCTATTATTCAGTTTCGTAGGACCGATTAAGTCTTAATTAGCTAACTAAATAGTATTATGATTTGCATTTCCCGTATCTTAGGTTCTCCCGCTTAGTTAGAAACTGGTGTTGCCGGGTTGATGTCAGGACTAGGGAGTCGGGTTACTCGGGTATACCTGTTGAGAATAAACAATATAGGTGTGATCATCGTTCTGCTAAATAATTACAGACCGAACCAAATCTCGGCAACATGTGAAAACGATAAGCAAATGCAAAGAGTTTCCCTCCATAAGCTAGCGTAATCTCATTCCACCCACCCTCACATCGGAACGAGACGAGGGCTAGGGCGCGTTCCCCGAGAGCGTAATTGAGAACAGTAGATACCCCTGAAGCCTTTCTGTCCACATCCTTCAATGCCTGCGTCATACTCCTCAGACTCCACTGCACCATCATGTTAATATCAAAATCGACATCGTTCGCTTCTACTCTCAATCATGTCCAGACCTATAGCGAGAACCACAGGATGGTAACAGGACGATTTTCAGATCCAGCCGTCCCATCCCAGGATGGCATTTGGGATGACAAAAACGCTAAATCTCGGGCGGTATGGGACGGGTTTTTTGACAAGCTGCGATTCTTATCATCGCTCCAGAATAACTGGTCGGATTGGAGATCAAAGTTCTGGGTCATGTAGAGCTGCTTCTGAGCTTTTATTAAAGCCCTCATCAACCTTAATCGCCCAAGGTTTGACTAATTTGCAGGTGTTGGCACGGAATTTGGCCCGATGGCTTGTGTGGCGTTCGGGGGCTTACAATCCCCATTGGCCTAAGGCTACGGGCATGTGGCCAGTGGCTTGCGGCCCCCATCGCCCGCCACTCTCCCTCATGCTGAGGAGGTGGTCTAGCCCCGGGAGTGATGCTCGGCATCGGTCTCCGGATGTAATACTCGACGAAGCCGAGTATGCCCTCTTCTTTGCCATATATATTTGCCTGTCTTTCTCTCTCTCTTTGTTCTTTAGGCAATCACTTTTGTACGATAGTTAATTTAATATCTCTATTCGTACTCGATTGATCTTAATAACAGGGGGGATATCATAATGGGTTTTTGGAAGTATGCTGTATTACCCCACCCCTTAAAAGACTCACCCCACAGGCACTCAGCCAGTCCCAGTACCTGGCTAATAATAGCACAGAATCCATCTACATATAGTGGAGCTAATCTGTGCCGAAGAGTGTCCAATCTGACTGAGAATTGGTGGAGTTATGAAGGTGGGTGGCTGGGGGTGGGAGGGAGGAGCACGGACTAAACTCCCCCCCAATACCTCCACCAATGCCAAGTCAATTTGAACGCGTTTTGGCACCGAGTAGCTCCGCTACATTTCAATAGACTCTGCATTATTGTTTACCAGGTACTGGAACTTGCTGAGGACCACTAGGGGGGACCGCTAGGGGGGGTTTTGTCACACTCCCCCCAATGGATCCACAAGACTTCCTAGTACCTAGACAACAATAGCGCAGAATCGATCTATATATAGTAGAGCTACTCTGTGACCAAAGATGCTCAAATTGGCCCAGAATTGTTGGAGCTATGGGAAGTGGTATAATGCCCTCCTCCTCATCTCAGGACCCCCTGCCTGTCACCCTATAGGTCCGCCAATTCTTGGTCTAATTTCCCGCCCCTTTGCGAAGAGTAGCTCTAGTATATGTAGATGGATGCCGTGTTATTATCGGTCTGGTACTGGGACTGGTTGTGGATTGATGGGGGTTTGTCCACCATACTTACCCTTTAGGGGTCCCCCTAGTGGTCCTGAGCAAGTCCCAGTACCTAGCCAACAATAACGCGCTATCCTTCTACATATTGTAGAGCTACTGTGTGCAAAAGGGCGTGGAGTTTGACCATGAATTGGCGGACTTATGAGGGTGGCTGGTCAGGGGTGGAGGAGGGCTACATACACTCACTTAATTTCTCGACCAATTCTGGTCGGAATTCAGTGCTCTTGCTGCGAGAGTCTCTTTAGCATGCTAGAAGACTATTTGGGACCAGCTTGGCAGTTTCTAGGAACTGTGAAATGTCACTGCGCGAAAATTACTTGTTTTAAACTACTGCAGAGGGCCTCCATCTTTCGCAACTTAGAAATAGCTCCTATCTCAACAACCACTTGCCCTAATCTGCCAAGACCAGTACCAACTGACAACTTGCATGCTCAGATATCATTACTATTGAATTCGACTTACAATTGGTGATGGAACAGGGGGTAGATGGTGGGCAAAAATCCGCCTGCTTCATGGACTCTCACTCACATTTTTCAACTTCCTCAAATCTGGTCCAAATGACTTGATTTTCTATTGACAGGTAGCTCTTGAACTTGTCTATTTCCCTGCCGTTTCCGATCCTTTCTCTATTGCGTTGTTGAGTTTGTTTGTTTGTTTGTTTGTTTTAATCATATTGCATTCGGCCGCTAGCGGCCATGGCATAATGCTACAGTTTTACCCTCCGCAGCCGCTTCCGCGCAAATGAAAACTCAAAGACTCCAAGAATCTGACAAAACCCGAAGCCCCGAAATTAACTCCCACACGGCAAAGTCGCAACCGCCACGCTCCCCGAAAAAACTGCACTCTCCCCCAACGCCGTTTGTTTGTTTCTAATCATATTGCATTCGGCCGCATAGCGGCCATGGCAGAGCGTTGTTGAGTAATATACAGTTATTTGTAATTTTCGAAAAAATCTTGGGATTTGTTACGACGGTTGAAGCCATAACCCTGCGGGGCGGTTTAGCCCGGCATTCCCGTGCCGTCTGGATTCTGTGGTTCACACTACGCACCTCTCGTTACAACCTATTCTCCTTTCCCCCACCGCCATGCCGGTGGACTCCCCTTCTCGTCACCCTTCCTCTACTGCTCATGTTACACTCCTGTTCGCATCCCTCTTCCATGTCACCCTCATCCTTTTCTACGCCTCCGACCCCACCCATAGAGCACCGCCACTCGCCTCACTCTGTACTGCTATCTATGCCTCGTCTATTCATTTGCGGCATTCTAATATCCCTACGCGAAGCGAATACGGAGACTGCAAACCTCTGCTGTCTACAATGATTATTCTTACCGTCTAATTCTTGGCTAATTAACTTTGCTATTGTCAGATTAGGGCGGACACTAAGTCACTAGCACCCGCCCGGACCTGACATAAGCGCTGAGTGCTTTTGTTTATTAGAGTATAGGGAGTGTTTCATCACATAGACACCTGTTCTAGTTCATTCACGGAAGATGTTACACCGCGGATTGATCGGTCCATTGACAGAGTCCCACCCTCTGTGAATGGACTGGTTCCTTCGTGAAGCGTACATACAAAGTGCTAATTACGCTCATCCAAAAATAATTATTACTCTGTACACCATCATGAGCCGTACAATCAGCTGTATCCTTCAACGTCGTGGTGCAACTACAATTACACTGTGCTCCATATTATCATTAGAAACCGTCCCTTGTTCGTTGCCCTCTTCTTCCACATTCTCCTCTTCCTCCTCCCCAGCAGTGTTCCTAAGCGGCCCGTCCTCAATTCCCAAACCCTGCGCTAGCAGCGTCCCGGCCTGAAAAGCTTGCATTGGCCTGCATTGGCCTGCAGATATGGTATCCATATGACCCAGCGGATCGCGTGGATCTCATGATACCGTACTCGAGAACTTACCTCAACCGGCAGGCCGCAAAAGCCGCAGGCTCAAGGAAAGTACCACATATGTACTGCTAGAGGAATGCGCTGGGTATATGATGAGATAGGCTTTTAGAGTATATTGACGGTGGCTATGGTGGCTGTTCACACCCAGTGTAATGGTGATGTCTTGCATTAGTGGTTAGGGTTGCCAATCGCTGGTACTTGAGCTGGATAACTGAAATGTTTTCTCGTGCTCAGACTTAGGTGGATGGCAGCTGTTGAGCCAGGAATCCTCGCAGGCTCGGATTTTCGACTCAGCACTACTCCATCTACCTGACGTCTCGGTTAAACCCTCTCCTAAAACCCTGAGTCGGCGTTAGAGAGCTGCGGAAAGCTTTGGACTATGCGGAGATCTCACTGCTCCATGAATGCTTCCTAAATCTACTCCGGGAGTCTATAAGTGGATTAAGAAATCTCGCCTGAACTGTATACAGTTTCTCCGGATAAGATTGAATAAAAGGATCCCAGGTTGATATGTGCGAGTGATGCGTCATGATGTCGCATCGGAGATCTCCCTGAGGTTGCGTAATCCATATTACAGTGCCGTGAACTGCAGCAGAGTAATACCGAGGTATGATCCGCATCTATATCAACTCCGGTGGTAATCGCTTGTAGTTGCGGTGTGTTGTTTGCCTATTGAAGTTCTCCCTAGTAAAACAATCTTCACCAAACCACATAAAAAGGGTATCGGAAATATACCAATGCAATGCACACATCTGATAGCAACAAAACGGATACTCCCTGGGATGTTTCAGTGAATTTGGTGATTTGTGCGTGTCGGACGTATTTTGCGGAGAGGGTATATCCCAGACCTCTTACAGATGTCTGGGCATGAGATAAACTGAAACCCTATGCAGACGTTTTTCAACCTGTCTTAGTTCAGTAGCGATAATCTTAGCACTATAACATATACTTAAACTCAGGCCCACGTGCGCAACCGTTACCCTAAGGTCTAGAAGGAGGTCGCCGATACACTGTAGTGACGTAATCGACTCATACACTAGACTCCTACCCAATATTCATTCGCCACTTTCGCACACGCTATTCTGAATGCCCGCGGGATCTCCATATATATAAAGCATAAATAGTAAACTTCAACTTCATCTCAACATGCAACAACCGTATCGACCTAATTACCATCCAAACTCGTACGGTGCCGTATGTATCGAAACCGCTGTAACGCAGAGACCCCCGACGACCCCGACAGCACCGAGTCCAACACCTCCCCTAGAACGTGTCGCACGGAGGATAACGAAGACAAAGCTCAGCATGAGGACGTTCCACTCGATTGGAGCAGTACCTTTAGTAGAGACTACTGGCGAGCACCGCACATTTTTGTACAGGACAAGAAGCTGAACCGTGGGTGGTACGACAACACCACGGAAGAGACATAGCAAGTCAGCACCTAGGTCGTCGGAACGCCAAGGCAGTGAGAGAGACCAGAAGAGAAAAGCTTGCGCGGAGGGAGCATCGGATAGGAAGCACCATGCGGTGGCAGTTGTAGAATGTGGTGATACAAAGGATTTTGAATGTGATTAGAGTGTTGCTTTTCGGGCGGAATTACGCACTTGGTTGCACCTTACCGATTCCCGCGCGAGTTCGTTTAACCTCGGCAAGTTCGGAATCGATCTCTTTTTGAAGGTGCATTAGTAAACAATCCCGGGAGTTCTTAGTACAATACCGGACCGCCGGTTACCTACCCTTGCAAGTGCTACACGGGAGCGGGTTTTTGCCGGGATTATTGTCCCTTTCTTATCCCGTGGTTCACAGTAGACAGGGAACTATCTGTGCACAATGTATAGGTTTGTACATACTCTCGCTTGTTAGTCTATTGTTCGGTATCTCTATTAACTGCGATTGCCTCGTTTTTGATAGTCTGCACCGCAAGTTCTTCCCTGGGTTGCTACTGGCTGATCACTCACATCGTTGAACACACACAACGCTGATATATGAAAAGGGTCAAATGTGTTGAATCAATTGTCTATGTTCCGCTGATCAATTGTCGAAGTCTAAGCCCAGGATGACAGGTGGTCTATATAAAATCTACATGTTAGTGATCACGACGATAACATATACCCTAACCCAGGGTAACCTCAAATCTGTACTTAAATCAGTCCTACAAACTGTGTTGTGCGATAGAAAAAGCTGTAGGACAAACTCGCAACAAAAGAGCATCAATTCTGCCAAAACCTTCCTCATACCAAAAATACCATGACACCGAGCCTGCCACCTCACACTCATTCCAACTCCACAACCATTCAAAAACCCCGATTCCACCACCGTCCAAATAACCCTCTTTTCAACTTGAACCACCCGCCGCACTAACAACCAGTTAACTATCAATCTCGAAGTGCTCTACACAATTCATACATATAGTCGTAAGGTAGTATATTCGTTTCCGTGAGCGGTCTAGAAGAGAGCGGTTAGCACTGGAAGACCCGAAGTTAGCGCTGACATGTTTCCTTCATTCTATACATTGCGCTCAAGAACACACCGTTCGCATGACTCCCTGGTTTCCATTATCCCTCAATATCAGCATTACCTATTCTTCATCTATGCCATAATGTAGCCATTTGATACTGAAAAGGAATGACAGAACATCGATTAGCAACCAAAGATTTCGTTCTATGGCAAACGAAAACTCACATGCTGCGAATCAGTGACATACGGCGGAGGTAAGCAGTGAACAACGCATGAGATGAATGGCTACGAGAACTCACGGGCTACCGAGTCAGGACATTTTTAGTCCAGGTTAGCAAGATGGACTACGGACACGCAGAATACCAGCATACAACATACGGACTTGGAATAAGGCGATCGAGTTGGGTCAGCGATATTGACAATAAGGGGGCGTTCATACGCACAGTCTATTCGGTTGGGGTATTATTGATTAGCCGGGTATCATAGCGGTGCAGGTGTAGACGGAGAGACTTACAAACTGTGGGATGTGCCATCGGGCTCAGGTTAACCAGCGATTATCACGGGTGTCGGCGGAGAGACTCACTTTCTATCGTTTGAAGCCATCAAGCACAGATTAGCCAGCCAGCAATCGTCACAGAGCAGGATGCGGCACAGAAACTCACTTTCTATTGAGTCACGCCATCCGACGTTGGTTAGCAAGCTAGCGATCATCGCAGTAAAGAGTATCGGAGGAGAAACCAACTCTCTGGGTCGGACCAAGCCATCGGTCTCCGGTTAGCTTCCGTTCATGGTGGATATCAGCAGAGAGTCTCACGTTCTGTCGGTTCAGGTTAGCCAGCCACCAATCATCACCGTGTAGGGTTCCTCCGGAGAGACTCACGGGCTGTCGGGTCAAGCCATCGGGCTCAGCTTAGCCATCGCGGTGCAGGGTGTCGCCGGAGAGACTCACGAGCTGTCGAGTCAAGCCATCGCGCTAAGGTTAGCCATCGCGGTGCAGGGTGTCGCCGGGGAGAATCACTAGCTGTCGGGTCAAACCATCGGGCTCAGGTTAGCAATCGCGGTGCAAGGTTTCTCCGGGGAGACTCACATGCTGTCGGGTCAAGCCATCAGGCTCAGGTTAGCCATCGCGGTGCAGGGTGTCGCCGGGGAGACTCACGAGCTGTCAAGTCAAGCCAACGGGCTCAGGTTAGCCATCGCGGTGCAGGGTGTCGCCGGAGAGACTCACTAGCTGTCGGGTCAAGCCATCCGGCTCAGGTTAGCCATCGCGGTGCAGGGTTTCTCCGGAGAGACTCACATGCTGTCGGGTCAAGCCATCGGGCTCAGGTTAGCCATCGCGGTGCAGGGTGTTGTTGGAGAGACTCACTCGCTGTCGGGTCAAGCCATCGGGCTCAGGTTAGCCATCGCGGTGCAGGGTGAGACCGGAGAGACTTACTAGCTGTCGGGTCAAGCCATCGGGCTCAGGTTAGCCATCTCGGTGCAGGGTGTCGCTGGAGAGACTCACTCGCTGTCGGGTCAAGGCATTGGGTTCAGGTTAGCCATCGGGCTCAGGTTAGCCATCGCGGTGCAGGGTGTCGCCGGAGAGACTCACGCGCTGTCGGGTCAAGCCAGCGG
>Ga0307515_10022626_pt1 | contig 11065 bp, 10 predicted proteins | sample 17_EM_MG_FD_194513 | JGI IMG/M metagenome (GOLD analysis project Ga0307515, IMG submission 194513) | Populus trichocarpa ectomycorrhiza microbial communities from riparian zone in the Pacific Northwest, United States - 17_EM | ecosystem: Host-associated > Plants > Roots > Unclassified | place... | reverse complement strand
ATAGAGAGGGATGACTTAACTTTGTGTTCTGCGATGATGGTTGAGTTGTGGACGAGAAAGAGAGAGATGGGGGATGAAGATGAGAATGATATGGAGGATACAAGCGGATATGAGAAATCAGGGGTATGACTCACCTGATTGGGTTGAGAAAACCTCTTATCAGTGTTAGATCGCGCCGGATCGGGACTCGTACCTGCCGTATCGGGGATGGTCAATTGACTCACACACAACATTCTCTATGTCCCAGTTTCTCATGATGATTTCCCCCAGTCGCTCACTTTCTTGTGCTCAACTCTACCATCACCTAAGAACATGAAGTTACGTCATCCCTCTCTATCTCTCCATGCCATAATCATGAGTTAATACAGAGTACAGCATACACCAAGTACAGCATCATCCCAAGATCGACAGTCTCCCGCTCCCAGCCAGTTTCTCATCTCTCGACAGATGTTGTACTCAACTCTCTACATTCCCACAATTACAAGTTAACCAATGAATAGAGTCTCAGCTGCCGTCGCGCCTCCCTCCAAATCGACTGCCTCCAAGTACTCCTCCAATCTCGCTTGATCATAGCCTGCAAGTGCATCTCCACACTCGCTCGGTCACAGCCTCAGAGCGCATCTCCAAACTTGATCGATCACGGCCTCCAAGAGCATCTTCTGAGTCAACTCAACCTCGGCCTCCAAGTGCATCTCCAAACTCGCTCGATCCCAGCCTCCATGTGCATCTCTGAGTTCATTCGATCTCCGTCTCCAAGTGCATCTCAAACATCTTCGCTCAAGTCGATCTTCAAGAAGCAACAGCGTTTGTACGGAGATACAGGGGTAACGGAGGTGGACAGAGTGACGGGGAGTATATATTCGGCAGACCCCGGAGTAGATAGACATCATCTCATTTCCATCTCCTCTTATCATACAAGCAACATTCACACTCTATCTTTCACAACTTTTGGTCTCACTCGCTCTGGCCGAGATTTCGTGGATGAATGCAACTGTGTGGATCCTCACGGCTGGGAAGTATCATATCTTCTCACCTTCCTACGCTCCTCGAGCTTAATGTAGAAGGAACGCGAGGAGAGATTTTCGCAGCTTCACCTATTGTATTGCAATCCCGATGCAAGCATGTACCCAATGAACCCATTCCGACGTATGGTCACAGTTGGCCACAACACCAGAGTGTTCCTTTGAAATAGGAGACCGGCTGAGCGGGAAGAAATGGCAAAACGGCGATCAGAGGGTGATATGTGACCCAACGTGTGGTGTTGACACCGGGCGCAGAGTAATTTGCCACCGGGGTGTCTCTGACGGCTCTGACAGAGCCATTTCGCCTGGACAGAAATGTTTTTTGTTGATGGCGCTGGAACGTGATGGGCCAATACCATTTATCACTCAGCTGATGTGTCTAGTGGTGGATCAGAAATTGAGAGGCTTGGAAGCTTTTGGATGCAACTGTTTATACATAGAAAGGATTCATTGGCTGCCAATGATGAGTATATGCATGTTTACATACAATAGTTGAGCACCCACTGACTGTCAGTATCTCAATAAGTTGAGTGGCAACGGAGCATGAACAATTTTTAGTCTTACATTTTCCACAAACAAACGGCTGCATAGTCACATCCTTCCAGAGTGATTGTAATGGCAGTTTTTATAAGCAAGAAGGATAGTGACACGCTCGCTGACCAATCCTGGAAATGAGCATCAATGATGCCTTAAAGATTTTTGGTCTTATGAGTCTGATAATCAACCAGAAGACATGGCCGCTGTAACACATCATCAAGATATTGGCCACCTTTAAGGCCAAAAATGCTAGTGATGAGATCACTACAATCTCTTCAACATGAGCGTCAACAGAGCGTGAACGATTGTTGTTCTTGCATCTTGGATAATCAAACAGCTGTGCGACGATATTAAGCTATAATTGAAGTTTCGGCGGCCTTGTTGGGAGAAAACAGTAGTGACGATATCGCTACCATGTGCTAAAAATGAGCATCAACGGAGGGTGAACAATATTTGGTCCTGCGTCATGGACACTCAAAGCGCTGTGCATTGACATTAACCAATAATCAATGAAGTGGCCGCCTTTATGAGGAAAAATGCCAGTGACGTTATAGCTACCCTCTTCTGAAAATGAGTGTCAACGGAGCATCAACAATTTTTTGTCTTGCATCCTGGACAATCTAGGGGCTACGGAAAGGTGTTAACCCATAATCAACTCATCGGCCACCTGTATGGGCAAATATGCTACTGACAATATCGCTTCGGCCTCCTACATTTGAGCGCCCACCGAGTGTCAACAATTAGTGTGGGGGCTCAGTATGCTACACAGCAATGAACTGCATCGCATTGTTACAGAATTGAGTCTTACGCGGTCAGTCTTTTCAATATTTCCTCGTATACAACTTCACAAATAAGCATGCATTGTCTCACAGATCTGTTTGTTTTGCTTGTAGCTGTAGAGTCAATATTTAAGAACCTGCAGTCTGCTTCACTGTATCGTTACCTTTGGCAGTCTTCCGAGTCGGATTACCCAGATTTCTACCTCCTATCGCCATGTCTGATTCAAAATCTTCAAACACAACATCGCTCGAGATTATGATCTCATCCAAAAATGAACGTGTCTTTAATTGTGATTTGAGCGTCCTTACTTTACAAATCGTCTTCGATGCTTGGTGGGCATCAATGAATGTAGGCTCGTAGTGGCGTTTTGGTTGCGATAATTCTAGCCATGCACCTCCGTGGCAATTCTATATACACTGCGGAATTGAGGAGATCGGCAGCACTGACATCATATGTATCGTTTGTCATCAAGTTCTTCGCCATCCATTAGAACATGGTACCAGCTCATTGGGGAGACACTTGCTGGTAGAAGCTCACATTGCAAATGTGAACGAATTAACAGAGTCAGAGGTAACAGAATTGACTAGTTTGACTGTTGATGAAACGGCTTTGGCCATTCTGAAGAGGCAAGGAAGTCGAGGAATCACAATAGAATGTTCGCAGAGGAAATTTCCATTTGACATCCAGGTTGATCCATATTGACCGAAATGACAGACAAAACGTTCTGAACTGGCAACTAAGGACTTTGAAACCTCCAAATTTTACCAAGACACGTGGAATCGCTACCTCATGTTAGAATTTGTTTAAGCTCATATGCGAGGCAACGCTAGATCCAATCTAGAGCTACGACAGTCGTATCAGGCATTACGCGATGACCTAGTGCTGCCCTCTGCAATGACCCTCGGTAACATTGGCTGGAGGGCATATGCACTGACTTTGGATTCGATTAAGAAGCAATTGCCGTCATTTAATGAAGTTAGTTTAGCTTTGGATGGATGGACATCTCCGAACGAACTAGCCATAACATCGGTCATTGCTTCCAATATGGATCGAAACTGGGCATTGCGTGAAGTTCAATTTGCATTCGATGAGGTTGATCTCCTGTTCTTTTTCTGTTTTGAAAGTTAATTCGCGATCATAGGTCAATTGCCAACATACTGGAGCAAGGCTAGCCATACATTTGAACAAAGCGCTTGTTCGTTTTGAGCTTACCAATGGCTGGTTGCTTGGTATTACGACTGATAATGCTTGCTCAAATCAGTCGATGACACGCGAGCTGCAATCAACACTCGAAGCCTCTGCAATTCAGTGGCCTGCATTGAGGCACCACATATCATGCATGGCACACGTCATACAGCTGGTTTTAGGTGCATACATGAGCAGTCTTGTTGTAAAAGGCCGCACTACGTCTTGGGAAGCCCATGAGCCCGATCAGCAATTTGGAGAGAATGAGAGCATAGACATTGAGAAGAGTCAAAGACTTCAAAAAGAGGGCAACGCAAGAATCAAAGAGGTGTCGGCCATGAAACTCAACACTGGAGTTGCTCGAGCGCGCCTACCAATTAAGGGAATTCACACGGAAGTGGCTTCAAAATCCAAAATACACTGATTACCTGCCACTTTTCACAACTCGAGATGAGTGGACAATTGTGAAGTATGTCATGGAAATATTGAGGCCATTTCGATATTGGACCCTGTGGATGTCAAAGAGGCATACAGTCACATGCATCACGTTATCACAGTGTACAACGACGTATTCGATCACATGGACGGCGTGATGCGAGTATTGGTCAGGAAGAAGACTCCATGGAAGGATGACCTGTTTTTCGTTGTGAAGTAAGCTCGACAGAAGCTGTCAAAATACTATGTTGAAGTGACTCCAACGACGGGCATGCTACTCATTATTGCACATATCCTTGATTCTTTTTGGATATTGGGATCGTTTAGAAATTTGGACAAGGGAATCTATTTCAATCCTGAGGATGAGACATCCTATCCTACCCAATACCAAGAGGCCTTTCTGAAGTTCTTGGAGAATGAATACTGTGCCAAACATTGATGAGTGCTGGTCAATAAGCACAAAAGCTTACCGACCAGCAATCTCATCCCCTCCGCGAAGGCTTCAGGATCCTGTCAATCCACCTTTGATCCATATGATTTGTCAAGCGATGATGAAGAATACGTAACGCTTAACAATGTGGCTGACACGACACCTGGACGAACCGATCATGCAGCACGTCCACTGGGTGCCGCCAGGCTCCATTTGAATTTGCCGCCTGAAGCAGCAACCAACTGGGGGCAAAGTAATCCAATTCTCAATGATTACCACTCCGACCCAATGGAGATACGCAGTACATTTTGGTTATTGGACATAACCGACCGGTGCCGCCAACAGGAGGAAATGCACTCGAAGTACGCCGATCTTTCCAATGTGGCGCACGACATCTTCTCTATCATATCACATGCTGTCGGAGCGGAGGCCAGTTTTTCCCTTGGCCAGGATGTTATTGGCTGGAGGCAGTCTAAAACCACAGGCAAGATCCATTGTGAACAAGTCGTTGTATGGCTGTTTGCTCGAGTCAATTCCGGGATTTTGGCAGGAGCTGACCCAGAATTGAATACAACCAGCACAGATAACGACTCGGAAATGAAGAAAGAACCGGAAGAAAAGATATTGCACAGCACGGCCAAGGTTCAAGACATTTTGGAGATGTGGCAGGGCAGACAAAACCTACGTGCTACCCAGAAGGATCCTGGCGCTCAAAACAAGCAGATAATTGCCGTGGGATACATTTCGGACACAGAAGAGATCGTCAAAGCTTTGTGGTCACTCATTCAACATGATGGTCAGGCTGCATTCAAATTGTCAGAAAGATCTACTTTGCCACCACTTTCGACTGCAAAGGACCTCCCTGGAGGATGAACTCAAGTATTAAATGTCCGCCGAATCCGAAGAATCAACCGTCATCCAGTCGAAAGTGATAAGGATAGCGCACCTGATAGCATTTCGGACACTGAAGATTGGCTTAACTGGAATGGGGACCTAGATAATCCATACGACAGCAAAGACAATTGTGCAGCGGATGTTGAACCTGATATAGAGCAAGACAATAGCATCTAGTATACGGAATACCCAGAGCAGCTGGATGTGAGCGCCTCGCCAAATGTTCCCGGATTCATTCTGCCTACACGGATGTTAAAGAGACAGGCTGAAAAGGTGTTGATGACCATCAATGCAATCGAAACGAGGAGGGATAAGGGAGTGAACAAAAGGTAGGACAGAATGCTGCAATGTTTCACCAGCTTCTTTATGTATTGTGAGCGAGAGTATTAGTTAGAGATATATAATGGGGGAATGGTGAGCAGTAGCATGTGAATACCGGTTGATGAACAGATGTATAGCAGGCGCAATGAACCATTTAACAGCATACATAAATTTTAGTCGTGTGAGAGCGAACAGTGCAAGAATGTAACTGCGCTCGGCATTGCCATAGGGCCAAATCTCAATCTGTGAGAAAGACCACCGAGGAGTTCAAATCATAATGAAAACTTTTATCGACGCCAGCAGATGTTGAATGGACAATGCATCAAACTGAGCGTCAACGAAGCGACAACAATTTTTGGTTGTGTAAGTACGTTAATTACACCGTGATTCGGTCGCTGTTATGCATAACCAATGTATTGGCTGCTTTTATAGGCATAAGAGACAGCAACACGTTCGGCGCCCCATTCTGAGAATGAGCGTCAACGGAGGGTCAACGATTTGTGGTTTGGTAAGTACGGTTGATACACAGAGATTTGGTCGCTGTTATGCTTGACCGATGCATTGGCAGTCTTTATAGGCAGAAGAGACAGCATCATGGTCACCGTCCCATTCTGAGAATGAGCGTCAACAGAGCGTCAACGATTTGTAGTTTTGTAGGTACAGTACTTACACAGTAATCTGCTCGCTGTTATGCATAACCGATATATCGGCAGCTGGTATAGGCCAAAGAGACAGCAACACGGTCACCGACCCTTTCTGGGAATGAGTGTCAACGGAGCGTCAAGGATTGTTCATTTCGCATCTTCGATAGTTTATGTTCCGATTGGTTGCTTACATCCATTCATCAGATATTGGCTGCCTTCACTGAGAATAACAACAGCAACATGCTTGCTACCACATCCTGAGAATTAGCGCCAGCGGAGCGTTAACAATTTGTGGTTTTGTAAGTATGGTAATTACACAGTGTTTTGGTTGCTGTTATGCATAACCGCTGTATTGTCAACTTTTCATGGCTAAAGAGATAGCAACTCGGTCACCACCCCATTCTGAGAATGAGCATCACCGGAGCATCAATGATTTGTGGTTTTGTAAGTACGGTAATTACACAGTGATTTGGTCGCTGTTATGCATAACCCATGTATTGGCAGTCTTTATAGGCAATAGAGACACCATCACAGTTACCATCCGATTCTGAGAATCAGCTTCACCAGAGCGTCAACGATTTGTGGTTTTGTAAGTACTGTAATTACACACTGATTTGGTCGCTGTTATCCAGTGCCTATGCATTCCCAGCATTTACAGGCAAAGCGACAGCAACTTGGTCACCGCCCCATTCTGAGAATGAGTGTCAACAGAGCGTCATCGATTTCTGGTTTTGTATGTACAGTAGTCACACAGTGATTTGGTCGCTGTTATGCATAACTGATGTGTTGGCAGTCTTTATAGGCAAAACAGACAGCAACACAGTCACTGTCCCATTCAGAGAATGAGTTTCAACACAGGGTCAACTATTTGTGGTTTCGTAAGTATGGTAATTACACAGTGATTTGGTCGCTGTTATGCATAACCGATGTATTGCCAGCCTTTATAGGCAAAAAAGCTTGTAATACGGTCACCACCCCATTCTGAGAATGAGCGTCACCGGATCGTCAACGATTTGAGGTTTTGTAAGTACTGTAGTTACACAGTGATTTGGTCGCTGTTATGCATAACCGATGTATTGGCAGCTTTTATAGGCAAATGAGACAGCAACATGGTCACTGCCCTTTTCTGGGAATGAGCGTCAACGGAGCGTCAATGATTTTGAGCTTCGCATGTTGGATAATTTATGTTCCGATTGGTTGCAGACATCCATTTATGAGATATTGGCTGCCTCTACTGAGAAAAACAACAGCGACATGCTCGCTGCCGCATCCTGACAATGAGCCCCAATGGAGCGTCAACAATCTTTAACCTCGCATTTTGGGTAATTCATGTTCCGACTGGTTGCAGTCATCCATTCATCCAATATTGGCGGCCTTTACTGGCAGAAACATCAGTGACATGCTCCCTGCTGCATCCTGAAGATGAGCGTCAATGGAGTGTCAACAGGTTTAGTTGTTGAATATTTGTGAATCAAGGCATCACACTGATCTTCGCGTTCATAACGGACTTATTGACCGCCCTTATAGGCAAAGATACAATTGAACAAAGTTAAAATACCGATTCCAAATTGATCGATATTGCAAGCTCCAAAGCATGTAAAAACATAACCTTGGTTGTTGAAATCCCGATTTTGATAGGATACTATTAATATACTCCATAAACATGAGCCTGAATTGAATCTATGGATGGACCTGCTGGGCGACCCGCTGACAACCCGCCCAATTCAGACCCATTGGGAGTTTACCATCAAACTGTACCTGAGTTGACGGTTCAGGTTTATTGACAACCCGGACCGCCAATTTGGCAACAGTTCAGTCTGGACACAGACCAGGGGCCGAAGTGACGGTCCCGAACCGTTGCTAACATTACACTTATATTGCCGAAGCTGCATGACCAGAAATCGTTGACACTTGGTTGACGCTCATTTTCAAGATTAGGTAGGGAGCGTGTCGGTTTCTCTGTTCACAATACAGGCGGCCAATACTTCATTTATGACTTCATACAACCTGGAGCCCCCCAAATTACCCAAAATACACGACCAACAATTGTTGACGCTCAGTTGATGCTCATTTTCGTGATGTGGAAGGGCGCCTGTCTCTGTTTGTTTGGATCATCAAGGCGGCCAATACATGGAAATCAAACAGTGATGTACCAATGTCGAGATTTGGCGATTAACAGTAGCATAACTGAATGCGACGATAAATGGTGAAACCCGAAACGCAGAACCGCAGATTGGATCCTACGGGTCTAGTGAAACCCGGCAAACCATGCTAGTTGACAAGTATGGGTCCGGGTTTGGCCTGCTAAGATACTGCGGGTCGGGTTTCTGGACAGGTCTGGAACAGAATCGACTCATTTTTGCAGTCCAAACTCGGACCGCAGGCAGGTTACCCGTACCCATTGCTAACACTACTGGTGGAACCTGTGAATGAAATCATGGAAAATTATATTCAAACTCTACAAGAATTGTGTCATATTGAATTTCACCCTTCTTGGTGATACCGGGGAATTCTATGATATCAAACTACAATATTACCTATATGGCAATAGTACATCTGAATGTAAGTATGAAGACTCTATATTGAGAAGTCAGCCTAAATCATTTCTCACAGAATAGAGTAGAGAAGCTATTGTACATTGAATTCCGATAGTGTTATAAAATATTCAATGCTGTTAATGCTTGGACTGCAGATTGCTGCTACAGCTTTGTCTTCTTATTGTGGAAGTAATATAATTCTTTTATAGTTGAGTCATGGGGATAAAACTACTGCTGATCATCTTGGTATGATATCAGGTTATTATGACAGCTTATCTGCAAGGTGTTTTCAGTATTTCTGCAATTCTCTCAATATTGTTGAAATATTTTTCTCTTTGTTATCATGTTCATAAACATCTGGTTTCAAACATAACTGGTCAACTTCTGCGGCCATCATTTGAAAAGCATCACTGATTCCCTAACACTTAATGATATCTTCAATTAGAATATATTGCATTCCATTTGTTTAGTAGTTGGAACATCTGCTTGCATGTACTCTGATGGTGCTTTATAGGTGTTATATTATTGATTCATCATGAATTGAGTTAATTAGCAATTACTGCAATGACAAAATAAGTTACCAACTGTGCAATGGCATCAAAGATCAACAATATGGTAATACATTCTACCTGAACTTGATGACTGGGTTTACTTTGGCCCACTTATGATCAACAAATGAGCGTGGTCTCTGATACACTGCATACTTAGATCTCAACTGCTTGATAAGCAGATGTTACTTAAAGTCTTTTCTACTCTTGAGAATGCTATCCCCTAGAATTCTACATGCTAGTATATTGTGAGATATCTACTGTCAAGGCAAGTCTGTAAGTTCACAACTTATCTCTTAATTGTTCCACTTGTTTGGAATAGTAGCTGTGGTTTAAAATGATTTTTACTGCTCATGTGAAACATTCTAGCTAAGGCAAGGTAGCTGCTTATTAACGTTTGAATTCAGTATGTTACAAAATAAGCCCTGCTAATTGATCGAGATGTGCAACCACAGGTAATCCCACTCATCACTGATTTACTGGTAAACGAGTAAAAGTATGAATCAGTATTATACAATTGAATCCAGGTTCACCGGGAACAGTGACCTGACATGACGCATAACTTCTGGAGAAGCTGTCTTTGGGAAGGTAATTCATATCATGTTTCATGTGTGGCACTATGGGGTCCTATGGACCTATGAGTTGACTAGAGTAGTATGATATGCATGTGATTTCGTGCACTCGATACTATTCATCACACAGCATACAACATACTTTACAGCATGCTGCCAGATGAACTTCATTGAATGCTCCCATGTACATTCTCAAGTATACTCCTACTTTCACTCGATTGAACACTCCCAGCCGGCTTGGCTTTACTATCCCGAATGTTCTCAATGGTATACACCCAGCCTGCATAACTTACGCTGTGAAGTAAGCTTTCAAGACACTCCAAAGTTTGGTCTGAGTATGCTTCTAAGTATACCTCTGAGTATGTTCTCAAGTACACTCCCAGGCATGCTCTCCAGGATGCTCCCAAATGCACCTGGTGACCCACTCCCTGCCTGCTTGACTCTATGTACCCATGTTAGCCTTCAAGATGCTCTCAATCACATTCCCAAGTATTCTCTCAAGTACACTCCCAATTGCATGTGATAACACACTCCCAGCCTGCTTGACTATATGCTCTCAAGTATGCTCTCAAGACACTCCCAAGTTCAGTCAAAGGATGCTCCCAAGTACATTTTGAGTACACTCCTAAGTACACCTCCAAGTACATTTTTAAGTTCGTACCCAGGCAAGTTCGCTGCAACGTGTCCAATTGCACTCGATGGCACACTCTTAGCCTCATTAACTGTATGTTCCCAAGTAAGCTCTAAAGACGCTCACAATCACAATCCAGAGCACACTTTCAAGTACACTTGCAATCGCTCTCAATGACACACTCTCAGCCTGCTTGACTGTACGCTCCTAAGCCAACTCTCAAGACACTCCCAAGAACACCTCTCAGTATGAACTCAGGTACACCTCTGAGTCGCTCTCAAGTACTCTCTCAAGAGGGAAGATACTCCCAATCTGTAACAGCGACACGTGACCCGAGGCCGGGTAAGCGCCAGTGAATATAGGTCGCCGCTACGGCACTTAGATCTGTATCGAATATAATGTAAAGGACGTACGCCTACGCTTGACTGCAGACGTATGGTGTAGTGGTATACGGTTGCACACGAGAGCGAGTGAGTATATATGGAGAGTATAGTGGTAAGATATTCGATACAGATCTAAGTGCCGTAGC
>Ga0307515_10022625_pt1 | contig 11065 bp, 5 predicted proteins | sample 17_EM_MG_FD_194513 | JGI IMG/M metagenome (GOLD analysis project Ga0307515, IMG submission 194513) | Populus trichocarpa ectomycorrhiza microbial communities from riparian zone in the Pacific Northwest, United States - 17_EM | ecosystem: Host-associated > Plants > Roots > Unclassified | place... | reverse complement strand
ATTTTTTAAAAAACTAAAAGGATATTGTTTGGATAAAGAATTATTTAGGTCACCACCTCTTGAATTGACCATACAACTCATAACCTGTACCTTAAGTTAGATCATATATAATCCATGGAGGTCTATACGTGTCGGAGTTGCCCGGTCAGCAATGCTATAGAAGTAATGAAGTGCTGGATATCGATCGGTAGCAGATGGAACTGGGAAGCCTGCATTGTTGACTGGAATTTAATTCCATGCAAATCCTTGACTACGTGCTCCAAGACAAAGAAGGCAATGGCTACTGGCATAGCCTACTAATCTTTTGTCACAATCGTAAGCGGAAAATCTTCTATACCTAATAAATTATCAAAATTACCCACCGTCGTCCTCTTTCTTCTTCTTTTTCGTGATCCACTGTCTAGCTATTTTAGTTTTCTTTATATGTGATATGATAATACTGTTCTACTAACTTTAAACACTACAAATATAAAAGATTTCTACCAGCACTGCTGCATATATATACGATTTTTTTTTGTTGAATGGTCAAAGTTACTTGCAGTATTGATAGTACAGTACTGAGAAGAGGTTCTTGAGGGAGGATATTGATAGATAAGAGGCGATTCATCTTGAATACCAATGCTAGCAAAGGACCAGCTAGATCCCTCAGCAACTTGAAATTAACGATGAGGACAAGTTTGATCAGAGGAATAATGAAATTATACTCCCGTATCTGATGTTTAATTGGGTGTTCACCAAGAACATGGGCCTTGGTCCTTCCATAGTTTAGAAGAAGGGGAAAAAAATCAAAATCCCCGTTGTTTTTTGGAAATTTTTCAATAAGTTTTAAATGGAATGACCACCCCAAAATAAAAACTTTACGTTCTAAACCTTCCAAGCACCAAAGTCTGCATTCGTCTATGCTCAAGACATGACCTAAATGATTGCCCTTATGATCGGTTTGGAGCAGGAGAGAAGAAGAAGAAGCGATACGTTGTTAATGTTAATGGGCTTGGGACTTCCACTCCATTGATGAACTTATGATTTACAGTATCCTTGATCACTAGTAACATGGCACATAACACGCAAGAAACACTAGCTAGCTCAAAACTCTAAAGGGTTATGATACTTACTCCCACTAGGATTTAGGGTCTAAGTGTGAAGTACACTCATTGCTCCACTTAGACCTGAAAAAGATGACTCAACTTCTAGGATTTCATGTTCAACCCCATTAGCCCACAACACACTAGTCTCTAAATTCGACTTGGTTGTACATATAACTCAATAAGACAAACTCTCGAGTACAATATCAAACAAACACAACCTAACCCTAAAACTACTTCACCTATCCTCTTATGGTTTTTTAATTATAATTTTGAGGATATTTAAAAGTGTGATAATAGTTGTTTTTTAAAGTATTTTTTTTGTTTTGAAATATATTAAAATAATATTTTTTTATTTTTTAAAAATTATTTTTAATATCAGTACATTAAAACGATTTAAAAAATAAATTATTTTTTAAAATTTTTATAAAAAATAATTTGTGATTTACACTACGTTTTCAAACAAATACGTTTTCATTGAATATTATTAGAGTAGGTTTATATCTAGCTAGTATATTAGTCATATTACATCATCATTTCTACTTAATAGTATTAAGAGCTATTATCCCAAATTATTGCCTCTAGAATAAGTATCATAATATTTTCCCTCTTTTACCCTTATCTATGCATAAATTGGCATGATTTATGACTAGATAAACATCATAAACTATAAGGTAAGGGATTCTTGTCTTCAGTTGGGATCGTTCTCTTGTTGATTTTTTTTTTATCATTTTTTTTATTGCATCATCTTTAAAACTCCAAAAACATGCACAATACAATCTCCACGACTTTATTCATTCTATATCTGTGCTAATTTAAATATCGAATAATCATAACAAATGATTTGTTTATATGTGTTTGTAGAGGTGAATAAAAAAATCAAAAAACTGATTAAACTGAGAAAACCGGAAAAAAATAACCGAAAAAACCGAACCATGGAAAAAAAACGGATTAAACTGATTTAAATTTTGAAAAAACTGACCGATTCGGTTTTGGTTTTATAAGTCTGAAAAAAAAACCCGAATCCAAACCGAAAAAAACCAAGCCAAACCGAGTCAAAACCAAGCCAAAGCGGTTTGAACCAGTTTTTGTCCTAAAAAACCGAACCAAACCGAAACCGGTTTCAGTTCGGTTTTTTATTTTATTTCAGTTTGGTTATTTTTATTTTTTATAAAAACCAAACTGAATTAAAAATGATGACCCCTAGATATTTATAAAACCTAATTAAATGTACGTAGTAGCGTAAATCTTTCCATTTATTTGCTGGGGGGTTTTTAGTGAATTTTGCAAATACACTATGATATCATAAAAGAGTAATTTCCTTAATAAGAAATCAATCTCAATATAATATTAATTAACATGATACAAATCAAAGTGTTAATTATTGCATATATTGTTTTCTATAATAACAAAGTTGCTATGCCTTGAACCATGCATATTATGTAAGACAGAGTATGATTGATTAGTACTGTATTAATTATAAAATAAATAATATTATATTTGATTTATGTATTTATTAATTATATCTAAGTATTATAATTAATATCTAAACATCATAAGATAATCCACTTTCTCAATAAATCATTGTCCACGAGATTCACTTTTGACGAACAAAAGTAACAATAATTAAGGTTCTAATTGCAACCGTACGTAATGAAGAAAATAATTAATCAAACCCACATATAATTAATGGGTCGTTGGCTTTCTCGACTTATTAATCCACTTCATGAAAACATTTTCTCTTTTTCACCCTTTTTAGGCACTTATCAATTAATTGAATCATGCTTTTTGCCTAATTTAATCATAAAGGATTATAATATAATTATATATCACTTGAAATTTCTTGTTTCGGCCAATAATTTTCCCATCAACAACATTCCTGAGCTCACATTAAGCAAAAAAGAGAGACGTGGAACCGATTTTTCATCATGAAGATCGCAATTTGCCCAACCAAATCCGGGGCCAATAAATTTCTAGGAGAACTTCAATGCATTGAGTCTAGGAAACGCTTATATAAATTAATTATTAAAATAATTCTTCTTACAGGATCAGGCTGATGGCCCGACTCCAATCTCTCGTACGTAGTTGTATTTCTTAGAACGCTAGCTGAGTTAATACAGACCTGTCGGTTTACTATGTGAACCCGACCAAACACGGGTTAGGGGGGGTGGGGGCTTTTAATGCAATGATTGACCAAACCCGTCGGTTTACTAGATTGATGTGGAAGTATATTCTTAATATTATTTTTAAAAAATCCAATTTAATTTTAATTAATATATAAATTGTATTGAAGATGTCTTTTATTGTTTAATAAAAAAAATTGAATTTTGATTTTACTAGAGGGATTTTTTTTTCTTATTTCATTTTGTAGTAACCGAGAAAAAGAATATTATTTTACCTTTTTTTTTTGTTTTACTCTGGGGACCACGACTCCAGATTAAAATTCTTTACAGGAACCTATGTGATTTAACTTTGACTTTTCACCTGCAAATTCCTCGTGCTGACTTCAATCAATTCCGATTGGATAGAGGGGAAGGAAAAATAATAATAATAATAATAATAACAACAACTTATATTTTTCCTCATAAGTGATTGCTTTTCAAATAATTTTTTATGCTGAAATATATGTAAATAATATTTTTTTATTTTTTAAAAATTATTTTTGATATCAACACATCAAAACGATATAAAATATACAAACTATATAAAATTTTAACCAAAATAAAAATTTAAATTTTTTAAAAATACAATTTATATCATTTTTTCAAATGGTGTATAAACATTTTCTCGATTTCTCCCTTATACTTAAGAATATTGATAAAATAAATTTCATGACACGAATTATTAGGATAGTGCTGTGTAATTTCAGCAACTTTGATGTTATTTTTATTTTATTTGTTGTTGGTTTAATCTATATTTTCCCTCTCTAATTAATTACCCCCTCGGGTGTTAATTCTGTTGTTTATTTTATTCTCTATCTTATCTTTCATTGGACTTGACTAAGAATTTAAATATAAAAATATTTCTTGAACTCAAAACCCTCTTACGTACAATCTGCTTTAGCATTTTGCAAAATCAGTATCGTCAATTAAAAACTTCAATAATCTTTAAGATATTTTCCTTACAATCATAACTATGAAGAAAATACTGTAAATAAAATAAAAAATTGTTAAAGTAATAGAGAATCATGCTAGCTAGTGATATAAATAGCGTTGTCTTATGATAATATATACTTTAAATAAAATTTAATAAATAAAACTGCTAGGATAATTAAATTAAATTAAATGATCTATATACTACAAACTAGAATGCATAATTAAGATATATTAGTAAACAGTAAATCATATATAGTCCATAAAAAGATACAATTATAATTTAACCATGAACCCTACCATTTACCAATCTCTGAACTCAGATTGGGATTCCATGGAGTTTTCCCAGTGGACAACAATAGGGTAAAAAAAACCATCTAAAACTGTGAAAGGTGAAACAAAATAAACATTAAAGACCAGAGATTCAACACTTGAAAGCCCACAACTGCTTAGCAGGAACAAATCTTGGTACGTTGAACAATGACATTCTGCCCTTTCAGACTTCGGAGATGCACGCAGTATCCTGATTCGAACCTGCTTCTGGTACGTACGTGATCCTAATTTTGTCTAAGGGCATTTCCACGATAAAGGGAGAAACCACGCTTTGATACTCCATCTTGCCTGATATATATATGAAGAAATTTGCAGCTGGAAGTCTGATTTAAGTTAGGTTTTAAATTATATAAAACATAATTATAGCTTGAAGTTTGAGCTAAGTTGGGTTTTAAATTAAATAAAAAAAGTATCAAACTGGTCAAGTACTGATATAATTAACCTGGTTAAATTATATCCAAACCTAAGATCAAATCCAATAATTTTTTAAAAAGATGGAACACATACTTAATTTTTAATTAAAACAAATGACATGCAGGTTTACTTAATAACCTAAGTTTATTTTTAATATGTTCCTTAATTGCCAAGTCTAAAATAAGATTTGTTTTTATATTTGGAATTACATTTTAAAATTACGTTTAACTTGAAAATATATTAATTTAATTTTTTTAATTAGTTTAATGTGATAATATTAAAAATAAAAAATAATATATATTTTTAAAAATATATTGTATTACCATACCAAATATGCACCAACAAGGATGAGTAAAACCATGAGTTGTTGACTTTTTGTTAAACTTTTTTTTTCCCTGAAGTAGACAAGAATAGTTGTTAGTAACTTGCAACTAACTCAGTAATAAAAGCTTCCCTTTTCCGTGAATTGGGCCTAGGCTATGAAAAATCCAAAATAAAGATTGCTTTAAATTTATGATAATGAAGGAAATATCACAGCGATATTTCATTATTTTATATCTTTGGAAAAATTAATTCTGAGTAATAACCTAGGGATACCTGGACAAAAAAATAATTAAAATAATTAATTGGTTGATCACCATAATAGCAATTAAAACCCTATTATAATAAACTTAAATGAAAGCCCTGCAATTAAAATTTCCCTGTAATCCTATAGTTTTATATAATTGTTTTTGCCAAATTTCATGAGGTGTGTGTATCCAATTTTTTTTTTTTTTTGGAGCTCGTTGTAGAGGTGCAAGCAAGTGCAATCAGAATTTTAAAACAGGGTTTTATAAATGAGAACGTACTTTTTTAAAGACGAAATATATAACTTCAAAGAGTTGTTCTGGGTATTAAAAAATACATGTTTTTTTATTTATTTTTCAGTTCAAATATCTTGATAAATAATTATATTTTTTTTAGATGCACCATGTCAATATAGAGGTACGGTCTTAAATTATATATATTTTTAAAATAATATTAATTAATATATAATATAATATAATTTAAAGTGGCTTTTATTATCAGAAGAAAATATCAAACCAATAATAAATAAAGTTATTTGCACCATGTGGATGTAGAGGTGCGGTTTTAAAATAATTTTTTTTTTGAAGATTAATTTTAATTAACGTTTAAATTAATTCAATTTAAAGTGGTTTGAAATTACTTTTATTATCGAAAAGCAATACCAAATCAACAATAATAAGTAAAGTTATTTCACCCTTTGTTGGGTGAAAAATGTATAGTTTTAAGAAGCCAAGTCCCTCGTTTAGTTGAACGGCCAAATTAAGAAGAAGATTGTAGTGTTTCAAGAGAGGGATGGATGACGTCCAAGGCCCGGCAACCACCCTCTCCTCCACCTTTTACGGAGAAAGAAATAGAAAGGACAACTTGTGTAACAAAACTTAAGGTCAAACGAACTATTAACCTTTTTTTCTCTCTTCTTTCCTCTATATAACTCCATCTCAGCCCAGCTATACCCTTCCCCCTTCCCCCTCTCTCTTCCTCCTCTTAAGCTTTTCCTTACCTAACCACTGGTCTGTTCTCTTTCTCTTACGTAGTAATTGCTAGGAAACACCTTACTTGCTGATCAAATTCGTGTCTGTTTGCTAATTTGCTTCGGCTCTTAGCTGTTGGTGCTTGTAACTCGAGTAAGAAAAGCTGTGACGGTTGTTGATGGAGAGTGAGTACTTTTTCAATGCAGGAGTCCCTCCACAAGCATTGCTCTTTGAACCAACCTCAACCTCTTCATCGATGCCAATTTGGCAATCCCTCTCATCTCCCATGGAAATGCAAGATAATTGCTCAGCCCGCCGCTTGTTCAATTCCAACTGGGAAAAGTCAACGGATCACAGTCCTCACTTTGAGTCTTCCCTGAGCTCAATGGTGTCCTCTCCAGGAGTATCAAACTGTAACGTGTCCAGTGAGAGCTTTATGGTCAGAGAACTGATAGGAAATCTAGGAAACATTGACAACAGCAACAACCCTGGTGAGATCTCACCGCATTCTCAGCCAATGTTGGCAGCTTCATATATTACAGCTGCCAATAACAGTGCCAACACCTCATGCTATACTACTCCTTTGAATTCACCACCCAAGCTGAATATGCCTGTCATGGATCAATTTTCGAAAGAGCATTTGAATATCCCCAGTTTGGGAAAACCAATGGGTTTGAATTCCAGTGTGGCAGAATTCACAGCTGATCCGGGATTTGCCGAGAGAGCTGCAAAGTTCTCTTGCTTTGGCAGCAGGAGTTTCAATGGCAGAATCAGCCAGTTGGGGCTAAACAATGCTGAAATGGCTAATGGATGTAATCCATTGATGGGAAATGGCAAGTTGGCGCGTGTTGCGAGTAGTCCTTTACTCAAGGCAGTGGGATCTCAAAAGGGTAACAAGAGTACTCCATTGCAGGATCGATCCGAATTGACAAATTCTCAGGAGTCCTCTGTATCTGAACAAATTCCAAGTGGGGAGGCAGGTTTAAAGGCCTCCAATGAGTTAAATTCCAGGAAAAGAAAAGCACTTTCCAAGGGAAAAGCAAAACAATCAGCATCAAACCCACCAGCCAGTGCTACGAAGGTACATAATTATACAGATTACTAACAAGTCAAATTTCTTTTCTTATCTCTTCTCTTCTTATTTATCAATTGGGAATACAATTTTGATCAAACGGGAAAATTCTCTCGTTCAGGATGCAGAAACTGATGATAATTCAAACACGAAAAGAATCAAGCCAAATGAAGGAGAAGAGAATGAAAATAGTCCTGTTAAAGCAGAGGAAGAGCCAAAGGGCAGCGGAGATGATATCCAAAACAAGGCCAATTCAAGGCCTCCTGAGCCTCCTAAGGACTACATTCATGTTAGAGCAAGGAGGGGTCAAGCAACTGATAGCCATAGCCTTGCTGAAAGAGTGAGAATTACAAGTCAACTGTATACCATACAATTTTATTCAATCAATTGGAGTAATTTCCAGATTAGCATTAACACTGGTTAATTAACATGTTGTTAGGTTCGAAGAGAGAAAATCAGTGAACGAATGAAGCTTCTCCAAGATCTTGTGCCTGGTTGCAATAAGGTGTGTTGAAACTTTCAGATTTCGAATACATTAGCTTCAAGAACATGAATTTTTAATTTGCTAAAATAAGGTTTGTGTGTCCATGTTAGGTCACAGGAAAAGCCCTTATGCTTGATGAAATCATAAATTACGTGCAGTCATTGCAACGGCAAGTTGAGGTAAATTAATATATATATTTGTGGAAATCAACAATCCTCATCTTGTTTGAAAAGTGAAGCTCCATGCCTAATGATTGTCCCTTTACTATTTCTGTGGGCAGTTCCTCTCTATGAAGTTGGCTTCTGTGAATACCAGGCTGGATTTTAACATGGACACTCTCATTTCAAAAGATGTGAGTCTTTTAGTCAATGCCCTGAACCTTTTTGTACATGAATTTCAATTCTTCTAAGTCTGAATTTGCTGCTGCATTTTTGTGTTTAGATTTTCCAATCAAGCCAACCATTGCCCCATCCAATATTTCCATTAGATTCCTCGGCACCGGCAGCAATATTTAGCCACCAACAGCAGCAAAATCCACCACTGCATAGCAATATTTCTAATGGGGCAGTGACCCACTGCTCTGTGGACCCATTAGATACCACTGGACTGTGCCAAACCCTCAATGCTCAGTTACCCCCGCTTGATGGATTTACCCAAAATGCTCATCAGGTATATATTGAGTTCTTAACCATGAAGTCCATGACGTGAATGCAGAGATTTTATTATTTTTTTCTTTTTGTGGTAATTTCCCTAGCACATTTCTGAACCTGCTTCTCTAATTATGTCCAGTATCCAACATTCTGTGAAGATGACCTGCAGACCATTGTTCAGATGGGTTATGGCCAGAATCCAAACCTGGAAACATTTCTGCCACAAAATTTCCATGGTAAGAAAAAGCGAGGCAGGAATCATCAAAGCTTTGAACTAGTCTCCAAAACTATGAAAATAAAGTTCTTGTTCATGACAAGCATTCATTTAATGCAGGTTCAAATCAAGTATCCCACATGAAAATCGAGCTCTAATCACCATTCTTCAGTCCAAAATTAAGAAGGAGAGAAAGGGCGCTGTACATACAAGAAATCTTATATGGACCAACCCAGGAATCACTAAGCAATTTTATCATTAGGTTGATGAGGAAGAATTTTTTTTTTCCCCCATGATTTTACATATTCCTGATTTTTTTCCCCCCTCAAGATCCTTTTTTTCAAGTTTCTTGGAAGTATCCACTGTAAAATCCTAGCCTAGCTCTTATGTATCTTGGTGCCAAGTCTTGCAGCACCAGATTTGATGTAAGATACGATTCTAATTAGTAAATGAAGAATTTCACTACCTGTCTTTTTCTATCTGTCTGTACATTGATGTACAGATAAAGACCATGGAAATAGAAGCATCATCATAATTAAGCGATGCTAGATTGTGTAATCTTTAGGATTTGATTCTTTCTTATGTTGTAACCAGCTGTCTATGCTGAGGACTTTCTGTAAAAGTCTGATTTGAGTGATTATGACATTGGTTTATCTTGAGCTGGGGTCAACAATTGCATGATTTCTGGCACACACTACTGGCCTCCTGTAATTTTCATCGATTAACCACAAACAGAAGTTTCTGTTCCCTTTTTTAATGTCAAGGTGCTCATCAATCAGCCAGAGATTGGAAGTTAGAAGTTAGTAGATTTTACGTCGCGGTTTAAAAAGGCCGATGAAGCAATAAAAACTTTAAACAACTGTTCATCGCTGCACAGTATTAACCTTTTAATACTGCTACTACCCTTTTAATTGAAAATCATTTACAATCGCACCGCATATCCTACAACTAACCATTGAAGAAAAGAAAAGAAAAATAATTATTTTATGAACATCAAAAGAATCCCATGTTGGCAGTGGTGAGATTCTGACTAGACTCAATGAATCGAAGGGCTTTATCATCCCCTCTACTTTTAAAAGTATTAGTGAATAGGAAAAAGGGAGGAAAGGGTTTGGTTTGGTGGAATTCATGTATGGAAAGATACCCTTTGGAAATAGACTAATCTTTTCCTGTGAGGTTGTTAGTAAAACTCCATTTTCTAGGGTTTAACAAAGGATTTCTGCCTTGCAGCCAAGCTGTTTTTATTTATTTATTTATTCAAGGGTCTATAATTGCTCTGCAAAATTTGTAGTCTTATTATTTATTTAGTCATCAGAAAGATGCCATGAATGCGCTGTGCCCCTAGGGATTAGAAAATTTGTACAGAACATGCTTATTCTATAGTATTATAATATTACTGATGATTAGAAAATGTTTACGTGACAAGTCTTGTCCCCATAAAGTTTCAAAGGCTCTAATCATAATCAAATGTGCATAGGGATTACTGTTTGATATCTTTCCAACTGTTAATTTCCTTGTCTGTTTCGTCCATTCACATTGTTTATTTTAAAAATTATTAAATTGATTTTTTAATGTTTTTTTTTTTAGTTTTAATGCTTCGGATAATAGAAAAAAATTGTTTTTATATATTTCTAGTAAAAAAAACTCTTAAAAAGTATTAAAATACCAAACACACTAAAGGGAGGGCTGGTTTTCTTCCACTATTAAAAAATTATGATGAAAGAAGTGGTGGTAACTTGTTGGGAATACATAACTTGACAACTATTTGCCAATACTAAAATTCGTTGAGAAATTCCATTTGACCTTTGACAATCTGGCAAAATTCTCCAAGGGGAAAAAGTAACCTTATTGATGCAATTATGCAAAGGACAAACTTTTTTTATTATTATTATTATTTTGTTGTTGTTGGTGGTGGTTGTCATCTGACTCTAATTGGTTTTTTTTTTTTTAGTTTAACGTGAATATCCGGGCCAGTTTGCGTGCACCTCGACTAATTCCACGGGCTCTGAAGTTAACGACCATGTAAGCCTCCAGTGACCATCATATGAGCAACCACATGGCTCGAACCTGAGACCACAGAGGAAGCAAACCTCTTAGTCCCAAGCTCTTATCACTAGGCCACCACCTAGATGGTTAATTGGTTTGTTTTATTGGTATTTAACGTTGGGCAAACTCGCTCTATAAAA
>Ga0307515_10022624_pt1 | contig 11065 bp, 9 predicted proteins | sample 17_EM_MG_FD_194513 | JGI IMG/M metagenome (GOLD analysis project Ga0307515, IMG submission 194513) | Populus trichocarpa ectomycorrhiza microbial communities from riparian zone in the Pacific Northwest, United States - 17_EM | ecosystem: Host-associated > Plants > Roots > Unclassified | place... | reverse complement strand
ATCCCTCATACCTTATCGTGCGGGGCACCTCGAGTGCTGGCTTTGTAATTGAAGTCATGTTGATTTGCTCACTGCTAGCAAAATGCGGACCCCCAATTCAAGAAGGGTGGCAAATGCCTTAATCGCAGGTTGGACCAAACGTCACAGAGAATATAATATTTACAAGATGGAGGCGGGCCCGTCTGGGCCTTGTCTTGTGGATAACTGCGCCTCCAAGGCCGTGGAAGTCGATGAGGTGAAAGTAGACCTTGTTGGTGAGCCTTATGCGGTCGTCGAGTCGGATCCTGGTTCGTTTGTTTTGATCGCGCTGTGAACATTAAGGTCACACGTATCTCAGGCGTATTCACATCTATCATACGACGGCTTGATGTATTGGGTGTCGAGGTGAAGGAGGTCGTGAGCATTGACCCAGATGGTATCGGGCATCTGAGGTGCGGGCATAAATTCCCTGTCTGCCTGACGTATTTTATGGACTAACATCATTCGCTATGATATAGACCCTACGGGTTGATCTTCTGCTTCAAATGGCAGAGAGACGCGCATCCAAAGGAAGATTACGACGACGACGACGATTACGATGAAGACGCTCGACCATGGTTCGCTAACCAACTGAGGTAGGTCAGCATTTCGATGGTACTTGGCCATTTGGATGACTTGAAGAGGTAGTGACGACTCATGTGCCACCCTCGCCATCATCAACGTCCTGTTAAACTGCGAAGAGGTCGAGCTGGGGTCTCTCCTCGAAGGGTTTAAGGAATTCACGAAGGATTTTGACCCTGTGGTAAGTTCAGCGCTCTATTCAAGTTTTCGTAACCGACCGCCTGCACAGATGCGGGGATTGGCGATCGCCCAGTCAGAAAAATTACGTGAAGCACACAACTCAATGGCACGGTCCGTTTTGTTTTTGTTTTTGTTTTTGGACCGAATAGAGGTAGTCCTAGTCTAAGAGCCACTTCTACAGACCAGCCGATTTGAGAGCGAGCCTCTCAAGCGTCGCAACTGCAACCTTGAAAGCCGCCAAACAAAATAAATCAGTACCCAGGACAACCACAGCTAAAAGGAAGCGCAAGTCGCTCTTAATGCCGAAACCCAAGGCCAAGAGTGACAGAAAACAAAAGGGACAGGAGACAACTGACGAGGACAACACTTCCGAAAACTACCACTTCATTGCTTATTTACCCTATAAAGGTCGTGTATGGGAACTTGACGGTCTCAAGCATGGTCCATTGGAGTGCGCCGAACTCGAGGACCAGGAAAGCAATTGGGTCGATGCTGTTCGCCCGGCTCTTAGTGGGAAGATGGAAGCATATTCCGCTGCGGGTGACATCCGGTTCAATCTCCTTGCCCTCGTGAAGGACAATTACCAACTTCGCTCGGACGCGCTGGAGCTTACCAGGCGAGAACTAAATGCCCTAGAGAGGAGGCTTACTGAGATATTTGATCGAGACTGGAAGATCCAAGTGCGGTTGTTGGTCCCCCATAGTGTAGAGGAGGTTGCTGACCAGACTTGCTAGGTCGACGGGTCACTTCTATCGGAAAAGAATCAGATATTACAGTCAGTGCAGGCCGGACAACTCGGAAGGGGGTTTGGTGCACAAGCTAATGAGGCAATCCGCAAAATTCTCGAACTGCCGATGGAGGATTTGCTGCCAACATGGGGAGCAACAGCGCGCCAACTTCTAGCCCAGAAGCTGACACTTGATGATGAAGTCGAGAAGGAACGCGAGTTATCTGTATGTTGATCACTCACCTGGCCTGTGTGTCACTTACACCTCCCAATCTGCACTAGGCCGAGCAAATCAAGAGAACGCATGACTATACTCCATTCATACAACAATACGTCACAAAACTCTATCATGCCGGTATCCTGCACGATCTTCTCGAAATCGATGAAAATGGGAAACCACCAAAAGCCCCTCGTTGGGGGGAGAAGACTCCATGAAGTTCCGATTACTCATTATACTCTCCCATACCGCTTCATTTTATCACGTGTATGTTTCAAGTTTGGTGTCGGTCAGTTTCGGAAATGCTGTCTCCGCCCGGCGGGGCCACTGCCAATCCGGATTTTGTGCAAAATGTTCACTTTGGTACGTTGACTCACTTGGTAACAATACTCCACTATTTATGTATTGCCAGGATTAGTAGTCGAGCTCTCCGTTCTTGTTAGGGGAAGGCGCTGCTCACATCGCGAAGGCCACGTGTATACCGGACTCACGAGCGTCATGTGCTCCGTGTGTTTGTATGAAACACTAGATTTGCTCTGGCTAGGAACTCCAACTGCGCGATGTATTATCATCGGGTTCATTGTGTAGTCTGGTTTTGCACAGGTACTTTTCAATTGTCTCTGGTAGACGGCTACAGCAAGCAATGTGAGAAGTCAACATAGGAGGAAAGCCCCATACAGATCGAGCGAGTTATATTATTTGCATCGAACATTCACAAGTAGAATAGTCACACAAACAAAACCACAACTAATAGAAGTCACATGAGTGTACACCTTCCCCAAAATTTTTTGGACAAATGCACGTATTTGTACCTTCTCCAAAGCATGCACCCAGGAGGCATGGTCAGAGTTGTTTTGGCTTGTACATAAATCAATGCTCAATAGTAATAGCCGTCGGTGTTGGCGTTGGTCATTCGTTGGGTCGCGAAACGGCAACGCACCCTGGCCCTAGAGTCCTGAGTTCGAACTCTGCTATTCTCTTCCTACAGTTGGTCCCGCTAGTCAGTAGGTGTGGTCCCAGGTACGTCTTTGCGTATGCCAACTCTTCAAACAATGTGCGAAGCAGTCCTACCGCCGCACTCAAGGAAAAAGGTGGTCAAACTGAGCTAAGATGTCGATATGCGACATAGTGAGATGTAAGAAGGAAGAAAGGGACAATCGAGGAGCAACTAGTACATCAAATTGTGAGCATCGAATACAGTGTCAAGAGAGATTAGGGCCATTGTAAATTTGGGCCCAAAATCCTCCAAAGGCAACGTCCTCAAAATCAAGAAAAACTCGTCGTATAGAAGAGTTCGGAACAATCGTCAAGAGGGCAGGGGAATGCAGGCCTGTACGGCAATCGGGGGGTACCCAATATAATAGGCCGCCCTCTGAGTCTCTTACCCAGCCATCTGGGTCTGGGGGGGCACAAAGATCAGCATGATTTGAGTTACTTGAAGAGAAGAGTGGGCTATGAACATGTGGAAGTGAATGCCACACACAGATGGTACCATCAGAAGATCCAGAGACAATGTACTGGCCATCTGGAGAGAAAGCAACAGAAAACACAAGCTCAGAGTGACCTCGTAGAGGCTTGAAAGCTATGGTACCAGTCTCAGCATCCCAAACGCGAATGGTCCTGTCAGCGGATCCGGAAATGATGTACCGCCCATCAGGAGAGTAGGCAACAGAATACACATCGTCTGTATGCCCGCCTAGAATTTTTCCAACTGCAGCACCAGTCTCAGCATCCCAAATTCGAATGTCGTTGTCTTCAGATGCAGAGACAATCCGCCGCCCATCGGGAGAGTAGAAAACAGACCACACACCGCCGGTGTGCCCCTCAAGAGGCCACCATAATGCGCTACCAGCCCTGGCATTCCAAATTCGAATGGTCCTGTCTCCGGATCCGGAGATGATGCGCAGCCCATCAGGAGAATAAGCAACGGATAGCACATAGTCTGTGTGCCCTCGTAGAGGCCTGCCAATTGCAGCCCCACTCTCAGCGCACCAAATTCGAATGCTTCTGTCATTAGATCCAGAGATGATGTACCGGCCATCGGGAGAGTAGGCAACAGCCCGCACGAAGTCCTTATGACCCTCAAGAGGCTCATTGACTGCAGCACCAGTCTCGGCATCCCAGATACGAATCGTCTTGTCAGCAGATCCGGAAATGATGTGCCGCCCATCAGGAGAGTAGGCAACGGACATTACATAGTTTTTGTGCCCATTTAGGGGCTGGCCAACTGCAGCACCAGTCTTGGCATCCCAGATTCGAACGGACCTATCATCAAAGCCAGAGACAATGTGCCACCCATTGGGAGAGTAAGCAACAGACCACACCCTCCCTGTAAAACCCTCCAGAGGCTTGCCGATTGCAGAGCCAGTCTCTGCATCCCATATTCGTATGGCCCTGTCAAAGGATGCAGAGACGATGTGCCGCCCATCAGGAGAGTAAGTGACAGCAAAGACATGACCAATGTGCCCCTCTAGGGGCTTATTGACTAGGACACCAGTCTCGGCATTCCAGATCCGAATCGTCTTGTCAGCAGATCCAGAAATGATGCGCCGTCCATCGGGAGAGTAAGCAATGGATAGCACCTGACTACTGTGCCCTTCCAGAGGCTTGCCAACTGCACTACCCGTCTCGGCGCTCCAAATTCGAATGGTTCCGTCCCAGGATCCGGAGATGATGTGCCGTCCATCGGGAGAGTAGGCAACAGACCATATAACATCCGAATGCCCCCTTAGAGGCTTTCCAAATGCATCACCTGTCTCAGCATTCCAAATCTGAATGGTTTCGTCACTAGATCCGGAGATGATGTACCGTCCATCGGGAGAGTAGGCAATAGACCGTACATCCCCCGAATGCCCCTTCAGAGGCTTGCCAACAACAGCACCAGTCTTAGCATGCCAGATTCGAATGGTCCTGTCTCTAGATCCAGAAGCGATGTAACGCCCATCCGGAGAGTAAGCAACGGATTTCACACCCCCCGAATGCCCCTCCAGAGGCTGTCCAACTGCAGCACCACTCTCAGCATCCCAGATTCGAATGGTCCCATCATCCGCTCCGGATATGATGTGCCGCCCATTGGGAGAATAAGCAACGGAGTGCACACAATCAGTATGCCCTTCTAGAGGCTCCCTAACAACAGCACCTGTCTCGGCATCCCAGATTCGAATAGTTCTGTCAGTGGACCCAGTGACAATGTTGCGCCCATCTGGAGAAGAACTCAAGCAATAAATGGCACCAGTATGCCCAATCCACTCTAATGGCAGCGCTGGCCACGCTACCAATCCCCCTCCTTGCATCTTGATAGGTTTAGTAAACTTTGCATCGAAGATGGTTGATAAAGGTGACTGTGAGGGTAGGAAGGGTCGCGTTGAAATATAGGTGTGTGGAGCGCTGATAGAGACAGGGGTGTGGAAGGTGATAACAAAACGACAGACGTCCTTCAGTATTTCAAGAAGTGTTGCATTGACATCCTACAGGGGATTAAAATCATTATATGACGGTAAGCTGGAACCGTACTCACTCTGACCCACGACATTACTCTTCGGAGGCTTGGAGCACCAATTGGGGCCATTCCCATAATGCTCAATACTTCGATCCAAAATATCGGGTAAAGTCCTTCGAGAAATTCCTTCAGGGCCGTCAACACGCGCTGATCACCGATGTCGGGAGCGAAGCAAAGGTGATTCGACCAATAGAGAGAACTGTACTGCAAAGAGTCGGAAATGTTCTGTTTGATTCGTGATTGCAGATCTTCAATGTCTGCATTCGCAAGCCGGGAATCTTCAAGCTTGCAGATATTGAAACAGAGTCCGTCAATCATCGTCTTGAGGCACGAAACCCCGAGATGTACGTTCGCATCTATAACGCTGACTCGATAGTCGCAGTGACAGTCATTGTTGATGAAGAAATCGGAAATTGATAAATGGCGGACACGAATTGCCCCATTGGCACTTTCGTCTCGATATAGCAAAGAGCTGAGGTCATCTACCCACTTTTTCACTAAATTGAGCCTCACTCCCGCCAGCTCCGCAATGGTTTTATCGCACAATGAGTGATATGAAGCTGTTGTAAGTAGCACTCCAATCACTCGCTTAAACTCAGCACTCCCGGGTACTATCCGTGCTTTTAGGATGCTGGAGTAAAGTGTATATAGAGAGTTCAAGCCAGGGCCGCTTGAGTCTTGTAGAGTCGCCTTCAAAGACTCTGAGGGGTCCTCGCAATGCTCGAGGGCAAGAAACACAGTCTTGATGAATATGAAGAGACCGTTTGCCCGAGAGATAACTCTGTTGAAAAGTGATTCTTCTGGCCAAGGGGCATCGAGATACCATTTAGAGGCCACTAAGCTGAACTTGCTTCGGGCGAAGGTTTGTAAATCAGCACTGGCATCTCGATCTTCAGCCAAATCATATCGTAAATGCGGTAGCCCAGTGGGAGTACCAAAGAAACGTTGGATATCGGCTTCGGGTCTGCTGGTGATGATAATCTTGAGCCACGGTGCATGTGTGGCTGCGTCAGTCAGAACCTTCAAGAGGCCTGGGCGACTCCACTCGTCGCCACATTCGTCGAGCGCGTCAATGACGAAGATGAGAGCATGTGTTGGGTGACGAGGAAGGTTGCGGATGAAGTCAAGAAAGAGAGAGTTCTTTATTGTCTTTGATGTCAAATTTCGGTCTTTTCGAAGGCAGTCTGCCACCATGCTTCGAAAAGGGGGGAGGATCCCGGCGAGTGCATTAATGAGTGTCGGAATGACATTTGCGAGCTCGCTCAAATGCGGATCATCCCTCCGGCAGAAGAAGGCTCCAGCAAGGAGCTTTCGATCGTGAAGGTTTTCGCAGATCGAATGAGCTAGTGACGTTTTGCCGATTCCAGGTGAGCCATAGAACCAATAGGTATGCCGCCATTGGCCCTCATTTACTTCTTGCGGGGTGGTCACCCAGGCCATGATTCGATTCAGGATAGATTGCCGGGTGCCTTCCATACAGCAGCTGTACACGGAATAGCCGGCCTCCACAGACTTGAGCCGCCCAAGTACAAGCTCTTGCTCTACACGCAACCACTGAGATCTACTATTGATATAATGAGACAATGAGTGCGTACCAGTCTCCTTTGCAAGGCGAAGAGCCTCAACATTCACCGCACGGTCGAAGTCTTCGATGACCTTGGTCAACTCCTTGTCCATTTCTTCGATCGTTTCTGGGTTGACGAGCCCACCCACTGTCCTCGCTACGCTCATTAGCACCTGCCACATCAAGACAAGGTGAGTGCCCACCGAAACGCCCACGTTTGACATAGTCGCACGAAAATTTTGCAACCTTTTCCATCACTTCAAACATTCGCGGGATGACTTTTTCCAAGTTTTCTGTCTCTTCGCAGACGATCTCGTCTAGCACTATGTCAGCCAAAGGCAAAATGCGCTGCAACCGATCGAAAATGCCGGATGGAATTTGGTCGTATTTGTTCTGTTCCTTCAAGAGCTGAATGGCCAAGTATTACCTTTGCTTCCGATGCGCCAGTAGCGAGCACGAACCTCAAATGTGACCTTGGCAACACCGACGACCGCCTTCGAGACTGGACTCAACTGAAATGAAATGTGTCAATGACTTGCTAGCCACGATAGGGGAGAACTGACCTCTGAGAGTGCAACCCCGTATTTAATAGCCTTCTCCAAAACTTTCTCCGTCGATCCATTCATCAGTGGGGGGTATTCCTCCAACACCCCTTCAAGTTTATGAAGCCACATACGTACAGATTCCGCCTATGCATCATATTATTAGCTTGCTGGAACAGGGGGGTTGCAAAGAGACAGACGGTAGCATTTGCAGAAAAATGTAGTTCCAGAGACCAACGATACTCTCTAATCACAAAGACCTCTGCGCTTCTGATCAGATGAGTGGGCGTATTGGTGATCACGACTGACTCGGCACCATGAACTCGTGCTTGTTGGAGCTCCAATAATCATCAAAAATCCCTTGAAGGTCGATCACTTCGCCCATCTGTCGGTACTTTGCCCAAAATGAATGGCCGCTTTTCATTTGGACCTGCGCTCGCATCTCGGATGTTGGAGAAACCCCTCTACACATGCACAGACTTCAGTGAGTGCACGTGATGAGGAGGCAAGGGACATACAGGTTTTGCGTTGGTGTCCAGGTGCGATTATCCTTCTGCTGTAATTCTCTCTCCACATTTCCTATGAACAGACTCAGGGTATAGTCCAGTTTTGGGACGTCGAGGAATGTAATTTCTGTATGTTGCCCAAAGTCAGCAGTATGAACCTAGATTGAAGTGACGGGCAGCACTGTCGAGATACAAGCTTGATTGATTATCATCAGTCTCAACGCCAGCCAGATAGCCGTCGAGGGTGCTCACAGGTTCTGTGTCTTGGTGCTTTGAGTAGCCATGGTGGAAGTTCAGATAGGAGGAAGAAAACCACAGTGGACGGCTGTTGATTTAAAGTCCTTGGTTTGCTAACTCTTTGTTTACGTACTCCAACGGCACAGTCCGAACACGCAGAATCGTATTCTTTTTGTACCTTTCTGTCGGAATTCGTCGCCGTCGTGCCTGTTTGATATTGGTATTCCCTGCCGGTATGGCGCGGCCTGTCGCGCCGTTGCGATAGCTGCCATTTTGGAGAACTGGACGAGTGGTGCGACCTCCCGCGGTATTGGAACCACCGCTATCGGAGTGATCACATGCAATGTGTTGCTATTTCTATTATCCTTTAGTTGCTATTTCCATTATCCGTATCATCCATGTAAATAAGTTTATCGATTAGATAGAAGTAATAACAGCTCGGTTCTAGCAGAAATCCCCCTTCCCCCTTAATTTCTGTTAGTGTCGGAAATTGACAATTCTGGATGTTTCAGGTTACGCGCTCCGGTGCCTGGTTACCAGATGGACGGTTATATCACGATTGTTTGTGTCCGAGTTGACGACCTAGCGGACATTCTAACACCTTCACCCTTCAGATTGAGTACTCAGACCCACGATCTGATAACGACGACAGCATCCTCATCTGAGTGTCTAAAACCCTCTCGATTAAGAATACGAATACCTGAGCACCGTAACTCAACGTAGCACGTGGTTAGACTCACCGTTAATAATAAGCATCGCCTAGAGCTGGATCATCTAGGCGAAAGCAGTCGCCCGGATGCACTCATCGACGCGATGAATCCAACGCATATCCTTTGAATGGTTGTGCGAGTAGTGGAAGATGTGCCGGGTCGGCTTCCAGCAGAACTGCGTATCGATGTTTCCTAGGTCAGTCCTTAGTCCAATCGCACTGACACCATCAATCTAATGAGTGCCTGAGAGCTCACTGTCACAGAGGGAGCCAGTAACATCTTGTCTCCACAATCCCTGCCCGCACTGAACCAGTAAACACCGATTCACGAATTCATCAGGCATGCTTGCCATCACCCAGTAGACAACTCGTTCTCACTGCGCCGCGCAACCAAGCGCTCGACGATGGACAACTGTGCGCCTTTCGGCGTCAAGAGGGATGGTGGATTTGACTTTCACAGGTATTGAATCGGGGCAGCTCCGGGTGTGATACTGAAATGCGCTCTCGACTACAGACTTACTGTCAAGTGGAATGATTGTCGCTGTGGAGAAGGCGGGGGTATATGCCGGTTCGGCCTCAATGTTGACAGGTAAAGACAAGGCCAACATCTTAGAGCAAGTGTGGTGAAACGGGGATCGTAGTTTTGACAGGTATCAGCTCCATAAAGAGGGTTGCTTGAGGGACTTGGTGAAGAGTTCGGTGCAACGTCGCGATACCCCCAGACGTCAGTCATCTCATCTACCAGGAAAACTGTGAAGTGAGAGTCAAGCTAGGGCATATCAAGGTGAGGCACCTCTCTCGTTCCTGGAAATTGTAAAACGGTCCCCTCCATTTTGGGAAAGGTGCTCAAAGAGCGTCCACTTCTTCGTCAAAGCCGCAACTGAGGACAATGGTAATAGTGATATTACGAAACCAGTTACGATGGAGAAGCTGCAACGTACTGTCGACGATAAGAAGTACAGTGGCCGCTTACAGGACGGTGATGAGAACGTTCATGTTGTCCACTACAAAATCAATTCACACGAGGGCACTGAGTATTGCAACCTACCTGCGCTAAGACCAGGTCACGGCGGGTGAGTTCGTTGATCAGCCAATCGTTCTTCGGTTTACAAGGACGGTATCTGGGACGGCATTCAATCAACCTCACACATACAAATGTAGGGGTTACCACGATGAGCCATTAAGTGTATGGGTTTTACGCTGTATCCGTGGCCAGAATTCTTGACCTAGCTTGGTGAGTAAGACCCAAGTAAGACGGTAAGAGTACGTCCGGCGGTGCTCAAATAGACGAAGATAACCACGTGGTAAGCCTTGTTGAGATAGAGGTGCGGGTTTGCAAAGGCTCCCTAACACGGGCCGCCCGCCTTACTTCATCGTGTCAAAGTTCTCGGCTCTAGCGCGGACAGGGCATTAGTACAATTTCACGGTGACCAACGGTTACACACTCACCACGCATGGTACCGCATAGTCATCCTGCAGCAGTGTCTCGACCGAATTTCTGAGAATCGGACAACGCGGAAATTTTGCATGCGAGTTCCTTGTGAATCCGACGCTCTCAATGACGTTCGATGATTATATTAGCCTTTATTTATAAGTCTTTCAAATGAAGAGGGTCGCATTGTTGACATTATGAGCTCACTCGCGGCCGCAATGGGGCCTACGAATTTGTGTTCAGTACATCGACCGTAATAATTAAGTTCTTCGCGAAATACAGTAGTAGGGGAACAGAGTTCCATGAGCACCAAGAGAGAAGGCAGGGCCGAAGTCTATTGGTCTATTAGGTGGCGACCTTGACCCCGTCTTTTTGCGCTGCGCATAGTTTCAAGTGTTAGTCGCAACCTAGCGCGTACGATACATGCTTACCAAGGGTGATCTTGTCGCCCAGCGACAACGCAATCCCCTGTGTCTTGCTTCGTATGCGGACATGCCCCTGAATCGTACCCGTCTCCCCCATCCTCTCGATGCTGAGATTCGCGAGCGCATCCTCTCCAAAAACGCTGCGCGCGTACATATTGGCCGATAGGAAATCGCAATCGCCCTCGAGCGCTGCGTCGGGTGTAAGGCACCCCATGTTCGTTGACTTCATAATGTGCAAGAGGTACTGTCGCAGGTCCCTGAAAAAGGCGATTAGTTAGCATCCAGTTAGAACCTGCGTCAGATACCCACTTGATATCGGTCGTAACATTGACTCGGTTCTCCCACTCGAATTCACCCCACATACTCCTGAACTGCGCTTCGTTGCAGTAAGCAGGCTTGATGTAGTCCATGATATCGACATGGATGT
>Ga0307515_10022623_pt1 | contig 11066 bp, 11 predicted proteins | sample 17_EM_MG_FD_194513 | JGI IMG/M metagenome (GOLD analysis project Ga0307515, IMG submission 194513) | Populus trichocarpa ectomycorrhiza microbial communities from riparian zone in the Pacific Northwest, United States - 17_EM | ecosystem: Host-associated > Plants > Roots > Unclassified | place... | reverse complement strand
CCACCCGTAGGTAGAAAGGAGCACTACGGAACCTGCCGATAGACGTCACGACGGTTGCCGACGGCCAGGACCCACACGATGAGTTGGCCGTCCTCGACCGTGTACACAACACGGTAGTCACCGACTCTGAGTCGCCAGCGGGCGTCGTGCCCTTGGAGCGCCTTGACGTCGAACGCGCTCGTGTCCCCCGAGTCCATCGCCTTCTGGAGTTCGGCGAGGCGATGCAGGATGCGCAGGGCGTCAGGGCGCGGGATTTTCAGCATGTCCCGCTGGGCGTGCGGCGTGAAGCGCGTGGCGTATCCCATGGGTCAGTCCTGGGCGCGGAGCAGGGCGGCCATCTCTTCGAGTGAGACCGAGCCTTCCGTGCCTTCGGACTCCGCTTCGTCAGCCAGCCGGTTCAGCCACGTCTCTTCGGCGTTCTCGGCGATCTGACGCAGCCGCTGGTACTCCTGGATGTCGATCACGACGGCTTCCTGCTTGCCGCGCCGCGTGATGACCGTCGGCGTCTCATCGCGGCGAGCGCGATCGATGACGTCGGCGAGGTGGCTGCGGACCTCGGCCATGGATTCGATCACCGGGTTATTCATGTCATGAATGTAACAGATGTACATGAGCGGTGTCCGATGACTTCTACCTGATTGACCTGATCGAAAGAACCCGAATTCCCGAAGCCCGACCCCGCCGACTACCCTCCCCGCCATGCCACCGGCCAGGAAGCGCCCTCGCACCTACGACCCCGCCAAGACCCGCACCGCGGTCCTCACCCAGTACCGCAACATCCGCACCGCCGTCCGCACCCTCACCCCCGAGCAACTCGCCCTCCCCACCCGCCTCGGGGGCTGGACGGTCCGCGACCTGGCCGCGCACGTCACCATGGCCGTGGAGACCGTCAGCCGCAACCTTGACCGGGACGAGCCGGCGAAGGCCGAACTCGCCCTGCTCGACTGGCCGTTCGCCACCGCCGCCCGCGCCGCCGACATCGCCGGGGACATCCGCGAGCTGGCCGACGCCCACCCGGACCTCGATTCCCTGAACGCCCTCTACGCCCTCACCGAACAGCGACTCACCCAACGCCTGGCCACGGCCCCCGGCACTCGCCGGCTCGCCACCCGCACCGGCGCCATCACCCTCGCCGACTACCTGGTCACCCGTACCGTCGAACTGGTCGTCCACACCGACGACCTGAACGACGCCGTCCCGGGCCTCGACATCCCGTACGACCGTCAGGCCCTCGCCACCTGTACCCGCCTCCTCGCGGACACCCTCGCCGCCAAGGCGCCCGGCGGTTCGACGGAGGTCCGCATTCCGCCGTACGCCGTCGTGCAGTGCGTCGAGGGCCCGAGGCACACCCGTGGCACCCCGCCCAACGTCGTCGAGACCGACCCGCTGACCTGGATCCGCCTGGCCACCGGCCGGGTCACGTGGACCGACGCCCTCGACAAGGCCCAGGTCAGCGCGAGCGGCGAACGCGCCGACCTCGGAGACCTGCTGCCCCTCATGTCCTGACGGCAGCCGCCGTAGGACGAAATCCGCACCCTCCTCCAAAAAGGGGCCGGACGGGAACCGCCCACCCGCCCCTTCCGTCCCACCGGCATGAAAAAGCAGCGACTGACGAGCGTGAGCCTCAGCCTCCTGACCCTGACCGTGATCCCCCTCGCCGCGGCCTGCGGCAGCGAGAAGGACGGCGGCGGCAGCCAGACCGTCGGGACAGGGGCGGGGTCGGGAACCGCAGCCCTCACCGACGTCCACTGGACCGTCGACGACCTCACCGCCGACGGTAAGAAGAGCGCGGCCCCCGCCAGTGCCTGGCTGAAGATCGACAAGAACGGCAAGGTCAGCGGCAACCTCGGCTGCAACGGCTTCGGGGCCCAAGCCACCGTCGACGGCACCGAAGTCTCCTTCGCACAGTTCCTGTCGACCGACATGGCCTGCGACGCGATGACCTTCGAGAACACTCTCACCAAGGCACTCAAGGACGGCACCCTCACCGCCAAGTCCACCGAAGACGCCGACAACGCCAAGAACGCCCAGCAGCTCACCCTCACCACCAAGACCGGCGACACCATCCACCTCACCGAGGAGAAGGCCGCCGCCCTCTACGGCACCAAGTGGACGATCACGACACTCGGTGCCACCAGCGACAGCGACGGCAACGGTGACAGCCAGGCAGTCTCCCCCCTCCCCTCCGGCGCCGACGCCTACCTCGTCCTCGACCAGAAGAAGGGGACCGTCAGCGGCAATGCCGGGTGCAACAACGTTTCTGCCGATGCGACCGTCAGCGACGGCACTATCACTTTCGGCAGCCCGTCGACCACCCGAAGGATGTGCGACGGCTCACTCATGGAGGCCGAGAAGACACTGCTGGGTCTCTTCGGCGGCAAGGCGACATACAAGATCGATCACCGGAGCATGACGCTGACCAGCGAAGACGGCGCCACCGTCAGTGCGACGGCAGCCGATTGAGCCCCTACCGCAGCCGAAGGCCGCGCACCGCCCCCGATCACCGGCCCCCTTCCCAAATTCGGACCAGTGGTCGATCTCGCCTACACTCGGTGCCGTGCCACGTGGTGACGGTCGACTCAGTCATGATCTGCTCCCCGGCGAGAAGGGCCCCCAGGACGCTTGCGGCGTCTTCGGGGTCTGGGCCCCCGGCGAAGAGGTCGCCAAGCTCACTTACTTCGGGCTCTACGCCCTACAGCATCGAGGCCAGGAATCCGCGGGAATCGCGGTCAGCAACGGCTCCAAGATCCTTGTCTTCAAGGACATGGGCCTCGTCTCCCAGGTCTTCGACGAAACCTCGCTCGGCGCCCTCCAGGGTCATATCGCGGTCGGTCACGCCCGCTACTCGACCACTGGCGCCTCCACCTGGGAGAACGCCCAGCCCACCTTCCGCGCGACCGGCCACGGCTCCATCGCCCTCGGCCACAACGGCAACCTCGTCAACACGGCGCAGCTCGCCGAGATGGTCGCCGACCTGCCCAAGCAGCACGACGGCCGCACCCCGCGCGTCGCGGCGACCAACGACACCGATCTGCTGACGGCCCTCCTGGCCGCCCAGAACGACGACGACGGCAAGCCCCTCACCATCGAAGAGGCCTCCGCGCGGATACTCCCGCAGGTCAAGGGCGCCTTCTCGCTCGTCTTCATGGACGAGAACACGCTCTACGCCGCCCGCGACCCGCAGGGCATCCGCCCGCTGGTCCTCGGCCGCCTTGAACGCGGCTGGGTCGTCGCCTCCGAGTCCGCCGCCCTCGACATCTGCGGCGCCGCCTATGTCCGCGAGATCGAGCCGGGCGAGTTCGTCGCCATCGACGAGAACGGCCTGCGAACCTCCCGCTTCGCAGAAGCGAAGCCCAAGGGCTGTGTCTTCGAGTACGTCTACCTCGCCCGCCCGGACACCGACATCGCCGGCCGGAACGTGTACCTCTCCCGCGTGGAGATGGGTCGGAAACTCGCCAAGGAAGCCCCTGTCGAGGCCGACCTGGTGATAGCGACCCCGGAATCCGGCACCCCGGCCGCGATCGGCTACGCCGAGGCCTCCGGAATCCCCTTCGGCGCGGGCCTCGTCAAGAACGCCTATGTCGGACGTACGTTCATCCAGCCTTCCCAGACGATCCGCCAGCTCGGTATCCGGCTGAAGCTGAACCCGCTGAAGGAAGTCATCAAGGGCAAGCGCCTGGTCGTCGTCGACGACTCGATCGTGCGCGGCAACACCCAGCGCGCGCTCGTACGGATGCTCCGCGAGGCGGGCGCGGCGGAGGTCCACATCCGGATCTCCTCGCCCCCGGTCAAGTGGCCCTGCTTCTTCGGCATCGACTTCGCCACCCGCGCCGAGCTGATCGCCAACGGCATGACCATCGACGAGATCGGCACCTCGCTCGGCGCCGACTCCCTCTCGTACATCTCCCTCGACGGCATGATCGAGGCGACCACCATCGCCAAGCCGAACCTGTGCCGCGCCTGCTTCGACGGCGAGTACCCGATGGAACTCCCGGACCCCGAACTGCTCGGCAAGCAGCTCCTGGAGACCGAGCTGGCCGCCGGGCCCGCCGCCACGGCCGCGGCCGACGCGATCCGTCGCCCGTAAGCCCGTAAGCAGCCATAAACCTGCACTACGAGCAGTACGACACGAAAGTTCTCACAAGTCATGCCTGAGACCCCTGGGACCCCTGGTGCGAGCTACGCAGCCGCCGGCGTCGACATCGAGGCGGGCGACCGCGCCGTCGAGCTGATGAAGGAGTGGGTGAAGAAGACGCAGCGCCCCGAGGTCCTCGGCGGCCTCGGCGGCTTCGCCGGCCTCTTCGACGCCTCCGCCCTCAAGCGCTACGAGCGCCCGCTGCTCGCCTCCGCGACCGACGGCGTCGGCACGAAGGTCGACATCGCCCGCCGGCTCGGCGTGTACGACACCATCGGCCACGACCTGGTCGCCATGGTGATGGACGACATCGTGGTGTGCGGCGCCGAACCGCTGTTCATGACCGACTACATCTGCGTCGGCAAGGTGCACCCCGAGCGCGTCGCCGCGATCGTCAAGGGCATCGCCGAGGGCTGCGTACTGGCCGGATGCGCTCTGGTCGGCGGTGAGACGGCCGAACACCCGGGTCTCCTCGGTCCGGACGACTTCGACGTCGCCGGCGCCGGTACGGGCGTCGTGGAGGCCGACCGCCTGCTGGGCGCGGATCGTATCCGTACGGGTGACGCGGTGATCGCCATGGCGGCCTCCGGGCTTCACTCGAACGGGTACTCCCTCGTCCGGCATGTCCTCCTGAACCACGGGGGCATGTCCCTGGACGCGCACATCGACGACTTCGGGCACACCCTCGGCGAGGAACTCCTGGTCCCCACCAAGATCTACTCGCTGGACTGCCTGGCCCTCACCCGGACCACCGACGTGCACGCCTACTCGCACATCACCGGCGGCGGCCTGGCCGCCAACCTGGCCCGTGTGATTCCGGACACCCTCCACGCGATCGTCGACCGCTCCACCTGGACCCCGGCCCCGATCTTCGACCTGGTCGGCAAGACGGGCGAGGTAGAACGCCTGGAGCTGGAAAAGACCCTGAACATGGGCGTAGGCATGATCGCCATCGTCCCCGAGGACTCAACAGACGCAGCCCTGACCACCCTGGCGGACCGAGGCGTAGAGGCCTGGGTAGCAGGCGAAATCACCGACCGAGGCGACCACAAGACAGGCGCAGAACTGGTAGCCGACTACGCCAGTAACTGATCAGGGGACGGCAGGCGGCGCAGCCGCCGCCGTAGGGGCGCGGGGAACGGCGCGAACAACCACAACGCACCCGCACCCGCCCAATCGACACCAGCCCCCGACCCAATAGGCGCCCGGCCCAGCCCAAGTGGAACGAAAACGCACGAAACCCGGTCCGGCTAAACGCCCCGGACCGGGAGAGGTGCAGCTGATGCCTACAAGTACAGGATCTGTGTCGACATGTTTCAGCGCGCCGCAGGCAGACGTAAAACGTCAAGCTCCACGACGTTGTTGCGACGAGGGGCCTGAGGATTGATCGTCCTCATCCTCATCGTCGTCGTTGTACAGATCCGCGTACTGAGCGTACGGGTCGTCTTCTTCCTCGTCGTCGTCCTCGAACGGCTCGCCATTCGGCGGCTGGCTCGAAGTCGAAGCGCCCAGCTCATTGGCCAGACGCGAGAGGTCAGTCCCGCCGCTGCTGTACTTCAGCTGGCGGGCGACCTTCGTCTGCTTGGCCTTTGCCCGGCCGCGCCCCATGGCTCGACCCCCTCGGATACGGGGCTCGGTGGCCCCAGAGTCTTGACACGCGTTCATGATCTGGAACGGGCTCTCCGCAGAGAGACCGGTCCGTAGGGCTTCCACGGTACCTGAGCCCACGCCCATACGGTACGTCGCCCGCAGCACGTGCCGATGCCCAGAACCCGCGAGGTGCCCTGTCCTCGCTGGTCAACCGCGATTTTAACCACTTCTTCGCGGCCGACCCGCCGACGGGAGTGAGAGTTCTCTCCAGCACCCCGCCGACAGGTACCTCCGCGCTCCCTGGACCTACCGGTTCCGCCGGGCCTCCGCCATCCGCTGCTCGGCGATCCGGTCGGCCGCCGCGGCCGGCGGAATCCCATCCGCCTTCGCACGTGCGAATATGGTCAGCGTGGTGTCGAAGATCTTCGCGGCCTTCGCCCTGCACCGCTCGAAGTCGAACCCGTGCAGTTCGTCGGCCACCTGGATCACGCCACCGGCGTTCACGACGTAGTCCGGCGCGTAGAGGATCCCGCGGTCCGCGAGGTCCTTCTCGACGCCCGGGTGCGAGAGCTGGTTGTTGGCGGCCCCGCACACGATCTTCGCGGTGAGCACGGGCACGGTCTCGTCGCTCAACGCCCCACCCAGCGCACAGGGCGCGTAGATGTCCAGCCCCTCGGTCCGGATCAGCGCGGCGGTGTCGGCGACGGCCGTGACCCCGCCGTCCGGGTGGGTGGCCAGAATCCGCCGTACGGTGTCCTCCCGTACGTCCGTGATCACGACCTCGGCGCCTTCCTCGCGCAGATGCCGCACCAGGTGGTGCCCGACCTTGCCGACGCCCGCGATACCGACCCGGCGCCCGCGCAGCGACGGATCGCCCCAGAGGTGCTGGGCGCTCGCTCGCATCCCCTGGTAGACGCCGAAGGCGGTCAGCACGGACGAGTCGCCGGCGCCGCCGTTCTCCGGGGACCGGCCGGTCGTCCAGCGGCACTCGCGCGCGACCACGTCCATGTCGGCCACATACGTACCGACGTCGCACGCGGTGACGTACCGCCCGCCGAGCGAGGCCACGAACCGGCCGTAGGCGAGGAGCAGTTCCTCGCTCTTGACGACGTCGGGGTCGCCGATGATGACGGCCTTGCCGCCGCCGTGGTCGAGACCGGCCATGGCGTTCTTGTACGACATCCCGCGCGCGAGGTTCAGCGCGTCGGCGACGGCCTCCGCCTCGCTCGCGTACGGGTAGAAGCGGGTACCGCCGAGCGCGGGGCCCAGGGCGGTGGAGTGGATGGCGATGACGGCCTTGAGGCCGGAGGGCCGGTCCTGGCAGAGCACGACTTGCTCATGACCCCCCTGGTCCGAGTGGAACAGGGTGTGCAGTACATCAGCAGGCGCGCCGGTTACGTCGGTCACTGTGGTGACTCCAGGGTAAGTAGCGGCGGTTTGGGGCTGGAGCCCGTACGGGTGGCGGGCCTCCGTGGGCATGAGAGTAAAGCCCCTCCCCGGCCTCCGTACGCCAACCGTTCCCGCAGTGCCAAGGATCACCCACGGGTGACATGGGACCGTACGACGGTTTGCATAATTTTCCCGTGCTGCTGTGTGCTGTTTTCGAGGGTTTTCCTGGTCGTCCAGGGGGGAGGGAGCAGGCGTGCCCAAGGTGTCCTCGGTGATCGTTCCGTACGCGTCCTACTTGCGCGTCTACGAGCCGCTGGCGGCCTTCCCGGAGCCGGAGCGCGGCCACTGGGCGCGCTACGCCCGGCGGCCCGACCGGCCCTCGTACCAGGACGAACTGCGCCGTTCCCTGGCCGACCTGCTGCCCACACCGCCGGTCGCGGTGCCGGTGCACGAGAGCGCCGACGCGTTCGTGACCGAGGTCGACGGGGTGGTGTGCGTCTGCCCCTGGCGCACCAGGCTGCGCGGCTGGCAGGCGCTGGGCGAACTGGCCGGGGAACTGCCCCCGCCGGTCCTGGACGCCGTTCTGCCGCCTCTCGTACGCCATCAGGCCACCCAGGACTACGAGCGCTGGCTGAGCCGCAACCCGGACGCCCGCCCATGGATCCGCACGGCGACCTGGGAAGTGCCGCTGAACTGGTTCGTGCTGGTCTCCGACGAGGAGCGCGAGTACGACAAGGGTTCGGGGGCCGACGAGGGCGCGGCGCCGCCCGTGCTGCGCTACCGGACGCCGATGGTCCAGGCGCGGCGGCGCGTGGCGCGGGGGCTGCGGACCCTGCGGGACACCCTCGACGAGGGGCCGCTGATCGACGGGCTGCTGGACGTCGGGCGCTGGCTGGAGGAGTTCCATCCGCGCTCGCTGGTCGAGCTGGACTACGGCGGGCTCGTGCATGTGCTGCCTGCCGGTGAGCTGGCCGGCGACCACTCGGCGGCGGACGTGGCCGAGGGCATCGAGGCGCTGCGCGACGGGGACGGCGAGGCGGCCGGGGAGGCGTACGGGCGGCTCGTGGACCGGTGGCGGGCGGTGCGGGACCGGCGGTCGGCGAACTGATCGCCGGGCCCCTTCCGAACTGACGGTCCGTCAAAGAAGCACTCCCTGGAACGTGAGTTCCATTTTTGTGGGACGCTCTTGGGGCTGCCGTGGGACGTAGGTCCCGATCCGGGCGTTTGTGTCAAGCGTGACGGACCGCACGTACAGGTGGCTTGCGTCCCTTGCCCCTCCTCGTGCCAAAATAGGACAAGGAGTCCGGGGGAGGCTCTATCTGCCCATCTATGGGTGGAATCTCTGCATTGCACGCTATGGGGGGTCTCGTGACTCCTGATCGCCAGTGTGACTGATCGTCACAGTGGCGTGACTGTCCGCTATGGCATGGTCCATTGGCTTCCGTCGCCGATGGACACCTGGGAGGGCAATTCCATCGGTTTGGCCTACGCGGTTGGACAGATGGTGTAGTTGTAGTGCCGAGGACAAGCCGTTCGTCCTATAACCGACTCGACCCGCGTCCGCCATTTCGGGCAACGCGGGTCAAGGTGCAGAATTTAGAGGAATGAACCGAGAAGGTTCGGTTCTCCCGAGGAGGCCGCTCATGACCGCTCGCACCCCTGATGCCGAGCCGCTGCTGACCCCGGCTGAGGTCGCCACCATGTTCCGCGTCGACCCCAAGACGGTCACGCGGTGGGCGAAGGCCGGCAAGCTCACATCCATCCGCACGCTCGGCGGACATCGCCGTTACCGCGAGGCCGAGGTTCGCGCTCTGCTTGCGGGCATTCCGCAGCAGCGCAGCGAGGCCTGACCAACTGAATAGTCGGACGTTTCGGCAGGTCCCCCAACTATCGGCCGAGCCGTCCGGCGGCAACACCAGCAGTACCAGCAACGCCAGCAACACCAGAACCAAGAGCTTCAACGACGTGGGTCTGCCCCAACAGGCCTGACGCTCAAGGCAGTTCCATCAGTTCCACAGCTTCAAGCGTGCGTCGTAGAGATCGCGCTGGACTCCGCCGGGTCCAGCGCGATCTTTTTTGTGCCCGTCGTGCGGGGTGGCACGGGGTGGCATGTGGTGCTGTGAGCGGGCTTGTTGGAGCCTGGGGAAGCCAGTGCAATTGCACATATTAAATTGACCAGTTGTAGGAGGTGGGTAAGAACCCACATTTTGAAAACTCATGCGGTGACACCCATCACACACCGCACACCTTGTTGACAGAGTGGCAGTAGTGCTATTGGGGCGCGGTGTTGGCACGGGGTGCCTCGTCCGCCTCGGTCTCCGTGTCCGAGTGCTCCATGGCGAGCCGCTCCAGTCGGTGGCAGATCGGACAGTGCCGCGTGAGATGGCGGTACCCGCTGGCGGCCGACAGATGTGCCCGAAGCAGAGCACGCGTCTCATGCCGCCGCGTGGACGCCGCCATACGCCACCTCCAGAAGGGGGACAGGGCATCGAAGGCCCTGCTCTCTGGGTACCGGGGGAGGGCGGTGTCGTCAAGAAGACGGCGTCGGCCTGGCGGGGCATCGAGGCGCACGAAAAAGAGCCCGGGTCGATGACCCAGGCTCTCTTCAGTGATGCGGTCCTGACGGGATTTGAACCCGCGGCCTCCACCTTGACAGGGTGGCGAGCACTCCAAACTGCTCCACAGGACCAGGTTTCGCGGCACTTGATGTTGCGCTGTGCTGCGAAAAGAGACTGTACAGGAGGGGCAGCCCAGGGTCGAACTCACCCAGCGTGCCGACCCTGTTACGTGTTCTCCATGCTGTTTACGGCGCCTGCGCGTCGATCGCCTTCACGATCCGCTTGTCCGACACCGGGTACGCCGTGCCCAGCGCGTGGGCGAAGTAGCTGACGCGGAGTTCCTCGATCATCCAGCGGATGTCCGTGACGGCCGACGGCACCGGCCGGCCCTGCGGCAGCTGCTCAAGGAGCCACGCGTACTCGTCCTGCATCTCGTGCACCTTCTCCATGCGGGAGGTGTCCCGCTGGACGTTGGTGGGCATCTGTTGCAGGCGCCGGTCCGCGGCGACGAGGTAGCGCATCAGGTCGGGCAGGCGCCGCAGCCCGACCGCCGTCACGAACCCGGGCCGTACGAGGGCGTCCAGCTGCTTGCGTACGTCCGTCAGGTTCGGGAGGAGCACAGCGCTCCGTACGCCCTTCAGGCGGCGCTCACAGGCCTGCCAGGCGGCCAGCACCTGCTGCACCTGGCCGACCGCGCGGACGGTCGTGTCGACGATCTCCGCGCGCACCTTCTCGTACAGCTTCCGGTGCGACTCCTCGTCCCATGCCGGGCCGCCGAAATCGGCGATCAGCTTGTCGGCCGCGGCCATCGCGCAGTCGTCGAAGAGGGCCTGGATCGAACCGTGCGGATTGGCCGACAGCGCGAGCTTCTGAGCATTGGTCAACTTCTCGGAAGCGAACTTCGCAGGATTGACCGGGATGTTGCGCAGAATGAGCCGCCGGCTGCCCTTCCACATCGCCTGCTGCTGCTCCGCCTCGGTGTCGAAGAGGCGTACGGAGACGGTGTCGCCGTTGTCGACCAGCGCCGGGTACGCCTTCACGGGCTGGCCGGCTCTGCGCGTCTCGAAGAGGGGTGTGAGCGTCCCGATGGACCAGTCCGTGAGGCCCGTCCGCTCCAGGGACTCGCCGCCCGCGCGCTCGGCGGTGGCCGCCGCGGCCTGGGAGATGGCCTGGCGGGCCTTCGGCTTGAGCTGGAGGCGCAGTACCTCAAGGTCCTTGTCCTCGGCGAGCTTGCGGCGCCGCTCGTCGACGATCCGGAAGGTGACGCGGAGATGGTCGGGGACCCGGTCCTCGTCGAAGTCGTCGGCGGTGAAGGGGACTCCGACCATGAGCCTCAACTCGCGGGCCATGGTGGTGGTCAGGGGCTCCTGGAGAGGCGTCGCGGTGTCCAGGAA
>Ga0307515_10022622_pt1 | contig 11066 bp, 16 predicted proteins | sample 17_EM_MG_FD_194513 | JGI IMG/M metagenome (GOLD analysis project Ga0307515, IMG submission 194513) | Populus trichocarpa ectomycorrhiza microbial communities from riparian zone in the Pacific Northwest, United States - 17_EM | ecosystem: Host-associated > Plants > Roots > Unclassified | place... | reverse complement strand
TTTTTTCGGTGGCTGTGATTGTGCACGACAGTTCGAGAGCGCGGGTAGATGCCGGAAGGGCACCGGATTTCTCTTGATGTGCGACCCGGGTGCAGCCTTGTGTGCGAGAGGCGAAAGGTTGCAACGGGAAAGTGCTCTTCGCTCTTCATCAGCAACGGTTCGATGTGGCACAAACCTTCCATTGACGTGGCTCGATCAGCCCGTGCGTCTGGAGTAACCGATCTTGTGCGAGTTGCCATCTGGGCGAATGCAGACTCGAACTTGCACTGAGCATCGATGTGTTTGAGGTACGGCGCCTAACGTTTGACTTAAGCGGCGTGCCGAAGGCACGTCCGCTTGAAGGAAGGGTTAGGCGTCGTTCGACGTGCGGCAATACGGATTGTGTCGCTGGCAACTCCACGCTCAGGACACGTGACACCTGCCATCAGTGATCTCTCCAGCAACCGAAGGTGAGCAATGAGTCTGGCGACGCGGCCAGAAACACACTGGCCACGAGCGCCACAAGTGTAGTTGCACCGAGCGCAAGGCAGCACCGAAGGACGCGCACATGCTCGTTGACGTTCTCGTCATTCAGCACCTTGTGTTCGCCTTGTAGGACGAACTGAACCATTCCGATCGCGTGCCTATTGGACTCTGCTGTGCGCAACGGATGTGGCTCCCCAAGGAGCGCGTAGGTTGAAGCATGGCGCAATTCAAGTATCTTGATGAGTGAGCTGTGCCACCACGAACCAACGACGGCGACGAGCACGAAGACAGCGACTGCGGAGGCGTAGACGTATTCAACGGTTGTGCAGTGCATGCGACGCCTAACGTTTGACTTAAGCGGCTGGCCGTAGGCCAGTCCGCTTGAAGGAATGGTTAGGCCTCAGGCTATTGGCGCACAAGGTGTTTTCTCATAAATACACTGAGGGGGTGGTCCGGATACGCCCCGAACGGCCCGCACCGTTTGTAGCCGAGCTTGTTATAGAAGGCCAGCGCTTCTTGTGAGTACGGCCCTGTTTCCAAGAGCAGCTCATCGCACCCGGCCCTCAACGATGAAGCCTCGAGTTCAACCAGTACGCTACGGGCCACGCCTTGGCTGCGGCTCTCTGGACGTACGTACACTCGCTTCAGCTCACCAACGGAGTCTGTGGTGACGACGGCACCGCAACCGACAGCTAAGCCTTCGCCATCTCGTGCGACCACAAATATGACGTTTGACATCTTGAGCGACGCCAGATCCAGGGCGTACCGCGCCTCGGCCGGATAGAGGGTGTCTTGATACGCGTCCAAGTCTGCAATTAGTGCAATGACTTCCGGCTGGTCAGGTGACTCTTGTGATACGTGCATGATAGTTTTCTGAGGCCTAACGTTTGACTTAAGCGGCGTGCCGAAGGCACGTCCGCTTGAAGGAAGGGTTAGGCGGCATTCTCGCTTGCAAGGCTAACAAGCTGCTGGGCGAGCGAGGAGTTCGCGCCGCCACTTGCAACGATAGCTTTCAATGTGGGTACCAGTGCTCGAACCCGCTGCTTGAATGCCACCGCAACATTTTGACGGCCAACGTCGGGCGTTTCAGTCTCTTCATACCCTGGCTCTGGATGAAATGATGCGAATAGGTCATCAAGCACCGATAAGGCGATGCGTTGTTGAGATGGCTCGCCGCTGTGAATGATTTCCTCTAGAAAGGGCATGACAACGAGGAGCACGGGATAGTACGTGCCGGCGTGGTTGTTGCCCACTGCATAGAGCAAGCTATCGTATGCGCCATTCTCAGCTCGGACGACTTTGGCCAGCGCATCGGCGACGCTGGTGGGCTTGTTCCACTCTGGCTGAGCGTGACTCCACCATTCCACAGACTTGATTCGATCGAGCAAATTGGACGGCTGCATGACGCCTAACGTTTGACTTAAGCGGCGTGCCGTAGGCACGTCCGCTTGAAGGAATGGTTAGCGCGCTCGTGGCATTGAAACTGGGCCTCGATGCCCGCAACGGCACACAGGAACCGACCTTCGTGGTCTTGGAGCCAGGGAAGACCTGCCGCGTGGCGCTTGGCTTGAGCTGTCATTCGTGTTGAGGGCGTAACGATGCGGGAAGGGTACACGGGATTCTGACCGTTCAAGCGCCTGCGGCAGACCTGCCTGGCCGAAGCCAGGAGACAACCGTGCGCCGCCCGCCAGCGAAGCGGGACGGGTGGCCGGCACCGCGGGTGACCTGAATTTGAACGACTCGATGCACGCTGACGCCAAGCGCGGACAGAGAGGCTGCACTCGGTGCGATGCGGGTGACCTGCAGAGATAAAGCGCATGCCGTTGCGCTGTGAACACGAAGAGTCTAAGGAAGGCTCGCATTCGAGACAGCGCGCTAACGTTTGACTTAAGCGGACCGCCGTAGGCGGGTCCGCTTGAAGGAAGGGTTAGGCCGCATTCGGCGAAACTGTGAAGACAAAGTGATCCTCTGGGCTATAAATGTGCTCAGGCCCGGACCGGTAGCCACGCAACCAAAGTACACCATCAATTCGGCGCAAGTAGAAGCCCTTTGGGGTGTTGTCGTCTTCGCTGATATGAGGGGATGCAATTGTCAAAGAACCCGGTGGCGCTCGATGCTGAGAGGGTGGATACCCGATGTGACCTTCAGGCTGATCACGATACTGAAGCCTGAGATGAGGGCCAAGCTCAAGAGGGCACAGAGACATACCAAGTTGAATTGCTCTTTCACAGATTCTGTCGACCGTGGTCCCTTGAGGGAAGCCGAGGTTGGCAACTGTGATCTCTACAGTCTCAAGGATCGAAGTGAGTTCAGAAGTGGTGAACTTGTCATTAGCAAACAGTTCCAGTCCAGCTTGGTTGAGTTCAATTCCGTTCCTCCGGAGCTCTGCCAGTAGCTCCAACCTGACCATGCCTCCGATGCGAACAGATCTGACCACATGTGGGTGGTCACGATAGGTTGGTGGTGTTTCTGCAAGTGCGGTCATGAGAGACAGGTGTTTCGATAATTGGAGAGATGCGGCCTAACGTTTGACTTAAGCGGCCTGCCGAAGGCAGGTCCGCTTGAAGGAAGTGTTAGGCGTCGGCCACTGAGAGCACGAGGGGCTTGCTCGCTCTTGTGCGGTTGCCGGCTTGGTCGCCGTTCCAGAAGCGATGCCCCTGCGCTCGAAGTATCGGAAGGATTGGAAAAAGGCACATACGATGCGGACGTAATCCGAGGCATTCATAGTTCTCGCCTCGCGCTCAATCCAGCCGCAAGCCAAAACACAGGGATGGCCACAAAGGGATAGAGCGTGTAGATGATTCCAGTATCGCCCAGTGGAGGACAGAGCTTCGCGCTGACGCAGGCTGGAAGTGCAATATTCTCCAGAACGAAGAGAAGAACTGCGATTCCGACGGAAATCAAGAGCGCGATCCCCCAGCCGCTCGCCTTTCTTCCTAGAACCACCGCAAGTGGCACTCCTGCAACTAGCAGGCTCCAGACGATGGGAAGGGTGTAGTTCATAGACGCCTAACGTTTGACTTAAGCGGCGTGCCGAAGGCACGTCCGCTTGAAGGAAGGGTTAGACGGCTGCATGCACTTCCTTTGCCTTCTTGCTCAAGGAGCTACAGAAATCACCTCGAGGAATACTACCCCGCGGACGGTAAAGGCTTTGCGCGTATTCGAACCGTACGCACGAACCCGTTTGCCTACCAAATGGGTGACTGTCCTTTCTCTATCGCCCATAGGAAGCGCTGGATAGCAGGTAGGCGATGCGTTCTCGAGATACGTGGATCCCTGCGGAACGGGGTAGTCGCCCCGCACAAGCACTGCGTTCTCCAGCCAGATGTTGTTCGAATTCAGTGCGAATGTACCTTCGACTATCCAATCTGCAAGCCTTGCACAGGATTCCCCAGAGTCGCAAGGGCGGGGCTCGCAGTTGAGTAGTGCAAAACTGGCAGTAGGTGCTCCACATGCGAGGATGATTGCCAGCGTAGCGAAGTAGCGAACGTTCATATGCTTTGGTACATCTAAGACGCCTAACGTTTGACTTAAGCGGCTGGCCAAAGGCCAGTCCGCTTGAAGGAAGGGTTAGGCCACGCTCGCGGAGACGCAACCTTGCTTCGTATTCGGGTGGCGAAGCATACCAACGCTGGAGCGCGAGCTGCCCGACTGACGCTCGAACTGCGCCTGTGGATTGATAACGCGAGAAAGGCGAGGCTCTCTTGGCCTTGCAGCAAAGAAGCAGCCTTGTAGTTTGGTTCTTCGATCGAGAACGTGCAGGGGCTTGGACAGGCGCTGCGCATTCTCTGCGAGATGACGCAACCGTGCGCTGGCCGCCGAAGGACGGACAGCCTGTGCCAACCTCGGCTCGCGACCTTTGTCGGAGCGCGCCAACCTCGAAGCGCCTGCGGCAACCTGTACCGCGCACGAAAGCCCGGGCGGTGCAATGAATGGCAGATGTGCTTTCATGATGAGGCTTGAAGCGTGGCCTAACGTTTGACTTAAGCGGCTGGCCGTAGGCCAGTCCGCTTGAAGGAAGGGTTAGGCGGCACTCCGGCGGTACCGCTCAGTCGATGAACTTCCAAGTGTCCGCTCCATCGAACCGGCGTACCTGAACGGGCTCTTGGAGGCGCGGATCAAAGTTGTTCAGATTGACGCCGTGCTTGCTGCCTGGCTCGGGGACAAGTGGTTCCCAATGCGTGGCGCACCCGCATGTCTTGCAACGCACATTGCGCAGCGTCTTGTCGCCCCAGACGTACTCGGCCGTATTCTCCGGGTGTCCTTCTATCCGAACGGTTCCGAACTCGTAGTACGCCCAAAGTCCGCCAAGACGCCGGCAGATCGAACAATTGCACTTGGTCGCCTGCTCCGGCGCTGAGGGCAGCGTGAGACGGACTGCACCGCAGTGACATGAACCTTGTAGCAGTTGTTGTTCCTCGGGCATGGTGGACTCGCTTTCGTTTCCTATGCCGCCTAACGTTTGAATTGAGCGGACCGAAAGGGCAGGCCGCGCGGAGCGAAAAATGAAGAACGAGCGTAGCGCGGCCTGCCCTTGCGGGTCCGCTCGAATGAAGGGTTAGGCGGCGGGGCGCTGGAGCGTGGCACGGCGATGATGATGCCACCGACTACGCTGCCGCCCGCGCCGAAGCGCGCGGCGGGGGGCAGACATCGGCGGCAGCGCCGTGACCCTGACCAACATTTGCCTTCGCTCGCGCCCAAGCGCGAGCGCTGGACTTGTTATTGATGCCGCCCGATCGATACGAGGCTGCAACGCCGACAGGCGCTCGAACCGCAAGTGATCGCTGATCAGGGCGAAGCGAGAAGGGGAATTTGCTGCCAGACCGTTGACCACCGCAGCTAGGAACGCCCGAAACGGAGTGCAACCGAAGTGAAAGGATTGCTGCGTTCATCGCCGCCTAACGTTTGACTTAAGCGGACCGCCGAAGGCGGGTCCGCTTGAAGGAAGGGTTAGGCGTCATTGAGCCTCACTCCTTCAGAAGAATGAATCTCGCACTTGCCAGCCAAGAGGAAAGGCACTTAACGTCCTCGACGCACTTCAATGTTGCACGAGCGGCGTCGAAGTCTGACCTGTTCGAGAGAGTAAGAACGAATGCATCGCCTTCGCTGTCAAACTTTCCGGCGAGATGCGGAGCATTGTGCTTGACGACTTGCTCGATGGACGGGCCGTTCCCGCTGAAACCGTAGAGTTCGAACAACTTCACGGGTGACTTCTTCCCAGCTCGCTTGTCGATCTCCACGGGTACGACGAGGGTCAAGAGCCTCTCGTCAGAGAGAAGCTTGGAGGCGTAGAAGTCATCTGGATTCGCGCCTAGCTGTGCCCCACAGGCACTGAGCAAGAAGGCAGCGGACGTAAGAAGAATGGAAATTCGCATATGAGAGGGGGCTGCAATCGTATGACGCCTAACGTTTGACTTAAGCGGCTGGCCGTAGGCCAGTCCGCTTGAAGGAAGGGTTAGGCAGCGCGCCTTGAGGCACACAACCTGCATGCATTGTGCGTTGGGTGGCGCCGCTTGCAAAGAAGCCGAAGCCACCGCTACGAGCCAAGCTGGTGGCTGCTCGGCCAGCAGGGTCATGCGCTGCGCCGATGCGCAGGGTCGAGGAGAGCCGCGGTCCTCGCCTACGCGAGCCGCCAACCGCTGCGGCCCGGCGACGGCTGACCAAAGCTTTGATGTGGCAACCGGACGCCGCAGCTCCGGTTTGATTGGCACTTGCCGGCGCGCCGCAGAAAGCCTTCGAGGAAATTGTCATTTTCTAGCGCGTTGCTACGAACGAAGAAGTCGAATTGCCGCAAGGCCAAGCAGAACCATGACCACCAGCGAAATGACGACCCAATAGATCCGTCTCTCGCTTCTGTTCATTCGCTTCCAGGTTTCATCGTCAGGGCCTGGGACACCAGCCATTTGAATTCTCCAAGGTGAACTGTGCGGGCTCCGCGCCGCCTAACGTTTGACTTAAGCGGCTGGCCGAAGGCCAGTCCGCTTGAAGGAAGGGTTAGGCGGCATTCTCGGGATTCGACATACGGTACTCATTCTCTGCCGCCCCGAACCCATACTGCAAGGACTTCACCTCACGGACGGCGCAACTCTTGATATCCACGGCATCGACATCGAAGAGAGCAATGTTGTTTCCAGGTGCGAGCAAACTGCCGTAGAGCAGGCCATCGAACCCTTGGCTCTTGAAGAAGGTAGCTACCACTTGCGTCGGCGCGTAGTCCAAAGCTGCTGACTCTCGGGTGACTGGTGTCGAGAACGCGTGCCCGAGTTCGTCCCAGATTGCGTGCGCCAGTGTCTCCGCAGCCGAAGACGACTCGGTTGGGAATTCGCCTCGGCCATTCCCGGGCCTTGCAGCGATTAGCTGGAGCTTGCGGTTTACAACGAATCTCGCTATGGACACGCGCGAGCCAAGCCAAGGACGTACCTCGCACATGGCTGTCTCCTTGCTATTTGCGCAATAGAAGCATGGTTGCCCTTTTGTGCTCACTCGGCCTTCTGCTGCAAACTCTGGAACTGGCTTCATTCGCGCCGGAGGATGCGGCTGGAAGCCAACAGCGAAGCCCCTCTCCTTGAGTGGGCGCTCGTCGACACCGATCTGGGCCCTCCACACCATTGCTCCCTTGTCCAGAGTCCAAGTTCGTCTATTGCTTGTCAAACGAAGTGCATGCAGAAATTCTTGAGCTCTCTCATCATTGAGCGCGTCAGGATTGTGGCGAATGATCCACGAAAAGTGCTTGTAGTCGTCGATTGAGCGGAAGTGCTTCATCTTGATGACGCCTAACGTTTGACTTAAGCGGCGTGCCGTAGGCACGTCCGCTTGAAGGAATGGTTAGGCGGCACTCGGTAGTACTGACGGCAGTGGTTGTGCAGTGTGTCCAGTGCTGTTGTCTTCATGGCTGCGCTCGCCTTTGTGCCACAAGTTCGGCATAGCCAGTAGCCGCATCTTGTTCGCGCCGGAGCTGCCACTCAGGAAGCTGGGCAACGAGAAGTTCGACGGTAGTTCTTACTTCATTGCCGTAGGCGACATGGCCCCCATAGACCTGACCGGTGTTCGTCGAAATTGACATGTGCAAATGTGATCCGTTCTCGGACAGGCTACCAGACAAAGTCAGAATTTCGGCCGGACCTTCAAAGAGCGTTGCATCACTGTGCCCGGCGAGCCTGAGCTTGGCATCAACCAGACTTCCGATCCCAGCGACTACGAACCCGCATGCAATCTCTTCCTGCGCGACACGGGACTCTAGCGAATTGCGTAGATCGTCTCCTGGTCCCAGTCGGAGCATTAGCAGATTCATTGTGGCACTTCACTTTCGACGTACTGCGTTGACGCGCATGTGACGCCTAACGTTTGACTTAAGCGGACCGCCGAAGGCGGGTCCGCTTGAAGGAAGGGTTAGGCCTCGCCCCCGGAGTTGGCATGGGTGTCTTTCAACGGCTGAAATCGCAAACTGCAGCGCCTGCACCAAGTGACTTCTTGGCCATTCTTGTCCTTGAAAGTCTCGAGGCGGTGACTGTTCTGGGCGCAGTAGCGCCGCATGTACCAACCCTGTACCAGGTGCTGCACAGGAAAAACTACCAAGAACGCGAAGAACATCGGCAAGTAGGTGATGATCTCCGCCCATTCGTAGCCAGTGTACTTCGCGATGAGATGGGTCAACGCGTACAGCGCGAGGCCTGTGAAGCACAAGGCCAAGAAGCCCGCTGAGTATCCGAGGCTCTTGCCTCGCTCGGAGATTGCTTCCTCACGTAGCTTTGCGATCTGATCTACCTTGGCAGGTGTCAGCGCCTCCAAGAGGCTCGCTCGCAGAGCGGGTTTCTTAAGGATTCGGAGATAGAGGTCCATCGCGTTCGTGGGCTCTATCGTCCTTCGCGGGTCTGCATAGCGCGCGGAAATGAAGTGGAACTCTTCCTCGTATTCGGAATAGCCGATGCGGCAGACGCAATCTGCCCAGCGACGGCGGATAGGGATATCGGCGGTTCGGTCGAACTTCACGGGAAGCGATTCTGTGAGGCCTAACGTTTGACTTAAGCGGACCGCCGTAGGCGGGTCCGCTTGAAGGAATGGTTAGGTGGCTGCCTAGAACTGCACATGATTCGTGGAGCCACCGTCAACGTACCAGTTTGCGCCAGCAACGAAACTTGCTGCTGGGCTGGAAACGAAAGCAACAACCCGAGCAATCTCTTCTGGCGTGGCTAGCCGTTTCAACGGGTTTCGTTGAATAACCGTTTCGAAGAGTTCAGGGTCGCTGAGGCGCACTTGGTCCCAGAGCCCTCCCGCGAAAAGGGTATCGCCGGGAGAGACCGTATTCACGCGGACTGTTGGCAGGAGGCGCAAGGCGAGGGACTTCATGTAGTGGGCTACGGCGGCCTTGCCGGCGCCATATGAGGCTGACTTCGGTGCAGCCAACGAGCCAGCTTTGGAGCCAATGTAGGTGATCACCCCGTGAGACGACCTGAGGAGGATGGGTATCGCAGCTTCGGTCGCATCGACGGTGGCCTGGACGTCAGTCTGCAGTGACTCTCTCCAATCTGTGCTCAGTGCGCTAACGTTTGGAACGAAGATGTCGAAGGGATCTAGCGTCTCGAGCCACTTGGTGAAGTTCGCACTATCCGTAACGTCGATAGCTTTCGCCTGAACCTTTCCGGGGAGATCAGCGAGTAAGCCAAGTGCCGCGTCGATTTGTACCTGGCGTCGAGCACAGAACGATACCCGACAACCTTCGGCTGCGAGTGCGTGAACTATGGCGGCGCCGATTCCGGAGGAACCACCAGTGACGACCGCATGGAGACCTGTGAGCTGAAGGTTCAATTGAGCCACCTAACGTTTGACTTAAGCGGCCTGCCGTAGGCAGGTCCGCTTGAAGGAAGGGTTAGGCGTCTGCTGAGAGCCGGCGCGCTTTTGCTTCGATGATGCGACACGCATGGAAGCGCGCTGACCTTGCGAACCAACGCATGGCAGACTTGCTGCGGAAGCAGAGGCAAAGGGACTGGTGCGGAACCGTGCGGGCATGCTCGATTGTGGCTTTAAACGCTGCGAGACTGGAAGCCATGAAGTTCTCAGAGATCGGCGCTTGAACGGAAAAAGTTCGTGACCGAAGCTTGCAGTCTTACTCGCCTGGCACCCCCAAGTCTGGATGCATAGCACGCCGACCTTGACCAGAGACTGACGATAGGAGGACTGCCGTGCGCTGACCGCCAGCGAAGCGGGACGGGCAGCCCACACCGAGCGTGACCGGCAACGCGGTGGCAAACCAAGAGTGGCGTGAGAGCGGGCGAGCTTTACAAAGCAAGCCGACCTCTCGGATGCGCGGCCAGCTGAGCTTGGATTGACAACCGTGTACGACGAGACCATAGACGCCTAACGTTTGACTTAAGCGGCCTGCCGTAGGCAGGTCCGCTTGAAGGAAGGGTTAGGCGTCACTTGTTCTCCATCGGTGAGCATGATCGAGGGCTCAGCGAGCACTGGACGCGGCTGACGGCTCGGCCACGAAGATCTCGTTTCCTACCACGGCACTTGGTGTAGCAATGTGTGCCTCTAGTAGCGCTTCACGAGCTTGTCGCACCTCAGTAGACGGCACCGCGCCTGGTGGAGACGCGTCGCCCGCCGCTACCCACCGAATGCTGACGACTTGTGGCTTCGGCTGTAACTGGGCCAGACCCTTCGAAAGCGCTTCAGCAGTTCGGTAGACGATCCCACGGAACTCAAACGTGCCATTGGCCACGGTCATCCATTCGGCGTCCGTCGCATTTCCAGCGTGTGGGTTCTCGAGAATGCCTCGGCCACTCCAGAGGACAAACGACACAAGTGCAGCGACTGCAAATAGCGCGGTGAGGAGGCCGAGGATCATGATTTTGCGGAGTGACATGTCGGTTACTGTGACGCCTAACGTTTGACTTAAGCGGCCTGCCGTAGGCAGGTCCGCTTGAAGGAAGGGTTAGGCGGCTGGTAGATCATCGACACTCTTCGCGCCCTTGCTTTGTAGAACCGATGCAAGCTCTTTGTAGCACTGTGTGTTGGCCGCGTCTAGCGGTGTGCGGCCTCCATCAACCCATGCCTCCGCTGCTGCGGTCAAACTTGCTCCGCGCTCAATGAGCAAGAGGGCGATGGGAATGGAATCTACTGCACAAGCCCTATGAAGAGCTGTGAAGTCAGGATATCCCCGTGCCTCGACATCGGCGCCGCGAACAAGTAGGAGTTCGACCAGCTGCATAGAGACCTCGGATGAACTCTCGAATAGTTCTATAGCGGTGTGAAGTGCCAGTTGTCCTTGGTCGTTCAATTGGTTGGGGTCTGCGCCTAGATCGAGCAGCACCTTAACCAACTCGCTTTTCTCATAAAACACGGCTTGCTCAAGCGCGTATTCGGATGACGTTGAATCTGCGACGTTCACCAAGTCTGGTCTCTCTCGAATGAACGAAATCACTTCTGCCTCAGAATTCTTCCGCAATAGATCTGACCAAGACTCGATGGCTGGCATAAGACGCCTAACGTTGGACATAAGCGGCCTGCCGTAGGCAGGTCCGCTTGATGGACTTGTTAGGCGCCGGGCACGCTGAGGACGCCTGTCTTTCGGCGGATGTGCCAGGACGCGAAGACATGGAGAA
>Ga0307515_10022621_pt1 | contig 11066 bp, 12 predicted proteins | sample 17_EM_MG_FD_194513 | JGI IMG/M metagenome (GOLD analysis project Ga0307515, IMG submission 194513) | Populus trichocarpa ectomycorrhiza microbial communities from riparian zone in the Pacific Northwest, United States - 17_EM | ecosystem: Host-associated > Plants > Roots > Unclassified | place... | reverse complement strand
TTGTACGTTATCTACAATGACAAGATGTATCACGATGATATCCGAACAAGTAACTTTCGATACAAAAATCAACTAACAAATATTGCATTAATGATTAACCTTTTCTTTCTTTCCAATTTAAGAATAGCCATGAACAGAAGCCATTGCATTACTTCATACATAGTTTAATACATTCGAATCAGCCATGCTGTAAATGTCAACAATTAATGAGCAGAAAGCTTACCCAGACAGAGAAGCTCACACCCTCTATCCAAATGGGATTCCTATGACTGCTTTAATCGTATGGGTTTCTGAAGTTTTTTAACAGGTCTGGGATGTCATAACCTAGCATGTCATCCACAGCTTGTATCATTTTAGGCTTTAATTTCTCAAACTTGTCGAAGTTGTAACCACTCAGAACCTCCCTGAATTGCTCCACGTTTGGGAAATCACCTGGAGGTAAATGGAACTCCCTTTGGACCTGCATGAACATGAATAATGTCAATATTGTATATTTTATCCAGTGCAAAATTATATATATAAAAAAAAAGTCAACGTTCTCTGCAAGGATGATAAAAGCAGAGAAAAAGGAGTGCTGCAACCTTTCCAAACTCCTCTGCCAAATTATCAAGAAGTCTCTGTTGAGCCTTTGCTTTGCCCATCATTGCGGGCATCTCCTTTTTAAGATGGCTAATAATGTAAGCATGTATCTTGGCAGCTCTAGCACGTTTAACGAATTCATTTATCTGTGAGAAAAAAATTTCATTGAAATCCTTCAAGTAAAGCGATTCCAAGGGACAAGTTCAAATTCCTAATGGAAACGAGTTGGAGAATATGTTCAACTAAGGAACAATCTTCAGTTTCCTCATAAACATAATTTCGAAAACCAGAATTAACCTGAGGTGAAGGTTCATTACTTTTCAAAGCCAAGTTATGACTTTATATGCATTTGCAGGCATCTGTCTTACATGGTTGTCCTATGTTTTATTAAAACAAAAACAATAAACTCACCCGACGATCACAAGCCTTTTTTGGTATATTTTTTAGATCAGAAAGAAGGTCCTCCTGTTCTTTCTCGAAAAGTTCTTTCCCAATTGGACCAACAGCAGCTTCATTTACTGGTTTGTCATTGAATGAGCTGCAATGGTAAACATCAATTTTTCATGACAGGAGCAAGCTCAGTTTCTCATGAAGCTAGGTTATAAAGCAAAGGCTAGAGGACCACAAGTTATTGGCAATAGCGTAAGCTGATGTATTTGCACAATAAATAAATAAAAAAAAACCACCTATGCTCAATGAGTTCAAACAAGCAGAGTAGTCTATGCAATACAAGAGGGTGTGAAATAAAGCACGAACAAATCAATGCCATTGATCAACAGCCTTGATTAAGCCCTCTTTCTCATATAAAAAACTTTTCCGCAACAAAACTTATCCTACAGCCCAACTTCTGTAATTAATGAGCGAAAGAAAAATCTTGACAGTTTGTTAACTTAACATATTAGAGTGATATTAAACTAAATTTATTGATAGAGAGCTTACCCAATATAGACACGCATAACTTCTGGAGTATTGAGAACTTTCCCAAGTGACCACATTAAAGCTCCATAGACTCTCATAAGCTGCATAATAGAACAAAAATCTGTAAACAAATGGTTCTTTTATAGCTTCTATATTACATATGTATTATAAGTAAATGTGTCTACATGATTTATACATACACACATTAATTGAATTGAAGATTGAAAAAAATGAATTAACTTAGTAAATTCTTACTTGCTGAGTATCCACTTGATCTGCCTTGTTGAGAACAACACGAATTTTGTCATCATGACCGTGTAAAGATGAAATAACACGCTTGAACTCATCACTGACATCAAGTTTGTGAGGATCAAACAGAAGGAGAATGAGGTCACATTTTGCAGCAAACCATGATGTTACACCTGTAAAATCATAAGCTCGTTGTGTCCGTTGTTTTTCTCCTGATAAAACTCCAGGTGTGTCCACAAATGTAATATGCTCCAGCAGCTTGAAACACGATAATGAATGAGATCTTCAGATGCTCCAGAACCAAAATCAGGAAATCTCAGTGTTTTTTAGATTCTAACACTTACAGGATGTGGCATTTGAGAACATTCAAATTTTGACAAAAATGCAGTTCCAAAAGTTGTGAGTCCACTGAATGGCATATCAGCTTGAACTGCAATTGTGTTGCCTGGAACACTTCTTTCATCAGTTCCAGACTACACTAGACAACAATTAACATGCAATCAGTATTGGTAAAATAATGAACAGATTAGTAAGAGTAAGAAATGACCACAACAAAACAATGAGTGCTAGTCTTTCCAGTAAAACTAATACAGACCAACTGCTAACAAAAAAAAAAAAAAAAAAACGAGATAAATTTCCCGAAATAGTTTTCCCAAATCAACTTGCTGATAAAGCTCAGCAATTAGTGGAGTGGTGCCCAGGAGCCACCATCAAATGCTGAGATTCATCAGAAAACTCCAAACTACATGTTGACTTTACCATAATTCTGGTTAGCCATGAGCTAATTTAATTTCTTTACTTCACAACTAATTTTTAAATCCCTGATTTTTGGTTAGCCATGAGCTAGTGGTAGCTGGACCAATTGCATTAAAAGCCCAATGAGCATTAACCACGTGACTGCAGAGAAGTTCATCAAAGCTATTGCCGAACTAAATTTACATAAACATCCCCAATTTGAACAGTTACATGAAGCATCTCCAACTTTAAAGTAGACAGGTAAGTGTAACAAGTAATGCTTGAAGTTCTATTAAAAGAAATCAAAAAGCAAATGGTAAAACTGAAAAGGATCCAACAGATATATAAACATGGAAATGAATTGGACTCTGCTTTAAAGGTTGATGGTTAAGACCAAACAAGCTTACAAATCAATACAATAATAATATTTATAAGTAAACCAGTCAAGAAATTATAAGGTCACATCAATACAAAAATCATCAAGATGTAGCAGTGTTGAAGAAAACCAACCAAAGAAGACAAAGCAACCAGGGAAAATAAAACAGCACTAGCAAAACTTTAACCAATTACTGATAACAATAGGAGGAAATTAGAACATTGATTAAATGAAAAAGGCAGTTCTCCTGATGTTAAATTCCAATAATTCTAATTTTCAAGAACCTTAAGAAACTGCACAAGACAAATCAGACAAAGCAAACACAGACAAGAATAAATGAATGATTTTATTGTTGGCAAGTAATACCAGACAGTACTCATGGAAACATAACAGATAATAAATTTTTTTATACCATTACAACAACAAATCTGTCCGTTGTAGGCTCAGGTCCAATATGAGCTCCTGTAGCAAAATACAAGGGAAATCAGTACAAGGAAACAAAGCAATTCTTACTTAGCACACCCCCCCCCCACACACACACACGCACGCGCGCTCTGTGTGTGTGTGTGTGTGTGTGTGTGTGTGTGAGTGAGAGAGAAAGAGAGAGAATCACCTGGATAACTGCTTCTAAGTAAATGCTTAATGAATGTAGTTTTTCCAGTTGAGTATTGACCCAAAAGCATAACCATAGGTTTGGCATCAAAATCACTATTTGTCTGCAGCGAACAACACATCCACAAACAGATAAGTTCATATCAAGGATAATTTTTTTTTCCTTCTGGTTAAATAGACAAGAACAAATCAAGGATACTATTAAATATATTTTCATGCATATCCAGAAAAACTGAGCTCAAAAGTTTTTGGGCATATTATCCACTCACCAAGGCTGGAGATACAAAATCATTAAAACGATAAGTAACTTCTAATGGCTTCAGCTTCTGAATGTACAGTCTCTTCAAGCCGTCAATTATTGATGTAACAGAGGACAGTGATGCCTGTGAATATATCATGAAATTGAAGCTCACAGAGAAGACAGGCTTTGACTAAAAACAGGTGCATTTATCAAAAAATGAAACAGAATATAATAAGGCTATGAAAAATATATATTAGAATTATTAACGAATAGGATTCAGATTAAATGTTATCACAGGAAAAATCTTCCATTTCAACAGGCAAAAGCATTGCACGTACACAAATTAAAAATAAATGGAAACGCAAATAAATTAACAATAACAAGAAGTAAGTTTCGAGTCTCCAATTAAGCAATCCATATACAGTGTCAGGCAATTAAGAAGAGATAAATTCCGGTTAGGATTCGGTACACCAGTTATCATTGTCATCACAAACATCTCAATTGTTGCTAATGAAATATGAAACTTCTGAATGAAGTCTAAATACCAAACTGGTTTTACAAACAGGCACCAATTCAGATAAAGAACATAAACACGAACCTTTCTTGATGGTTTTGAAGAAAACCAATTTGCCGAAGGTGTTGATTGCACTGTCGGAGTACCTGCATTGCTGGAAATTAGTGAAAGCACGATAATAATTAAGTAAAACAAAGAGCAAGCGCCATTACAAAATTATTGAAAGCACGATAATAATAAAATAAAACAAGGAGCAAGCCCCATTACCATTTGCTTCATTATCATTTGATTTCAAAGAACGCCTTTTCTTCTGCACACCAAAATTAAAAAAAAAAAAATCATATGAGAATGAATAAGGAAAAACCAATTATAGCCGCAGCACACGTTCACTTACCGCCATTAACGCATCCAAACCTTCCATGGACGGAGGTTTAAGACTTTGAAAGTCAACTGCAATATCATTTAATTACATTATATTATTAAATTCCAATATCAAATTAAGTTGTTCAATTTATATATACACATCTTACCATCGCTATTGAGGATATCATTTGTTATTTCACGCCCAGATTGCGCCAGAGAAACTAACTACAAATCAAGAAAAACATAAAAAGATAATTTAATTTTAATTAATATTAAAATTAAAATTAATTAACTAATTAATGCAAACCTGCATAGCAATGATGAACTCGATGAAGCCAAGATATCCCTGTCGCTTTGAATCTGCAATGGCCCATACCTTTCAAAAATAAAAATAAAAATTAGTATGTATATTTTCTTCACCATGAGATTTTTATTAAAGAAAAAAAAATCAAGAAATAAATGAACGAACCGGCTTGAGATCCTGGCGAGATAATTTAGACAATGAAAAGAATTTGGTAGCATCATTACCAGTAATTCGACCATCACCATCTTTAAAAAAAAAATATATTATTATTATTATTATCATCGAAAGTAGCAGAAACAAACTAGGAGAGGAAAACAAAGGAAGGAAGAGATTGTAGTGACCTGAATCGGCATAATGAAACCACTCTTGATACATGGTTTTTTGGTCTTTAGAGCAGGAACCAATAGCGCCTGAAGATATTTCCATTCTCTTGAAAATATCACAAAACTGTATCACTCTTGAAACGAAACCAAATAAAAATTTCTTATTTCCGATTAAAAGCAAAAATATGAAAAGAAAAGAAAAGAAAGAAGCCTTTAAGGTTTGACTGTTTTCGTAATTGCTCTGCCCCGGTACTTCCGGGGGACAGAGACCTCCTTGCCGACGCAAAGGGTCCCTTGAGTTAAAATTTTGGAATACGATGCCGTTTACATAAGATTCCAAGGGGTGATGCAACCGCATTTTCCTGAAACAGGAACGGTTGGATCTAAAATGTGACCGAGGTTTAGAAAAAAACAATTAAAAATAAATTTATATTTTTTTATTGTTGTTTTGATATATTAACATTAAAAATAATTTTTTAAAATTTTTTTTTTTAATACATTTACAAATAAAAAACAATCTTTATTCTTAAGCATGCTCTAAATGGAACTAGTTTCATTGTTCTCTATTATTTTTTTTCTAAACATTAAAAAACAGATATTGTTAAATTTTTATAATTAAAAAAATATTTAATTATAAACTAAAAAGTTTATATGTGCATTTCATAAAATAAATTAAGAATTATATTGTCTAATAAATTTATTGATTTTAATTAAAAATTAAGTTGAAAAAATAAAATAAAAATGTTATTTTTTAGAAAACAAAAAAAGAAGCTAAATATTTGTTTTAGTTTGAAACTAGATCCTAAATTTTTTTTAATTGATTTAAATTAATAACATAAAATTTTATTTTATTAAATTAATTATTAACTCTTAAGAAAAACATGAGGATATTATGTCTAGGGATATCTTGTCACCTGGGATTTTGGTGATTGGGTTCTTAGCTAAATTTCTAAACATAAAAAATAAAAAATTAGATTTATAATTGGTTCTATCAAATCTTGATGAACTACCTGTCAATCTAAAACTTGATGAGACATAACTTGTTTTTTTTACTTATAAATATAAAAAAAATATAAAATTAATTTATGAATATTTAGGCTACCTAGATTATTTCTTAACTTTTGATAACTTTTGATATGGATAACTATATAATTTTCATCGAGATGAATTATTTTTTTATTTTTTGATGTGGGATAACTATACAATAATTTAAGTTTTTTATAGCTGATATTCATATGGATTGTTTCTTAATTTTTTTGATGTATGGTAACTATATATATCCTTTATTTACATGAATTATTTTTTAAGTTTTTTCCTAGATTATTTATTAGTTCTTTAACGTGATATAATTATATTACACTACACTTCACATTTCTCGTTTTATAACTTACTTTTATATTCATTGTTTTAAAACTTTTTTTTAAAGATATTAAAATCTCAAGTATAATTTTTTTTTGAAAGATTAAACCGTGTAATCTAGAACCCAGTTTCTTGATGAGGTTAATTTCCGACCCGAGTTTAATAACTACTGTCTATTTTAAAACCGATTCACGTGATTATAATATTATATACCAAAAATAGATCTCTCTCAATCCATACAAAGCAAGCAAAAACAGAATTCTTAAGCTCACCAGATGCACGTGAGCTCAGCTATTATTACTAAAAAGAAATAAAGAAATTTGAAAAATCCAGAAAAGACTTCCGATTTTTATTATTACTAAAAAATAATATATTTTTTTTTACCTGAAAAGAGAATTACACAATAACACACGGGGCAATGAACAACCCAGATAAAAAAAAAAAAAAAAGTAAGAAACGGATTGAGCGCAGGTGAAAGAAGCCACGGGAAGGAAAAAAAGGAAACATAAACAAATCCCTCTCAAGAACTACCTCCATCCCTGTTTCTCTGCACGATCCTTCCATGGAACTTGGGCACAACAAAATTAATAACCCTCAAAGCAGTAAAGTGTTTTGTTTTGTTTTTTTCCCTTAAGAAATACCAATCGTCTTTCCTAGCAACCATAGGACCAGAGCTAACTCAACACCAAAAATCGAGTGCAGTGTACTCCTGTCAAGGGTGAAGCCATACACGGTAATCCCGGCTCTGTTGTTCTCAAAGTAGGTCACTGCAATTAGAAATGAAGATATAAATCTGATCAGATGGGATTCGATCACAAAGAATAATCAACCCATTGCATGCAAATTCAACGAAAAAGTATCGTTTCTCTGAGAAAGTTGAAGTTAGCCCACCTAGAATTTGACTCGTGTTATCATCTGATCTTAGCCACCATTATATCATTGATCACTACCTAAATTTTGCTTTTATCCCACTAACTTTTTTCTAGAACTGACCACGATAGTCCATTTTAAATCACTTTTTTTCCCCTCAGACATCATATGATGTTATTTGGTATTTCTGCACTAAATTACATGGTTACTCAGGACCCAGTACAGTTGAAGATTTTTGGTGCATGGCGTGTAATACATACCTAAAGCTTGTCTCTTCTGGAATGAGATGGTACTATAAGCATAGGCTGGAATCAACTTCGAATTGTCCAATTCATCTTCTTCATCACCAGCATCATCTCCATCTGATTCCCCGTCAGTGCCCACAACTGGAAAGACTTGGCCACTATCATGCCTTGGAGTTTCACCCTCGGTTGCATCAAATGTGTCTAGCGTTGCACAAATATGCCACTTGGCTGCTAGGCTAGTAACAGCTTGTGCCTTGTGTGTGATTTTTGTTGCACTGCGCAATATTATGAGGAGCCCTGTGACAAGAGTTATAGAGCAGAGCTGCCATAAACAGAACAAACACATATCATTCTTATTAGTTGACACTATGGCATTCATTACTTTACCCTTTGCAATAAAAGTGCTTTCGTTATCCATATTACTAACAAAAACTAGTTTAATTAGTAAATATTTCCTCAATTGCAGGTTTTTAGAACTACTATTCATCATCACAGGGGAGAGAATTCATACCGCAAGCTCTCCAGCTCTATAAATGTCAACAACAGCATGAGCCTTAGTTGTTATGAGCAATGAAGAAAACTGGCTCCCAGTTATCAAAATCAAAGAGCATAGAACAAATCCACGGTAACGATGGCTGATGATCCTCAAGTGCCTTCTGATCCTGAAGTGCTCCGACAATACAGAACCCACATCAGAGTCCACTTGGAAGACTCGAGCGAAGTCCTGGAGCCGTAGGATCTGGAGGTGACATATCAGATGGAATAGAACGCACACTAAGAAGATTACTATTGTGCGATAAAGCCAAGAGCACAGTTCCATTATGCAAGCTACAGTGTCGCTAAGGACCACATTGCCCAAGAATGGGATTTGTGAAGCGCCAGATGCATACCACCATATCTTGTATGCACATTCTGCTACAAAGCATGGAATGACAAAGATCAACAGAAGCTTCAATGAACTCTGCATGAAAAATAAGAACATCACATGTTTTAACTAAAGATTTTACCACAGTAAAATGGAGAAGAACTTTATGTGCCAAATTTAGAATAGCGTAAATTGTTTTTTCCTTTTCATCTTAATTGTCCTACATATTAAAATCCAGTTGACGATCGTAATAGTGAAGGCATCAGATGGGTGTTAAGGCGTGGCATTGGACAAATAATTCTTTGAGAATCTTTTCTCACCACCATTTAAATACTTCTACAAGCAAAAAGGGATCCACGCAACAAGTCGTAAAGAAAATTAGCATAATGGATGTTCTGCAATGTTCCAAAAGAATAAAGTAAAGTCATCGTGGCAAGATGATGACTAGACAAGGAGGTTGGATTCATCATTCAACTGTTTCGTGACGAGATGAAAACTCTCGAACATGTTTTGCAAAGAGGAATTCAGCCCATAATAAACCTTGCTCAGTCCAAAATGGACTTGATACGCTCTTCGTCAGATAGATCATGATGTGAGGCTATACAAAATCTATATCCTGAGGCGAGCATGTGACTGACTAGTCTACCCTAAATATGAATTTCTACTCTTATATATTAAAGAAAGAGCTGCTAGTTCTGAAAGAACGACCGCTTAAAGCTGAAAAAAACTGAAGTTGTTTATTTTATATGTGGTAATCTACTCTTCTTCTAATGTCTAACAATCACTTACAGATCCTTTGCTTTAGAAAGACACCGGTGGATTTTTTAGGCAACAGGGTTCTCTTTTTTTCTTTCTTTTTGCTCATAACAATCTAGAGCTCCAGCAAACATTTCATCACCAATCTGTGCATTTTCATGGAGTTGATTTTCATTTTCATGGAATTTTGTGTGGTTGAGAAGCAAAGAATCCTTACTCCTAGGTTAGATCATCGCTGTGATTTTGGAATAACTCAACATTAGTTCATTCCTGTTAACTGGTTTAAGAAAAATGGAAAACTATTTCAAAAATGAATTGAATTCTCAAAACTATCAACAATTGAGATTCCAGGCCGGAAACCTCCCGTTCCCTCTGCCCAGAAGAAAGAAGAAGAGAGAATTAAGTAGCCCCTAAACAGTAAAAATATTCTCCAAAAAATCTCAAAGATTTGGCACATAAATAAATAGAGATAGATAAACATACGTTGAGCTGATTGGTGTAGCCTCTTCTGACCGTCTCGCTCTCATCCCAAAGCTTATCAAAGAACAAGAACCTCCTCAGGCCATACTTTCTGACAAATCTTGATAAGCAAACAAAGGAGAGTGTGGCAACGCTACTCAATGACAATTGCACGACACTGTCGTAAGGCCTTCCATGCCTGCTATCACAACTGGAACAAGCCAGCACGAAATGTGATGTTGCAGGCACAACAAGGCCAAATAAAACGAACATGGTCCATGATAGACATGCTGTTCCCATGCTTGATTGGTCTACGCACATCCATCGAAGGTATGATCTGAAGCTTTTCAATTCATCGTACGCATGTGATTGACTTCGAGATAATTTATTGTTACGGTTTATTAATGACTCTCTGTTGTTGTTTTCTTCCATAGACGTCTGATTTGAGACTCGAGAGAGAATGGGAAGACCAGACTCGGGGATTGAGAAGGAGCGAGAGTGTTGTAAAGATTACAGAAACTGTTTCAACTAGAAAACACAGATGTTGTAACGATTTTTTCTAGTTCATGATCGCGTTTGGAACAGTATATTTATAGGCAGAACAAAAAAGGAAAAAGAAAAAGAAAAAGAAAAAAGGAGCGGCTTTTGATTTGATTAGATGATTATTATTTATTAGGTACAAAAATTAACCCAACTGGAATTGATGCTTTTGGTCTTGGTTTCTGATCTGGATTCTGGACAACCCATACAAATTTTGACCAGTGTTATCAGAACGCCGTTTCCAATTCCAAATCCAATGTCATTTTTAATTTTAAATAACTGATCTAGAATGACTTTTATTTCAAATTATTTTGAATATTGATTATGGTGATTTCATGTGATCTAGAAATTACAATTTTTTCTTATTTTTCATTTTACAAAACTATGATGAGTTTGTAAATACTAAATGATCGCTCGACTTAAAAAACTAATCTAGAATGAGTTTTATTTCAAATTGTTTTGAATATTGATTTAGTGGATTAACTTATGATTCAATTAATCCGGCTAGACATGGACAAGACCTTATTAAATTAACTTTAAGGAATATTTTTAGAAACAAAATTTTGTCCAGTTTTTCTAAAATTTTATGAAAAAACAATGTAAGTCCCATGTTCAGTTCATCCCATCCATGCTGATTAGTGATTACAATAAACACTATGATCATGGGAATGGAAAGTATAGAATAAGATATACTGTTAGCTGAACGTGGGACCTGCACATGAAACGTGGACACCCAGTCCGTAATTCAAGCAATGGCC
>Ga0307515_10022620_pt1 | contig 11066 bp, 5 predicted proteins | sample 17_EM_MG_FD_194513 | JGI IMG/M metagenome (GOLD analysis project Ga0307515, IMG submission 194513) | Populus trichocarpa ectomycorrhiza microbial communities from riparian zone in the Pacific Northwest, United States - 17_EM | ecosystem: Host-associated > Plants > Roots > Unclassified | place... | reverse complement strand
TTTTCCAACCCACTTCGTCTCAAGGAGGTTTGGCAAAGTCAAATTTCAAAATCTTTTCATTTCAACATTTAATTAATCTGCTGTATTTTTCCAACGTATGAATGACATTTAATGATGGTAGTTGTCGAAGAGTTAAGTTTTTCACCCTAGAATTCAGCCAAACGTGACAGTATTGTCCCAACCAGACCAAGTTTTACCTCATTTTTTTTACTGTATTTACTTATAATTATGTGTTTTGCTCATGCAGGAAGATTTCTATAATTGGCTATAAATTAAAAGGCACATAGCATTTACAGGAAAATCTCTCAATCTTTATTAATCTTATAAACATAAGATTTATACAATAAAATATGTGTGCTATACATAAAAATTAGCAAACATGAGAGATTACCAAACATAAAACTATCATTTCTACTTTCTAAGAAGAAATGGGGCACTTTCTCCCCATGTAGCTTGCGATTCTTGTCTGCAGGATTTGCCCTTCCCATCCTACTTCATAAAATGTGCTGATGAACTTCAACTTCTAGCCCAGAGGGTTTCATCCTTTCCTCAAAAGACTAATCTTCAATCAGCTCCCAGCCAGCGTAGGGTACTAGAACCACCGAAAAGTTCTGGAAAGTATCAACTCTTAATACATTACCATGAGGCTAAAAAGATCTAGCCTAACCATTCGAACCCTTGTTTAGATAATAGGGGATACAAACCTTAGGTCTTCAACTAGTTTAATGGATTAATGACCAATCCCAAACTCGAGTATAACATAATTTGATGTCATATGATAAACAGTGATTATTACAATTCATTATGTGCTACCTAAACATTACCAAGATTCAATCTAAAAACCCATCAGTTAGATTCTGAATCTTTTCCCAGAAACTCATTACCATTCTGCAAAGCTAAATCCAAAGATACTTGACTATTGTACTGTTGAACCACCAAAACAGATGCTGTTGTTGAGAAATCAGAAGAGGCCAACAGCCCTCCTACAGGACCCAGTTCTGGACAGTCACTGCTACTGCTTAAAGCTAAAGCTACTTCACCTTCAGGTAATTATAGAATATAAACTGTAATTTCTAAAAACAATAATTAAACCAGTACGGAGAGTCAGTGTATTTTTTTTCCATCTGAAACCATGCAAGGTGGAATCACTTTGTGGGTTGCAGATAATTTATATCAATGCTTCTTCTTTTTCTAATGAATATTTGCGTCAATACTATATAATTTATTTTTTTATTTATAATTTTTCAAAACCAACGTGCTTGTGTTAACGTTTTTTCTTGTATTGAGCCTAATGATTATTATGTAATTGAAGTTTTCGAGGAACAATTAGCGAAATTTAAAGTTTGAGTTATGCGAATTAATTGGTGGTGTAAAATAAAATTCAAGTAAAACAAGGAAAACATTCGAATAATTCAAATAATCATCCGAAATTGATAATTTCTCATCTAAACAATCGATTGCAATATTCAAGCTAAGAATTATATATGGATCTTGAGATTTCAGGTATTGTAATGAAAACGACTTGAAGGAAGAAATTATTGAAGATAAATCGTAATCGAGGAAAAAGAAAGAGGAAGTCACGTCTGTGTTTTTTATTTTAATTATACTGTGTGCGTAGATATACGGAATTTATTGTATGGGCAAGGCATTGGAACATAAGTATAAAAACATTACAATTAAAATTAAAATTAAAATCATGAAAACACCCTTTCGTTGGGTCTATGCTCTGAGTTGTGCTCCCCTTTTTTACTGGAGAAAAGAAGATAATTTTACCGTTTTGTATTCACGAGAAATAATTTTACTGTTTTGTATTCTCGAGTTTGATAATAACAGGTAAATAAATTAGAACGTTGGTTTCACATTTGCAAAAGCCCAGATTAGCTAAAAGCCTGAAATTACTATATTTCTAACAGTGAATAAAGATGATTATTGGGCCGAAAGTGGGTGGGCCTTCATGCGGACTGGGAAGGTTGCTCATACAATGACAGGTCGAAGAAAAAAGGCCCGAACCAGCCTAGAATTGACCCCAATTAGTTAAAACTACTTCATTAGACTAATGAATGGATTAAACAAGGACCCAAAAGTGGATTAAAATTCCTGCCTCGTAGTAGTAGACGACTATATATCATTAGGGTAAGATTAATCTTTTTAATGTTCAAGTTAACATGGTTTCTAATAATAAAAAAATATAATTATGAACTCAAATATGATGCGTATTCATATTTTTTAAATATTAATATGATGATATATTAAATGATTTTTTTTAATTATTAAAATGTCGATATATTTGATTAACTTGTTAAATTTATGACCTGAATCATAAAACCGTAATAACATTATAGAAAATAAATCAAAATAAAATTATGAAAATCAATTTTTAATCAACCCAGTGTTAAAAAACTAAATTGAAATAAATAATAAAAAGAACAAAAAAAATTACTCGTGTCAACCTGTTAAACTCATGATATCAAGATAACCCTATAGAAACAAATTGAAAATGATTATAAAATTTAATTTTCAACATTCTCAATGTTAAAGGATGAAATCAAGAAAAAATCAATTAAAAAAAAACAAAATCAACCTAGATAAACTTGTTAAACTCGCAACATGAGTTATGAAAACATGATAATTTCATAAAAAAAAATTATGAAGTTTTATTTCCAACAAATCTAATATTAAAGGTTGAAATCAAGAAAATAAAAATAAAAATAAAATCAAAATCCTACTTGATAGCGCATTTATTGTGAGTATACAAAATTTAAAAAAAATTACGAAACACAATTTCTAAAATAACATAATATTAAAAGATTAAAAAAAATTATCTTAAAATTATATAAAAAAAACTATTTCCGTGGATAGCAGTTTGCTAGTATGAATACACTGATTTAACCAAGTAGTTTGTTAATTAATTGGCGGCGTTTCAGAATAATATAATGAACTAACGATAGACTGAAGAAGGCCTAGACGGAACCTTGGTCCTGGCTTTCCAAAAAATGCACTACTCTAGTACTCTCGGAAAAACTCCCCCAACTTAGTCCTTTAGTTTGTGCAAATCCAGCAAATTAGCCGCTATACAAGTTATTTAATCAAATTTACTCTATTTTGTCACGTTTCATCAATTCAACTCAATTGTATTAAGTTTCTGAATCTTCCGCAGGCATCTCTGTAACCCTTGTTGAACCAACTACTGATCCTGGGCTAGCATGCTGCTGCATCACCAAGACTGATGCTAAAGTTGTGAAATCAGGAGAAATCAAAAGATGTCCCACAGGCCCCAGTTCAGGACACTCTACCTTTACATTCAAAGATGCAACTACAGGGCCCTGAGGCACTCGGCCAACAAGAAACAGATTGCAGCGACTAAAATCCTTAGCAGCTTCCACAGTTTCCGCAGCATTGTTCACTATTCTCTCTTCATATTTGACCGAGCTGTCATTTGAAATTTTCTTCTTGAACTCGGCTATAAATTCATCATCAGTTGATTCCGTCGAAACATTGTGGTTGTCATTTATATCAACTCTGACAATTTCTCCGACAATCTCATGGCTTGCGGTGAAACGAATAACAGATAAACTGATACCAGGGTGCTCGGCCATTCTCGCACCATAAGCAAGGGCTTCACGATCATCGCGGCCCCCAAAGAATAGAACAGTTACAGAATAGGAGACATTGCTTGCAGGGACATGTGTGCCTCCACCAAGCCCACGATCCACCAAGATACCAACTGAGCACTGCGCGTTCTCAAGAACCCTCATATTAACCAAACGAAAATCAGTCCGAGTTGTCTCAAACGTCCCATCCAGCCTCTGGTGCTTGTGGAATGGGAGGATTATAGCCGCTGCCCTTTTCCGTTCAGCACTCTCACAGATGTCTTCATGCATGTCATACATTTGTGAGATTGCAGTTGTTGGCTTTATAGACACACGGCTCAGCTGCCGGAAAGCCTCAAAAGCAACAACTACTTGATTATTACCAGACTGCTGCAACTTATTCCAAAACGGTAGCCCATTCTTTCTCACCTTGTGTACCATAAGTATTGCGGATGACCTCTCAGTGAGCTCCATGAGGTGCATGGCATAGACACATAGTCGTTCCCTCCTGTCAGTCCCACGCGAAGCCTCAATGAGATTAATCATTGTGGGAACGTCCCTTGTTGAATGGAAACAGGCCAAAATCCTGAGCTGAGTATTGGGGTCATTTCTCTCAATTTTCCTGATTTTGTAGTCAGCCCTACTCGCTCGTTTAGCCGGCTTGTATACTGCCATAACTAAAGGTGTTGTGATAAAAGTTGTGAAAATGGCCATCAGAACCATGATGGAAAATGTTTCATCGTTCAAAACCTGCAGTACCAATCAACCAAATGATTATAGTCTTGAACGGAAGAATACCGAGTACAAACATATTAAAACAGGCTTTAGGATTAAAATTAGTTAAGAACAAATTCGACTTTACCTTCCTATCTTTACCAATGTTCAGGACAATTAACTCCACCAGGCCTTTAGTGTTCATTAGGAACCCCATAGCTACAGCTTCCTGAAAAGGCATTCGGCAAAGAAGAGAGACACCTACAGTGCCAACAATTTTCCCAAAACAGGCTGTAGTTATGACCAAAACCAGTAAACCCCAGGACTGAAGCCCTTGAATTGTGGCTACATTGGTCTTTAATCCGCTTGAGACAAAGTACAATGGGAGAAAGAGACCAGATACAATATCTTCAACTTTTTCAACAAGAGCACCAGCAAATGCTCCTTCTTTTGGGATAAGAACTCCAACAACAAATGCACCAAAGAGAGCATGTATTCCAATTGAATCGGTGACAAATCCAGCAGCTAAAACAGCAGTTAAAGTAGCACATACATATATTTCATCCACTGGCTCACCTTCAGGGCAGCGATTTGCCATCCATTTAAAGATAGGAGGGATAATGAATACGCAACAAAGAACAAATCCTGACCCACACAAAAATACCCATAAAGATACAAGGGCAGAATGGCCAGTTCCAGACAGGGCAATAGCAAGAGCAAGAAGTATCCATGCAGCCACATCATTGACTGCTGCTGCTGACATTGCCATTCGACCAACATCAGTTGTTAAAAGCTTAAGTTCGGCCAAAATACGAGCCAAGACAGGGAAAGCAGTGATAGAAAGGGCCACCCCCATGAAGACAAGGAATGGAGCTTTATCTGCTCCTTTGCTGATAGTTCCACGGAGGGCAAATGATGTTCCAATTCCTAATAAAAAGGGTAAGCCAATCCCCGCAGCAGCAATGCCTAAAGCTTTTTTTCCTGTCCGACGAAGGGACTTCAGGTCCAACTCAAGGCCTATCAAGAACAGGAAGAAAAGCAGACCAAGATTTGCTAAAGTATCCAACACCGGGAGGCTTTTTGCTGGGAAAACTTTATCCAGATAATGCTTGTTTCGACCCAGAGCTGATGGACCGAGTAGTATCCCTCCCTTTCAAAAAAAAAATTTCAATTACAAATCTTACTTTTTTATGTACATTAACTATGATTAGACTTTTAATGCATGAGAGTACAGATACAATACGAAAAATAACCGTTAATAGTCTCATTGAGAATTTCTTTTGCTGCATCCCTTGCAGTAACAACCATCCAAAAAATTTAGCAAAACAATACGAAAATAGGACGCCTGAACCTGTTCTAGAAAGTGATGATGAATCATATAAAGCTACTATTTTCCAATTTAAGCTGTGGAAGTGAAATCTCCAGACATCTATTAATCCAATTGATTCAGCTTTTCAATTGATTTAACAAGGTTAGGCTAGAAAAATTATGGTTCTTGGCTAAATACACGTTCATTTCATTAAGACAGCTAATACTTCTGCTACTAGTAGATTGCTCAGGGAACCAGAAGATGATGCGAAGAGTTTCTGAAACCACGCACTAGATAGTTTTAACATCTACCGATCTAATGCATCAATCAACAAGAGGCAACAAAAATTACTATACATGCATTCAGAAAGACTCCATTTCATAATTAACTGCTGAGGCAAATGTCAAACTCTGCTACAGGTTGTTGTCTATCAGATCCTTTATGTAATAGATACAAAAAGCGGCCATTTTTAAGAAGTTCATCACAAATTGAATTTTCTCTTAGTCCTTCCCTGTCACACAGACTTTAACATTAACTGTACACGCTCAAGCTTGAAATCAATTGTCACAAGGATCACTACGTGGTTGCATGTAGATTTCTAGTTTTCTTAACAAGTATGGAAAATTTTATTTTCAAAATAACTTTAATGTCCAATTTTTTCTCTCTTTTCAGGTTATGAAATTCTTAAATTTAAATCAATTGTCTTATCAAGTAGAGACCAGGATGAAAATTCTTCGCCTTACACATGTTTTAAAATAACTAAAACAGCTGGAGCTGGATCCATAAGCTTTACCAACTACTACAGTAAACAGAAATCAAATCATGATACACCACAATATATGTTATATTAACCATGCGAAAATCCTCAAAACCTATGCACAAATTATTATTCCCCACTTGGGAATTTTATATATTTAGCCAATTATTCCAAAGAATATACCATCAAACACCATGAAAAAAGAACACCCAGTCAATCTTTTTTTTCTATATTCTTAAATTAACAGGAATATGATTTGTGAAAGCTGTTTGAGGATACCTCTAGCCATTAAAAAAATAATAAGAACATGACTCGAAGACAAAAGAATTTTATATTTATCCGTTAATGAATCATACAAGTTGTGTATGTATTTATCTAATTTCGCAAGAAAAATATCCGAGTCGCGTATGCTTTTTTTCAAATATTTTTTTTTAATTTATGATATCGGTATATCAAAACCATTGAAAAAGATCTAAAATTCATTTTAAAAAACACTTTGAAACAGCTTCAGCTACAAAAACAACCCTTAGAATCCCTGTTGATGCAAAAAAGTCATTGAGCCAATAAAATATGCAACATTATTGACTTAGACTTGGTCAAGATCAAATTTGCAGCCACCTAAAATGAAAACATTGAAAAAGAGTCTATATTAAAAAGGAGATAGCAACTTACAACAATCTCGGCGATCACACGCGGCTGGCGTAAAGGCCTTAGAAGAAAAGCTAGAATACGAGTGAGCAAGACAACAAGACATATTTGGAGGATAGCAAGAGGCAATGCATAGTCAAGAGGATTATCTCCTTGAAACACACCATTAGATGTAGCTTTCATTGGTTGAGGACATGACAACGTTCCGGTGGCATTCAAGGCCGCCATTATCTGTATATCACCAAATAAAACACTGAATTCACCGCCAGGAAATTGGGGTTCTCACCCCACGAGATTTTAGTAACACGGTTTGTGTTGGTATATATTAATAATGATTAATGACGGTTGACTGTCCATAGCAAAGTAAAACATGGTAAGCATATTACATACAGCGCATATTTTCACAATCCTTTTTGAAACCACTCAGGATTGCCTTAACTAGCAGAGATGCTATCGCCTTTTATTAAGACTTCAAATTATACATTAAGCATTGTTTGAATATATTATTACACTCTATTTATTGTTGTATTACGTTAACAAAAATAAAAACCAAGATCTTAAACAAAAAATAAGAGTAAATCACATTAAATAACTATTATTTGATATGGTGATATTTTCAAGTTATTACAATAAGTTCTAAGAAAATACATGAATTTATTACGAGTTACTGTTAAAAAGCGACAGAGACACCTGTCAATAAAAAGAAAAAGAAAAAGAAAAAGGAAAGGAATCTCAGGTGGGCGCCACCCGGTTTTTTATTTTTATTTTATTTTTATGGCAAAGGATGGGGATGTTCCCTAAAAACATAAAGTAAATCCTACGAACACGGCAATGAAACTACTGTATGGCTGAAATTAGTTCGATAGTCATGAATACTGAGATCTTTGTGGTATAGAAAGAAAAGTTATACATTACCAAAAAAACTTTCTGTATTGTTGAAATTGACTTTTTTTCTTACAAAGTAAAAGGCAACTACTTGACTCGAAATAATATTTGAATATTGTAAACTGATATGATTGTATAAAAAGTTGTTTTTGCTTCTTAAGAACATTATCAAATAAATTTAAAAATTTTTATTTTAAATTAATTTTTTAAATCATTTTAATATTCTAATATTAAAAATAAATTTTTAAAAATAAAAAAATATTTCAATTCATTTCCAACGCTGGACACAGCCTACGGGCTCTCGAGGTTCAAAGTCTAGAAGAATGTAATAATGAAGTACAACTATCCTATTGTGGAACTAAACTGCCTTAAAAAAAAAAAAAATAACAAAACGGAGGTGGAGCACAGAATAAGGTCTGGTATCGGATGTTCTAGAACTCTTTAACCGGGACGACGGTGAAAGAGGGAGGGTAAACCGGTTTAATTGTAAACCACAAATATTAGATTATGGATAATTTAAAATTGCAACTTAGAAAAAAAATAAAAAATAAAACCATTTGTATATACGTGCGTATCATAACACAAACGTAGAGAAACAATGGCAAATCCTCTCTCTTCTGATTTTTTTAGTTTTTCACAGAGAGAAACAAATTAACTCAAAAGCTCAGAGAGAATTTGCACACAGAAAAAAATGCAAAAAACTTTAAATTATTGTTGAAAATAAGAAAGAATAAAAAGAGACACTCAAGGATTTTGACTTTTTTATCATCGAGAAAAGAGACGGATCGAGAATCACCTGAATATTCAGCTTTATATGCAAGAATACTTGTGGTATACAGTAAGTGCAGTTCTGTCCTCAGCTCTTCATTTGGGTCTATTTTGTTTCTCCAGAAAAATCGAGATTCAGAAAGGAAAAAAGATAAAACACAGTTTGGTTCTGTTTGTTTCTCGAGAAAATTCAAGAATCAGAAAGAAAAAAAATACCACAACACACAAATTATGGAGATCTGTGTGTTAGTACGTGGATGAACGTTCCAGGAGGAGAGGTAAATGAAGAGTGCGCGATGCTGTAGAAGAGAAAACACCGTCTCTATTTATAGCACCGCGTGACTCAATTCCATAGTTGCCATCGTGTGTCTCAATAATTACGTTAATTGCCTAGATCCCATAAGAAGTCTAGGAGCTGACCTCACCGCGTGCCGATCTTTAATTCATCTGACAGGAAGTTTGGTAATTTAAAAAAATTTTCAAACATGTAATATATAAAAATATTATACTTCATGTAGATGTAAACTGACCCGAATACTTATATTAATTTTAAAAAATATATATTTTAATTTAATACATTAGTGAATATAAGTTTTTTTAATTAATATAATACTACTAGAAAATATTGTTGTTTAAAAAACTAAGTTTACATTCATGCAAGATTATAAGTTCGTGTAAACTTGAAATCATAACATAAAATTAGGATGCATATAAAAACAAGCATTAAATTATACATAAGAGACTAAAACTAACTTCCGGCATGCATCCTGAAGCATATATTGGACTAATATTTAAAGTAAAAGCATGTGAATCAATTGCTTCTTGAAGCTCTTGGAATTTCATCATGCTAAAATTTTTGTTATTCTCAGCAATTGTTTATCCTTAAGGCCTTATTGTTCTTCACTTGCTGTAAAAAGACTTTTCTCAATAAACCTCTCGGGATTCCAACACCTTGTTTAGATATGCTCTTAAATAAAATCAACAAACTTAAAGGAATTACACTCAATATATCACTATAAAAATTGAACTTAAGCTATAGAGTATAAGAAAATAGTAGAAGAACAAGTCTAAGAGAAACAATAGTAAAGGAATGAAAGAACTCAAGAAATTTCATATGATTTTCCACGCATCCAAAACACATATTTATAGAACCTGGAAACCAAAACATTAATTCTCATAATTCATGAATGTTTATTAATTATGATGAATATTCATAGTTTATAAATTACTCATAATAACATTAATTTTCATCACATAATTAATATATTGGTTCAAGTACTAAAAAAAATTATTGATCAAGCAGGAACATAATAACAAATATGTTTCATTAACTAAACTCAAGCCCAAACTCATCAATTCACAAGTCATTATCTAATCCACAAATCTATTAACAATTCCTCATTCACTTTTAATTGTTTTTAAAAACATGTGTAATATTCCATGTTGAATTAATTATGTTGGATTACAAAATCCAAAATGGTTTTAACCTCATATATAATTTGATATTAAAAGGCCCATTACATGTTTTATAAACTAATTCCAATAATCCTCCACGTGAATAAAAAATGCTTGACTAGTATAAAGACTCAAAAAATTCACAGAGAGATTTTGATTTGGTAGATCATTACATTGATATAGATAGTTTTTAGCTTTGAACATTTCTTAGTAAAATACTATCAGATTTACTCATTAAATAATGGTTGTGATGTCCTGAACTATTTAGTTTTTTATGTAAATCAATACAATAGTGCTCACATAACTCTTCACTATAGTTTTATTTTGCACTCACGGTTGTGTTCATTTAGAGAATTCAACCTTTTTAAAATTCTTAAAGAAATGGTCATATTTCTCACTCATATAGGTAATATTTCATTAAAAGTATTCTACTATGCTCCATTTGATATACCAGGATATGTAAATTATTAAGAGCAATTCATCATCTATCACGCTGCAGCTAGTACCATTTTTATCACAGGAATAAGCAAGAAATAATAATTTTCAAGTGCTAATAAGAATGTTATATGATATAGTTTTTCATTTGAGCCTAGATCTTAGGACATCTATTCAACTAGAAAGAGTTGACCTTTGATTGAAAAACAAATCAGAGAAGGGAAAAAAAAAAGCAAAGCATTATTCCAATGATTAATGCTTTGTGATGAGGGGTTCAGTGAAACCCCAATCAACTCAATATTAAATGATGAAATTGAAAAAAAAAATAAGAAAAAAAAAACTAAGTTATCAGGTTAACCCGTCAAACTCACAATATGTGTCCTAAGAGTGTGATAACTCAATAAAAAACAAATCTCATATTTAAGGATGAAATTAAAAAAAAAAAACATTGATTGAAAAAAAATCAAATAAGAAAAAAAAAATCAATTCATTATTCTAAAGAATA
>Ga0307515_10022618_pt1 | contig 11067 bp, 8 predicted proteins | sample 17_EM_MG_FD_194513 | JGI IMG/M metagenome (GOLD analysis project Ga0307515, IMG submission 194513) | Populus trichocarpa ectomycorrhiza microbial communities from riparian zone in the Pacific Northwest, United States - 17_EM | ecosystem: Host-associated > Plants > Roots > Unclassified | place... | reverse complement strand
TTCGTTCCTGCCTTCTTCGTTCCTGCCTTCTTCGTTCCTGCCTTCTTCGTTCCTGCCTTCTTCGTTCCTGCCTTCTTCGTTCCTGCCTTCTTCCTGTTCGCGTTCGGCGCCTTCCGTGCGGCCGCCCCTTGCTGACGCTCCACGGCATCGGCAACAAGCGGCGCGAACACACGGAGCCCGTCCAGATCGAGTTGACCCGCCTGGAACCTCGCGTAGTAGTGACGCCGCCACCGCACGACTTTCTCGCCGTTGTCGAGCTTGAGCCGCCTCAACGTGAAGGCCGCCACTGCCTTGTGCGCGGCAGGGACCTTGTTCGTGACGCGCATCTGCAGCGACGGCAAAATGATCTCGAACCATCCGCTCTTGACGAGATAGGGATCGAGGACCGTGTTGTCCGCGGTCCGCTTCGACGAGTTCATCACGTAGGAGACGAAGCGGAAGTTGGTCCACTCGTACGCGAGGTCGGGGTGGTTCTTCCAGCTCAGGTAGTGGTCGACCGTTCCGCCGGTCGGATCGAGCATCGCCGCATAGCCAAAGCGGTGCGCGAAACCCTCGGCGAGCTCTGGCAAGAACGGGGACCACAGATCCTTCGGGCGCTTGGCTGTCGGGTTCGCCTTGGCCCAGGCATCGCCACCTGCCTTGATGGCGGCGTAACCAGAAGGCCTGGCGACCTTCGCCACTGGTATCATGCGGACCTCGTACGCTTCTTCGGTTTCACCAGGTTCATCGCGCCGCCATCGAGCAACCAGCGCGGCCAGAACTGATCGTTTGCAGGGAGCAGGCGCTGCAGTTCCTTGTGGATTGCTTGCTTGGTGTCGAGGCCCTTGGGTAGCCGCCTCTCGCCACGCATGAGCGCTTCGGCCGCCTCGATCGCCCGCTCAGCTTCGAGAGACCGCGCCTGCTCCAGTCCAAACACGTCGGACAGCAGCCACTCGGAGACATCCCCCTGGGTCGCCCAGCCACCGGTCTCGAGGACAACCTTCTTGTTCTCCACCTTCAGGTGAAATAGCTCGTCGAGATCCGGCGAGAATACCGGCTCGATCGAAGCGAGCACGAGAGGCGAATGTGTGGCGATGAGCAACTGCGGCGGAATGCTACTGTCACCGCCGAGCGCGCCAATCGCCGCGATCACGCTGGGGACGATCGTTCGTTGCCACCTTGGATGGAGGTGGGTTTCCGGCTCGTCGAACAAGATCACAAAACGATCCTCCGGCTCTCGGTCGAGCAACTTCGCGGCGACGCGATGCTCGTGCCACGCCCAGACGAGGAAGTACGCGAGGGCTAGCGCACGTCGAACGCCAGCCGACGCAAGAGCAACAGGCACTTCCTGATTTCCGACCAGGAGCGTGGGCCGATCACGACCCTCGCCAAGGAACAACCGTCGCGGCGGCCCCGCCCGCAGCGTCTCACCCGCGGGCGAAAGCACTCGCAGTACCTCCTCGAGCGCCGCGAATTGCGGCTTGCGGCCCTCCTGCCAGCTGACCCAGTCGCGTTCCAGTCCCTCGCTGGCCCGCCGATCTCCGATCGTGAGCCCATCCCAGACCTCCGAGGCGGTGAAGTGATACGCCGGCGCGCGATCCGGATCGCTCCGCCAATGGTTCCGCGCCGGATCCCACACCGAGAAGCCTCCGTCGATCCGGATGTACACCACGATCCCCGGCATCGCTGGTCGTTTCGTATTGAGCGGCCAGCTCTCGTCCTCCCGGCGGAACCTGGAAACGACCGGTGCCGCGGATCCACCGGTTCCGTGGACGACGTACTCGATCGTCCCGCCCTTCGGCGTCGCCGGAAGTGCGATCGTCCCGGACCATGTGCGAGTCAAAGCCCACCACGCGACATCGAGGAGAAAACTCTTGCCGAGCCCATTATCCCCGGTGATGAGATTGAGACGCTTTGCAGGCTGAAATCGCAGGTCCGGCGCAGGTCCGACGTTCTTCAGATGAAGGTATTCGAGCATCTGGGCCCTCCTTGTCGCTGCAGCTCGTGACCTTCGTCATCGGCGAGGGCGAAGCGCAGGGGCTGCTCCGGTAGCATCGCCTCGCACACGGTGGCGATCTCGTGCGGGCGCGGATCCACATTCGATGTGTGGATCGCCATCATGGGGGTCGAAGACGTTCGAGCTTGAGCATCGTTCACTCCAACGGTCGGCGAGCGACGGGGTCTACCGTCTCGGCGGGCGTTCGGCAGCACGGTCGCATCACTCGTACCTGAATCCAGGCGGACGAAGCAACGCGAATACCTCGCGCTCGCGCGGCTCAGCTGATCCACTCCATCTCGTCCTTGGTCACCAGCCAGCTGCCATCGCGCTGGCGTTCGACGGTGTAGAGATTGCCCGACGCGCTCAGGCCTGCCTCGAAGTAGCCGCCGCTCACCGTGGCCTTGTCGCCGTCGATCGTCACCTTCTGGGTCCAGAAGACCAGCCCACCACTGTCGCCCTTCAAGAACACGCCCTGCGCGCTCTGCTCGCAGGTCGAGCCCGGCACCACCCGGATCTTGCCGCCGCTCATGGCCGCCATGATGAACGGCGATGGATCGCGCGTGTCCCCGCCCTGGTGGATCTCGAGACAGATGAACGGGACCGCGGTCTGCGCGGCGGAAGCGTTGTGGTTCATCAGGTAGCGGAACACCGCCAGGCGGACCGCATCGTCAACGCTGCCGGCGGCTGGCGGCTGGGCCGCGCGAGGATCGACCGGGGCTCGCCCCGACAGCGGAGTGACGGGCGGCGCGCTCGACGCGGCACAACCCGCAAGGCACAGAGCGGCGAGGATGACGGTGTGCATGGGCAAGTTTCTCCGGGACGCAGCGAGGTGCGCCTTCAGGTCGTGGAGTTTACCGCGCCGCCGCGAGGCCGGCGTCGATCGCGGCCCGCAGCGCGTCCTTCGTGAGCGGATCGGCCCGCTTGTCGGCGATGAAGAACATCGGAAGGTGATCGATGTCGATCTTCTCGATCTCGCCATGATCGCGATCGAGGAAGGCCCGGCACCACGCGCCGCTCCGCTCGGCGTCGAACGCAGCGACGTCGAGGCCGACGCCGCGCGCGAGCGCCACCACGTCGGGTTCCGCGGATATGAGGCGCTGCAGCGCCTCGGCTCCGCCCTCCTTGACCGCCTGCATGATCTGCTCGTTCGACAGCGCGTGCCTCGCTCGCTCCGCTCGCAGCGCGTCGGCGAACGCGCGAAACTTGCCCTGCTTCCCGGCCGCGCATGCGGCGAGGTGGGCAGCATCCGAGTGCCGCGGAAGCACGTAGTGCTTGTAGACCACGCGGACCCTGCCACCATACTCGCGCACGAGATCGTCGATCGGGCCCTGCATCATGTCGCAGTGCGGGCACGCAAAGTCGATGGCCTCGACGACCGTCAGCTGCGCAGTGCTCGGTCCGTCGACCATGCCGAGCGCCACGGCGTCGCGGATGTCGAGGCCGGGGAACACCGGCACCGGGCGTAGAGCGGGAGCGGTCGCCTCGGTGCGCGCACCGCCGCAGGCGGCGACACCGGCGAGGGCAAGGGCCAGAGCTCGCTGCAACGCAATCCGCGACAGCGTCTGATCGTCATGGGTGGAGGGCGAGCATGTCACCGGAGTCGTCATCGCGGCCGAGTATAGCCACCGTGGCGAGGTTGATCGCGCCGCTGCCCGCGCCCGCCGCGAGGCGCGCTCAGGAGATCACGAGCGCGCCAAGCACCGCCACCGCCACCGCCGCCTCGCCCCGCGAGCCGCCGCCTCGCGCGAGCGTCGGGCCGAGCTCGCACGCGACCGCCGCTGGGGCCGTGCGGCGACCGTCGTTTGCCATGACGGCGCCGCGCGCGGGAATGTGACCGTGGTCTGATGGGGCATGACGTGGCGCGTTCCCCCGTTCGATCAGGCAGTCGTCGAACTCGAGGCCTACGTCCGTGCGACGTGGAGTCCGATCGGCATCGTGATCTCGGGGAGCATCGTGCGCGGCGAGGGCGGACCGACGAGCGACCTCGACGTGCTCGTCGTCCACGAGCAGCCGTGGCGGCTGCGCGACCAGCGCCGGTTCGCCGGCGTGCCGGTGGAGCTGTTCGTCAACCCGCCGGCGCAAACACGGCGCTACTTCGTCAACGAGCACGCCGCGGGGAAGCCGTCGACGGCGCACATGTTCGCGACCGGCGAGGTGCTCGGCCCGCTGCATCCGACGGTGGAGGCGCTCATCGGCGAGGCGCACGCCTGGCTGGGCAAGCCGGTCGAGCTCACGCCGGCGCAGCTGACGGCGCAGCGCTACGGTGCGAGCGATGCGCTCGACAACGCGCGCGATATGATCGACGACGACCCGGCAGCAGCGCACCTGCAGCTCGCCGACGCGGTGTCGCAGATCATCGCGCACGCGTTTCTCGGGCGCGGTCGGTTCGTGCCGCGGCACAAGCGCGCGGTGGCGGCGCTCGCCGAGCTGGATCCGCCGGCCGCGGAGCTGGTGCGGCGCTGGGCTGCGCAGTCGGGCCGCGAGGCGCTTGGCACTGTCGAGGCGCTCGCGCGCCGGGTACTCGGAGTGGACACATTCTTCGAGTGGACGTCGGACCGCGATCCGGTCGATCTGGGTTGAGCGGTGCCGGCCCCTATGCCGGCAAGGTGAGCGAGGACATGCGGCCGAGCTGATACGCTCCAACGCCAAGCGCGCCTTGTTCAGCTGGATCGCCGTCCGCCGCGACAGTCCGAGTCGGCCCCGCATCGAGCTCGACGGCCGGCCCACGTGGCGCGGACCTGCTGCCAACGTTGACCGCAAGCACCACCGCCCACGTGGGCGCGGACACGCGTCGACCTTGTCGGCTGCGGAGCGTGTCACCAGGCCGACGCGTCATCCACAGACTGTCAGGCGCTCTTCCGAGCCTCTGCTCGAGGGTTCCTCGGTGAGGTCTCGAGCCCACGCGTCCTCGCTCCACACCATGGATTCCGTTGCCGCGATCTCGATCGCAAGATCGCGATTACAAAGGGCATCAGATCTGCCAGATCAAGCTATCACAATGCGCGACATGGACACTCGAAGAGCGGCCCGGCCCAGCTTGTCAAGTTCGACGTCGCGCCCCAGCAACTCGGCAGGCACGACGCGTCGAACTCGCAGCCGCCAATGACCCCGTCGGCGTCCATGATCTCGAGTTGCCACGAACTCGCCCAGTAGGTGATCGAGGTCGGCGACTGCCCACAGGACAGCGCGGTTTCGGGCGCCGGCTCCTGACCTATCGCGCCGAGCGACCGTGATTCGACCACCGCATGCTCCTCGGCGTTGACCGCGCAGCCACTCACTCCCGCCAGCAGGATTGCCAGTGACGTACTCCATGAAATCTTGGTCATCAAGATACCCTCCGTCGCGAGAGTGCACCACCCGCGCCATGAAGCCAAGCGCGCGCGTGCCACGTCGCGAGCTCACGTTGCACGGTGGCCGCACGCCGGAGGGCGACACGTAGCCCCGACAGTTCGGAGCCTCACCGATCGATCAGCGCTTGAACAGCACCGCGCCCAGCGGCGGCAGCGTGACATTGAGCGACAGCTCGCGGCCGTGGGCGCGGACCGGGGCGGCCTCGGCTCCACCGAGGTTGCCCTGGCCGCTGCCGCCGAACTCGGCCGCGTCGGTATTGAGCAGCTCGCGCCACAGGCCGGGGGCGGTCACGCCGATCGCATAGTTGAACCGCGGCACCGGCGTGAAGTTCAAGGCCGCGATGACCCGCTCGCCGTCGCGCGCGATCCGCTCGTAGGCCAGCACCGAGCGGTCGGCGTCGTCGGCATCGAGCCAGCGGAAGCCGGCGGGCTCGCAGTCGAGCTGGTGCAGCGCCGGCTCGGAGCGGTACAGCCGGTTGAGCTCGCCGACCAGCAGCTGGAGCTGGCGGTGCGGCGGCTCGTCGAGCAGGTGCCAGTCGAGGCTGGCGTCGTGGTTCCACTCGCGGAGCTGGCCGAACTCGCCGCCCATGAACAACAGCTTCTTGCCGGGCAGGCTGTACATGTACGCGTAGAGCAGCCGCAGGGTCGCGAACTGCTGCCAGCGGTCGCCCGGCATCCGGCCGAGCAGCGAGCCCTTGCCGTGGACGACCTCGTCGTGCGACAGCGGCAGGACGAAGCGCTCGCTCCATGCGTAGAGGCCGCGCATCGTGAGCTGGTTGTGGTGGTACTTGCGATGCACCGGGTCGTGCGCCAGGTAGGCGAGCGTGTCGTGCATCCAGCCCATGTCCCACTTGTACGAGAACCCGAGGCCGCCGCGGTCGGCCGCGCCGGTGACGTGCGGCCATGCGGTCGATTCCTCGGCCATGGTGATCGCCGAGGGCTGCTCGCGGGCGATCGCGGTGTTGAGCCGCTGCAGCAGCTCGACCGCCTCGAAATACTCGCGGCCACCGTGCACGTTGGGGATCCACTCACCGGCGCGGCGGCTGTAGTCGCGGTACAGCATCGACGCGACGCCGTCGACCCGCAGGCCGTCGACGTGGAACTGCTCGAGCCAGAACAGCGCGCTCGACAGGAGGAAGCTCGAGACCTCCGGCCGGCCGAAGTCGAACACCTGGGTGTTCCACTCGGGGTGGAAGCCGAGCCGGCGATCGGGGTGCTCGAACAGCGCCGTGCCGTCGAAGTACGCCAGGCCGTGCGCGTCGTTGGGAAAGTGCGCCGGCACCCAGTCGAGGATCACGCCGATCCCGGCCTGGTGGAGCTCGTCGATCAGCGCCATCAGCTCGTCGGGCGTGCCGTAGCGCGCCGTCGCGGCGAAGTAGCCGGTGGTCTCGTAGCCCCACGAGCCGTAGAACGGATGCTCGGTCAGCGGCATCAGCTCGACGTGGGTGAACCCCAGGCGGGTGACGTGGTCGATCAGCCGCGGCGCGATCTCTCGGTAGCCGAGCGAGCGATCGCCGTCCTCGGGCACGCGCATCCACGAGCCGACGTGGACCTCGTAGATCGCCACCGCGGCGTCGGGCCGCGACCGGGCGGCGCGGTCGGCCATCCACGCGGCGTCGCGCCACGCGTGCTCGGCGGTCCATACGATCGACGCGGTGGCGGGCTCGCGCTCGCTGCGGCGCGCGAACGGGTCGGCCTTGGCGGCCTCGTGGCCGGGGTGCTTGGAGCGCACGTGGTACTTGTACAGCGCGCCCTGGGCCACGCCGGGCACCACGCCGCTCCACACCCCGCCGGTGCCGGGCAGCTCGCGCAGCGGATGCGCGCCCGGCGTCCACTGGTTGAAGTCGCCGATCACGCTGACCGCGAGCGCGGCCGGCGCCCACACCGCGAACCGCGTTCCGCCGGGCGCCGGGTGCGCGCCGAGCTTGTCGTGGAGCCGCGGGTGCGTGCCCTCGCGCATCAGGTGCGCGTCGAGCTCGCCGAACGCGTGCGGATCGGCGGGCGATGGCTTCTTCGAGCGTGCGGGCTTCATGGCGTCACCGGGAGCAGGTCGAGCAGCGCGCGCATCGGGATCTCGACCCAGTCGGGCCGGTTGTTCAGCTCGTAGCCGATCTCGTACACGCACTTCTCGAGCAGGAAGAACTCGAGCAGCTGGCCGAACTCGGCGTCGCTGCGCGGCACGATCCGCGAGCCGCGCGCGCGCTCGAGGTAGCCGGCGAGGAACGCGGACGACATCCAGGCCGACCACGCGCGCGCCCAGGGCTCGAGCCGCGCGACGTCCTCGGGGCGGCGCCGGCCGCTGCGCAGCTCGGCGACGCTGGCGTAGCGCAGCGACTCGAGCATGCCGGCGACGTCGCGCAGCGGGCTGCGCTTGGACCGACGCTGCGACGGCGGCCGACCGGGCTCGCCCTCGAAGTCGATGATCACGAAGTCGTTGCCGGTCCACAGCACCTGGCCGAGGTGGTAGTCGCCGTGGGTCCGGATCCGGATCACGTCGAGCCGGCGCCGGGCAACCCGCGCGAGCACGCGATCGAGCTCGGCCTCGCGCGCGAGCACGGCTCCGGGCCGAGCGCACCGAGCCGGCCGCGCAACAGGTCGAACGTCCGCGCGGCGTGCGCGATCGCCGAACCGTAGATCGACTGCTGGTGCATGATGTCGTAGGGCTCGGGCGCGAACAGCGGATCCACCGAGTCGCTCGCGAGCTCGAGGTGGAGATCGGCGGTGCGGCGGCCGAGCAGCCGGACCCGGTCGAGGAACGGGCCGAGCCAGTCGACCACGCGGTCGGACAGCGGCGCGCGGACCCGCTCGAGCAGCGACCCGGCGTCGAGCGGCGGGGCCTCGGGGTGGCGCTCGTCGGTCAGGATCCGGTCGTAGTAGCGATCGGCCTCGTCCTTGGCCAGCTGCCACGCGTCACCCTGGTTGGCCACGAACTCGAACAGCGTGGCCAGCGTGCTCGGCTCGCGATCGGGCTGGCGGTACTCGAGCACCCCGACCAGCCGCGGCGCGCCGCGGTAGTCCGGCGTGCGGCCGGCGAGGAACCGGCCGATCTCGAGCTCGGCGCTCGGGCCCTCGTCGATCACGCGGAACAGCTTGAGCAGGAAGCGGTCGCCGTACAAGACGCCGCTGTTGCTCTGGTCGACCGCCATCACGCGCGCGGTCAGCGGCGGCCCGGCGGCGGCCTCGCGCAGCGCCGCGGTGGCCTCGCCCACGATCCGGCCGGCGCGCCCGGTGGCGCCGGTCCCCGAGGTCATCGCGGCGAGCAGCGCGGCGTTGAACCCGTCGGCGGACAGCGCGTCGACCAGCACGCCGTTGACCGTGCCGCGCTCGGCCACGTCGGTCAGCGCGACCCGCGCGATCACCTGGCCCGGCGTGCGCGCCGGCTCGGCGGCGCCGCCGTCCTCGACGAACGCCACCGGCATCACGTAGGTCTCCGGCCGGCCGTGGTCGTAGTCGATCTGGAGCAGCACGATCGCGTGGCGCGCGTCGGCCTCGAACGTCACGACGTCGCTGATCGCGACCTGCTTGCGCATCCGCGCCTTGCCGCGGAACCACCGGCGCTGGACGGCGTAGCCGAACAGCGTGCGCGCGAGCTGGATCCGGCGGCCGGGCTCGAGCAGCGCGGTCCAGCTCACCCGCGCGGTCAGCGCCGGGCGCTCGGCCGCGGCGTCGGTCTGCGGCCGGTCGAGCGACAGCCAGTAGAAGTCGTGCGGCCCGAGCGACAGGAAGTACGGCGCCTCGGTGATCTCGGGAAACCGGGTCCGGCCGAACAGCTCGACCGGGACCATGGTCTTGAACCGCTCGAGGTTCATCCGCGTGCACTGCACCGATCGCGACAGGTTGGCCACGACCAGCACCGACTCGCCCTCGTACTCGCGGACGAACGCCAGCACGCGCGGGTTGTCGCCGGCGATGAACTCGATCGAGCCGCGGCCGAACAGCCGGTGCTCCTTGCGCTTGGCGAGCAGCCGCTTCATCCACCACAAGAGCGATGACGGGTTACTCTGCTGGGCCTCGACGTTGATCGCCTCGTAGTGATACTCGGGATCGATGATCGGCGGCAGGTACAGCTTCTGCGGGTTGGCGCGGGAGAACCCGCCGTTGCGATCCGAGCTCCACTGCATCGGTGTGCGCACGCCGTCGCGGTCGCCGAGGTAGATGTTGTCGCCCATGCCGATCTCGTCGCCGTAGTACAGGACCGGCGTCCCGGGCAGCGACAGGAGCAGCGCGGTCATCAGCTCGATCTTGCGGCGCACCCCGAGCAGCGGCGCGAGCCGGCGGCGGATCCCCAGGTTGATGCGGGCCGCGCGCTCGGCGGCGTAGCCGCGGTACATCGTGTCGCGGTCCTCGTCGGTCACCATCTCGAGCGTCAGCTCGTCGTGGTTGCGCAGGAACGTCGCCCACTGGCACGACTCGGGGATCTTCGGCGTGCGCTTGAGGATGTTGATGATCGGGAACGAATCCTCGGTCTCGAGCGCCATGAACATCCGCGGCATCAGCGGGAAGTGGAAGTTCATGTGGCACTCGTCGCCGGCGCCGAAGTACGCCGCGGCGTCGGCCGGCCACTGGTTGGCCTCGGCCAGGAGCATCCGGTTCTTGAACTTGCCGTCGATCCGGCCGCGCAGCCGCTTCAGGAACTCGTGGGTCTCGTCGAGGTTCTCGCAGCTGGTGCCCTCGCGCTCGTAGAGGTAGGGCACGGCGTCGAGCCGGAGGCCGTCGACCCCCATCTCGAGCCAGAAGTCGATCACCTGGAACAGCGCGTCGTGGACCGCCGGGTTGTCGAAGTTGAGGTCGGGCTGGTGGGCATAGAACCGGTGCCAGTAGTACGCTTTGGCCAGCGGATCCCACGACCAGTTGGAGGTCTCGTAGTCCTTGAAGATGATCCGGGTGTCCTCGTAGCGCGCCGGCGTGTCGCTCCACACGTAGAACTCGCGCTCGGGGCTGCCGGCGGGCGCGCGCCGCGCGGCCTGAAACCACGGGTGATCGGCCGAGGTGTGGTTTAGCACCAGCTCGGTGATCACCCGGATGCCGCGGCGGTGGGCCTCCTGGAGCAGCCGGGCGAGGTCGGCGCGCGTGCCGTAGTGCTCGTGGACGTCGGTGTAGTCGGCGATGTCGTAGCCGCCGTCGCGCAGCGGCGACGGATAGAACGGCAACAGCCAGATCGCGGTGATCCCGAGGTCGCACAGGTAATCGAGCCGGTCGATCAGGCCGTTGATGTCGCCGATCCCGTCGTTGGTCGAGTCCTGGAACGCGCGGATGTGGATCTCGTAGATGATCGCGTCCTTGAACCACAGCGGATCGTCGGACAGGGCAATGTCGGTCATAGGAAGTACTCGAAGTGATTCTCGCTGCGCACGAACCGGCGGAGCTCGAAGACGTGCGCCGGGCTGCGATCGGGCGCGAGCTCGACGAAGCACCGCGCGCCGCGCCAGGCGTAGCGCGCGTCGCTGAGCAGGTCGTGGGCCTGGAAGCCCTCGTCGCCCGCGATCCCGAGCGCGGCGAGATCGAGCGTCAGCCAGGCGCGGTGGGCGTGGTGCGGATCGAGGTTGACGACGACGAGCACGATGTCCTTGTGATCGGGAGTGTGCTTGGAGTAGCAGAGCACGAGATCGTTGTCGGTGGCGTGGAACCGCAGCGTCCGGTTGCCGTGCAGCGCGGGGTGGGCGCGGCGGATCCGGTTGAGCCGCGCGATCACGTGGCGCAGCGAATCGGCGTGCTCGAGGTCCCAGGCGCGGACCTGGT
>Ga0307515_10022617_pt1 | contig 11067 bp, 12 predicted proteins | sample 17_EM_MG_FD_194513 | JGI IMG/M metagenome (GOLD analysis project Ga0307515, IMG submission 194513) | Populus trichocarpa ectomycorrhiza microbial communities from riparian zone in the Pacific Northwest, United States - 17_EM | ecosystem: Host-associated > Plants > Roots > Unclassified | place... | reverse complement strand
AGATGATGAGAACAAACCAGGTGGAGGTGCCATATAAATATCCTCTTTAAGATCACCATGGAGAAAAGCATTTTTTACGTCCATTTGATGAAGTGGCCAACCCTGGGAAGCAGCAATGGCAATAATAATGCGCATTGTAGTCATTTTGGCTACAGGAGCAAAAGTCTCCTCATAATCCACACCATACTCTTGTCTATTTCCAAGAGCAACCAACCGTGCTTTATATCGATCTAGAGTTCCATCAAAGCGAAGCTTAATCGAGTACACCCATTTACACCCAATGGGCTTAACAGCTGGAGGATAAGAAACATGATCCCATGTATGATTATCCTGAAGAGCTTGAAGTTCCTCCTGCATGGCTTTCTACCAACACTCATGCTGGACAGCTTGTGAGTAACATGATGGAACAATAATAGTGCATAGAGTAGCAGAAAAACCATACCGATCAGGAGGATGAGATACTCTCATAGAACGGCGAAGAGCAGGTTGATGAGTAGAAGGCTCAGAAGCAATCTCAAGAGCAGTATCAGGTGGTGGGTCAGTCTCAAGAAGTGGCAAAGTTGATCGACGTCTTTCACACACAATTCCAGGCTTGAACCGCTCAAAAGATGACACATCCTCAAAATGAGGAAGAATAGGAGCAACAGAGGAAGATGCAACATGAGTAGGGAAGAAATATTGATTTTCAAAGAAGACAACATTTCTAGAAATATGAAATTTGCTATAGCTTAGATTATAACAAACAAAACCTTTTTGAGAAATACTATAACCTAAAAAGACACATTTAGTATACTGAGCAGAAAGTTTATGTCGTTCATGAGAAGGCAAATGAACAAAACAAACACAACCAAAAGTATGCAAGTCATGATAGCTAGGAGACTTATGATGTAGACGATAGTATGGGGAATCAAAATTTAACACTTGTGATGGCAATCGATTGATTAAATAAACTGCAGTAGACAAGACTTCAATCCAGAATTTAGATGGTACAGAAGACTCAAGCAATAAGGTTCTATTGATATCCAAAAGATAATTGTTCTTACGCTCAGCAACCCCATTTTTTTGTGGTGTATATGGACATGAACGATGCGAGACAATACCTTTCTACTGTAAAAAATCATGAAATTCATGTGACATATATTCCCCACCCGAATCAGATCTTAATACCAGTAGAAAATTAAGTCTCGATATAGATAAAAAATGACTTGAAAACAGCAAAGACCTCAAATTTGGAACGAAGAAAATACACCCAAGTAAACCGACTGTAATCATCAATAAATGTCACAAAGTACTTGTAATGAGCATGAGAAATAATTGGTGTAGGACCCCAAACATCACTATGAATAATATCAAAGCATTTTATAGCACGACTGTCATGGGAAGGGAAAGGAAGAGTTTTACTCTTGCTTAATTTACATGTAGAACAGTCAAACAAAACATCATGAGAAGAAAATTTAGTTTTATTTCCCAACAAACCAGAATTCAACAATCGAGATAAAATAATAGAATTCGGATGGCCTAAACGTTTATGTCATACTTCACTCTTATTTTGAACAGTAGTACAAGCAAAAGATAGACAACGAGGAATGGAAAAATACAGCGAAAATAATCTTCCAACTTTAGGCCCCTTCACGATTACCTTCCCCGACACTTGATCCTGCACAAGACAGCCATTACGAGAAAAATGCACATCACAGTTATCATCCACCAATTGACCAACCGAAATAAGACTAGTAGACAACTTTGGTGATACAAAAACATTCTTGAAAGTTGGATCGATATCTCCAACCTTAGTAATGGGTATATGACCACCATTAGCAACCTGAATTTGTGATGAACCATGATACTCACGCACATTTTTAAGCATACTAGATGAGTTGGTCATATGATTTGAGGTAGCAGAATCAGCAAGCCAAAATTGAGAATTGAAATTATTACCTTGTAGCCCCAAGGCTGAAAAGGTTGTAAGAATCATCTGTTGTACAATTTCAGGAGTAAGAGTACTGGATGCAGCTGTCGTAGATGAGTTGTCGGACACCACAGCTTGAAAAGCATTTATTCTACGATTTTGAGGACGAGTGGGACACTCTTTGAAAATATGGCCTTGCTGTTTGCAATAATTGCAGAACTTCTTTCTACAATTGTTAGCAATATGCCATATTCTTTGCAGCTATAACACTGTATATTGCTCATATTCCGACCCTTTCCTTTTCCTTGAGCTGCAAAAGCAACTGCAGCTGAATTGTCCTGCTTGAAATTGCCTTGTGTAAGGAGACGCTGTTCTTCGCGCAGTAATTCCCCAAAACAAACATCCAAGAAGGGAAAAAGATCTTGGTTCATCAAATTTGAGCAAGTAATCTCAAATTCAGATTGCAATTTCATTAAAAATTGATCGCGTTTGCTTTGCTCACGAACCTGTTGAACAATAGAGAGAGATTCGGCTAGCATTTTAGCATAAATAATATCAGTATATTCTGCCCATAAATTCTGAAAACTAGAATAATAATCCTGATTGGAAAGATTGCATTGAGAATAATTAGAGATATCGTTTTCTAATTGAAAACGTCTAGCATTGTTGTCTTAATAGTAAACCTTCTTCAGGTACTCCCACATGGTTTTTGCTATTTTATATGGCCTTAGATTAAGAACAATAAGAGGATCAACAGACCCTAAAATCCAAGACATTGCCCGAGCATCATTGACCTTCCATTGAAGCAACTTTTTAGAATCGGCAGGAGCTAGATCACTGCCATCCACATGACCCCACAATTCTTTCCCCATGACAAATACTTGAAATTGAAATTCCCAGGCGGAATAATTCTTTCCAGTGAATGAATCGAACACTAAACAAATCAGAATTGTTTGATGTCATTGTCTTGACAAACCAAAACAAGAGGAATAAAAAAAAATCCAAAACCCAAAAGACAACCAAGAATAAAAGAAAAACCAAAAAAAGAAATCAAGAGCCCTATGTATCTAGGGCTAACCAAAACTCAATCAAGAAAACCCAAGAAAAACTAATGCAAGACTTTGGAATGCAGATTCAAAAGTGCGGCTCTGATACCATGTCAATTTGGCTGAATGACCTCCCTTCGTGAGAGTCTCTTTCATTAAATAGGAAGAATTTTTATTTACATTCCATAAAATCTGTTACTATTAACTATAATCTCGGCCTAATTATAGAAAGCTAATTACCCTATGATTACACAAATATTTATAACTGTTTTCTTGACATAAATAACAAATATGTATATGGAAACTAATGATTCTACTGAAAAGGACCATGCTAACATTTTATAACAGACACCTACATATTAATTCTAGGTATCCCTTATATCTCAGCTTATGAAAACAACTGTTTTTTCATAAAGGAAATATTATAATATGTATCAGTCTCTACGACTCTAATTAATATCTAGTATTTAAGAGAACATCGACTAAGAATATTTTAGAAACAATGCTTTGATACAATAAGAATAATATAATTATAATTGTTTTATAATTGTTTTATAAATTATTTTGGTCTTATAGACTTTATCTTTATTCTAAATTTATTAATTTAATATTATATAAATATTAAAAATAAATTAAATTTTTATTAATAATAAATATATATTTAGATGAATATAATCAAATAACGTGTAACTAACCAATTAAATATATAATATATCAACTAAACTTGTTGACCAGCAAGAGCAGCTCGAGGAGATCTAGCGTCTTTGGTTCTCGGGAAAGCGAAAGTGGTTATTCCAGCTACTTTTCTAATCAAGGTCTTGGTCGATACTTCAGTTTTAGTGAATTGCAAAATGCCACACAAAATTTTGATGAGAAGGCAGTGATAGGCGTTGGTGGGTTAGGAAAAACGAGTTCCAGACAGAAATACAAATGCTCTCCAAGCTAAGGCATCGCCACCTTGTATCGCGTATAGGCTTTTCAGATGAACAATCAGAGATGAATATTCTTGTTTATGAAATACATGGCTAATGGACCACTTCGTGACCACATTTATGGCTCAAAACAACCTCCTTTGTCGTGGAAACAACGGCTTGAGATTTGCATAGGTGCCGCTCGGGGTTTGCATTATCTGCACACAGGTGCAGCAGCACAAGGCATCATCCACCGCGCGCGATGTAAAAACAACAAATATACTTGTTGATTTCAGGATACAGCAGCTTATTATGTGCAGAACCTGTAATAAATCCAGCATTACCAAGGGAGCAGGTGAATTTGGCTGAGTGGGCAATGCAGTGTCACAGGAAGGGAGTGATCGACAAGATAATTGATCCTCATATTGTCGGTACTACGAATGAACAATCACTGAAGAAGCATGTGGAAGCTGCAGAGAAATGTTTAGCAGAACAAGGTGTTGACAGGCCTTGCATGGGAGATGTCTTGTGGAACCTTGAGAGTATGCCTAGCAACTCGTGTAGGCTTCCTCTCAAACTCAAACAGATCTTCCAGAAGGCACCAATCACATTGCTGCTTTTGAAAAGCCAAATAGAAAAAATTCTGGAGGAGACTACTGTTTATGTTAGTGATGATTCTCAACTAACTGTTTCTTCTCCTTTATTCTTGTTAATTGTTTTACACTAATAATAATAGCAGAACGAAAGAAAATACGAAAGATGATTTTATTGATTATAGAATACTTTTAAATAGAGATAAAGTTTTACTTCGAAACAAAAACTATCAAATTTGAAAATTACATAACAAATAAATCAAGATTTATTTCTAAAGACTAGGTCTTCAAGTAGAGACATTTAACAGCAAAATCTCCTGATCTTCTGCAGCAACAAAGTCTCCTGATCTGCTGCAGCTTTTAAGGCATTCTTTCAACAGACACTTAGCTTACTTCTTAGTTATTCAAAACTTGCTTTTGAAAGAGCTTTAGTCAAAACATTTGCAATCTAGTCTTTGATTCTACAATAAAACAAAGTAACTTCCACTACCAGAAAATCGATAAATACAAACGGAAATACCGATGGAATATTTTTGTTGGTAAATTACCGACGGATTTTACTGACGGAAATATTCCCTCAGTATTTATCGAGGGAATTACAGTGGGAAAAAAATAATTAAAACAAAGCAAAAAAAACGATGACGTGCTATTTTTACCAACGGAATTACCGACAGAATAAATTCCATCGGTAACATCCGTCGGTAAATTTATTGGTAAACTGTGAACATTAATTGTTCATCATATCAATTACAAAGGGAATCACTAACGGAAAATTCCGTCGGTATTTTCCAGAGAGCTTTGGAACTATTCACTTCCCAATTGCACTGTTAATTACTGTTCTTTACAGATAAAATCACCAACGGATTGAAAAGTCGCCGGTGTTATTTGGCGGTTTTCTGAAAAATTTCAATTAAATTAAAATTTTAAATTAAATATTACAGACGGAATCACCGACGGATTGAAAAGTCATTGGTAATATTTGGTGACTTCTGAAAATTTTTTATTAAATTGAAAATTTAAATTAAATATTACAGACGAAATCACAGACGGAATGATTAAAAATATTAATATATATCTAATTATTCGTCGATAAAACACCCCAATAAAAAACCTTGAATCCCTAATTTCACAACAGACGGGGCTCCTTTCTTCTTCTTCTTCCCCATATGTAAAAAACATCAATATCCATTTCTTTCTCTTCTCTTCTCTCCTCAACTTCTTCTCTTCTCCTCCATGCTCAGGTATGTATTCTTCTCCTTTCTTATTTTTTCTTCTCAGTTTTTTTTAATTAATATACTTTACGATTTTTTTTCTCTTCTTAGCTTCACTTGCAACCACATTAAGGTAAGATTTTTCTTTTTTCTTTTTTCATGTTTTTTTTCATTATATTTGTTTTTTATTTTATTTTTAATTGTTTTTGTTCTTAATAATTGTATGAATATTGTTGTAGGAATATTTTTTTCATATGATTTTATTCTTCTTTTTTCCAAGCGTTTTGAGTATTATAGAGTGTTGATTTATATTAATTTAATTATTTTATAGTTTTGTGAAATGGATTTTTTTTAATATTTTAAAATAATTACCGATGGAATTACATATAGTATTTTTCCGATGGAAATACCGACGGAATGAAGCAAATAATTTGTTTTTGCCTTTTCTTTCAGTAAATCCATCGGTAATAATATTTTTTTATTACCAACGGACTTACCGACGGACAAAAAATTACCGACGAAAGAGTCACCGATTTAGCATTTCCGTCGGTGATTTCGTTGGTAAATTAATTACCAACGGAATGATAGTACAAATACTAACAGAAAATTCTGTCGATAAATTTAAAGATTGTGGTAGTGTTCTCCTTCTTTCTAAACTTCTCTTAAGAAATATAACTTGATTTTAAAATGTTTAGTTCTGTCATGAAAAACAGGATTATTTGCAATAGATATTGCAGCTTGATTGTCAACATAAATCTGTGTTGGCTCAAGTTGACCCATATATAAATTTGCAAGTATTTTTCTTATCCAAATTGCTTGATTTACAGCAACGCTTTGAGCAACCACATCTTGCTTCCTTAAATACCAAGAGAACATGCTTGATCCAAAACTAAAACAAAAACCTGAAGTGTTTTTCATATCATCCACAGATCTTGCCTAGTCACTATCAGAATAGCCATGAAGCATAAAATTCTGAGAATGAGAGAACTGTAGACTATAGTTTATTGTACCCTTGATATATCTTAATATCATTTTTACACCTTGAAGATGTGATTCACTTGCACAATGCTTGAATTGTGAGAGCAAACTTACAGAAAATACAATATCAGATCTTGTTGCTATAAGATACATCAAACACCCAATTAGATTTTTGTACCGACCTTCATCTACTTTGTTTGTTCCATCATTCTTGCTGAATTTTTCCTTTAGATTCATAGGAGTGCTTATGCTTTTGCATTTCTCCATGTGAAACTTTTTCAAGATCTCTTTAGCATACTTCTTTTAACATATGAAGATTCCATTGTTGCTTTGTTTCACCTCCATTCCAAGGAAGTAAGATATCAAACCAAGGTCTGTCATCTCAAATGCATTTAGCATTTCAACCTTGAACTCTTCTATTAGTTTCTTATCACTTCCTGTTACAAGTAAGCCATCAACATAAACAAATACAATAATTAAGTTTGTATCAATTCATTTTACAATAAATGTGGCCTCACTCAGACTTTTAACAAAGCCAAGTTTATGTAGATGCTCATCAATTCTACTATACCATGCTCTGGGAGCCTGTTTAAGGCCATATAATGCCTTCTTCAACAAGTAGACATTCTCCTCTTGTCTCTTGACTTCAAAGCCTTTTGGTTGTTCTATGAAAATCTCCTCCTGCAAATATCCATTCAGAAACGTAGATTTTACATCTAACTAATAAAATTTCCAATCCTTTTGTGTAAATAATGCAAATAGCAATCTGATTTTATCAATTCATGCTACCGGTGTAAAAGTTTCTGAGAAGTTCACTCCAAACCCTTGAGCATAGCCCTTCACAACTAATCTGGCTTTGTGTTTGTTTATAGAACCATCTGCATTTTGTTTAGTTCTATAAACCCATTTGACTCCTATGACTTTTTTATGTAAAGGCTTGTCCTTCAGCACCCAGGTAACATTCTTTTCGATCATTCAAAGTTCCTCTTTCATTGCTTCAATCCATTCATTGTTCTTCACTGCTTCTTTAAATTCTGCAGGCTCACAAATAGCAATATTGCTACTTTCATAAATCTCAGATAAGGATCTTATACCTCTGACCTGCTCATCATCAATATTGTTGTTAATAATCTCTCAAGTTGAAGATTCATGCTTCTCTATTGACGATTCCTACTTCTCTTCTGGTTCCTTCCATTTCCATTGTTTATCTTCCATGAAGTTAACATCTCTACTTACTAGAATTTTTCCATTTTGAGGTTGAAAGATTCCGTAAGCTTTTGATGGACTGTTGTATCCAATTAACACTCCAGGTTCAGCCTTTTTATCAAGTTTTTCTCTTTTAACATGTGGCATATAAGTGAAACAAAGGCAACCAAAGATTTTCAAATGTTGCAGATCTGGTTTGTATCCAAACCAAGCTTCAAACAAAGTTCTTTTCTGCAATGCACTGGTTGGCATTCTATTCAGCAAATACACTGATGTGTTTGCAGCTTCAGCCCATAGTTTTTTTGGCAGCTCTTTTTCATGCAGTATGCATCTAGTCATTTTCATAATGCTCCTGTTTTTTTCTTTAACTCACACCATTCTTCTATGGAGTGTAAGGTGCTGTAAGTTGGTGTTCAATATTGGATGCATCACAGAATTGTTGAAATCTTCCATTGGTATATTCCTTTTCATTGTCAGACTATAATGTCTGGATCCTACATCCACTTTGGTTTTCCACCCATGTTTTATACTTCCAGAATACATTAGCAACTTCAAATTTGAATTTTAAAAAAAAAATCCAACAAAATCTGGAATAATCATCTATAAAGATTATGTAGTATCTGCTGCCATTTAGTGAAGCTGTTCTCTGTGGACCTCTAACATCTATATGTACCAGTTGAAGTTTATGTGTTGCTCTCCATGTAGTTTGAGGGAAAGAATATCTAGCTTGCTTTTTATATAAACATGCTGCACATTTGATTGATTTGTTCTCCAATTGTGGAACACCTTTTATAAGATTGTGTTTTTGCGTATACATTAGCCAAGCATGATGAAAATGTCCAAGCCTTCTATACCATAATTCGTCATTGCATGTTTTTATGGCAAAAACACTTTACTCCTCCTCCATAAGATTTAAAGTAAAACCTTTCGCTTTCATTTTCACTCTAAAAACATTGTTGCCTATGTTGTCTTTGATCAAGCATCATTTGTCTTCAAATATCACTTTGAAACCTTTCTCCAAAAGCTGCCCAACACTTAGCAAATTTTGATCAATGTCAGGCACATATAATACATCTGAAATGCACTTCAAACCTGACAGACTATTTATAGCAACAATTAATTTGCCTTTGACAACAATATAATCACCATTTTCAATTTTGACTTTGTAAATAACAGTTTTATCAAGTTTCTTGAACAATTCCTGATTATTTGTCATGTGATTTGAGCAACCACTGTCAATTAACCAGGAATCACTCGAGTCGTTACTTGTTGAAAAACATGATGCAACAAACAGTTGCTCCTCTTCAGGTTGTTGAGCAACAAGATTCTCTTTTTCTTCATGTTGTTGTGATTTGCAAATTCTTTCAATGTGTCCAGTTTGACCACATTTTTTGCACTTAATGTCTGGTCTCCACCAACATTTTCTCAACTGGTGATTTGTTTTTTTACAATAAGAACATGGTGGATATGTTTCCACCTTGTTTCTGTAATTTTCAGGCCTTTTCTTCTTATTGAATCTCTTATCTTTGCCTCCTCCTGGGTATTGAGCACTTGCTTGAAAAGCTCCCTGCATTGTTTCCTCATATCTCATCAATTTTCTCTTCTCTTGTACCTATAAAGCATTTACCAATTCTCCAAGAGATATATTGGTCAAGTCTTTTAACTCTTATAATGAAGAAATCATAGACTCATGTTTTTCAGGCATGGTTACTAGTATTTTTTGCACAATTCAGTCATCAGAAAATTCTTTTCCAAGAAATGTTACTTTGTTTATTATGTTTAGTAATTTGTCAGCATAATATTTGATGTTTTCTATTTCCTTCATCTTCTGCATTTTAAATTCTTTGATTAAGTTGAGAGCTTGCATATTTTTAGTTCTTTCATTGCCTTGATATTCTTTTTTAAGATAGTCTCAAATACCTTTTGCATATTCCAAATTCATGATTCTTGTGAATATTGTATTTGACACTAGAGCATATAAGCAAGTTTTAGCTTTGGACTTCCTTGTCTTCTTTTCCTTGTGAATCTTTAGTTGAGCTATTGTTGGATTTGCATGTAAATCAGGAACAACATAGTTTTCTTCTAAAGCTTCCCAAAGATCTAAAGCTTCAAGATGAACTGTCATTTTGATGGCTCAAGTTTCATAGTTATCACCATTGAAGACTGGTGGTGAACCATGTGAGATAATTGAATCAGTTTTCATTTCTGGTGTTCTTTTTTGTTTTGTATTTAGGGTTTGGTTTGGTTTGTGTTTTAGTTCTCTCAACTCACAAGTCCCTCAAGATAATACAACTCTGATACCAATTTGTTAATTGTTTTACAATAAGTGTAGAACATGAACATAAATAATAGTCGAATGAAGGAAAACAAGGAAGACGGAAGATGATTTTATTAATTGCAGAACACTCTTAAATAGAAATAGAGTTTTAGTTCGAAACAAAGACTATTAAATTTAAAAATTACATAACAAACAAATCAAATACAATCAAATTTAATTCTAAAGACTTGGTTTTTAAATAGAGACCTTCATCAACAAAATCTCCTGATCTTTTGTAGCTTTTAAGGTATTCTTTCAAACAATTCTCTCATATTGAAAACTTTCAGGGAAGGTAAGAAACTGAAGTAAAAATTAAACTCATTGAGTGGTACATACAAGTCATTTCACCTAATTTGGCAAAGCTCTTAATGCAATAGGAGTAAATATAACTCTAAATTTGAAGTATATTTAATAAAAATGAATCAAATCAACTTTTTTTTAAAAAAAAAAGATGTAGCATAAGTAGAATCTATTTGGATTAAATCAAAATTTTAACTCAATTTTATAATGATTTTTATTTAAATCAAAAGTTATTTTTAACTTTTCATTTAAATTTTAACTCAGTTTTATAATGTAAAAAGTTTTAAGTTTTTTTAAGGAAAGATATAATACAAGTAGAATTCATAAATTAAAAGCTAATAGTTTTTGAGTTTTTATTAAATCAGAATCTTAAATAAATTTTTAGATAAAGTCAAAAAATATTCAAACCAAGTATATTTATAATTTTTCTATGAATAAAAAGTTAAAAAGGGATACCTCAAATTAATTCGCAAAAATATATCAAACGAAATCTAAATCTATGTATATCACACTGGCTACATGTGAGCTTGATTGTATTCTATCTGATGATTTCACCAGACCAGTGAATATCCAGTTAATGTTGTTTGTTCAAAGAA
>Ga0307515_10022615_pt1 | contig 11067 bp, 15 predicted proteins | sample 17_EM_MG_FD_194513 | JGI IMG/M metagenome (GOLD analysis project Ga0307515, IMG submission 194513) | Populus trichocarpa ectomycorrhiza microbial communities from riparian zone in the Pacific Northwest, United States - 17_EM | ecosystem: Host-associated > Plants > Roots > Unclassified | place... | reverse complement strand
AGCTTGGATTTCCTTGTTTAACTTGGACAAATAAGAAAACAAATTTCCTCCTTTGTTGTTGATTTAATTACTTTCCTTCCTAAGTTAGAAAAAACATTAAATAGTCCTCCCCTCTTTAGGAATAAGATATGGCCAACTTCCTTACTTAATTAGGAGAATAAATTGCTGACTTTTTATCTTTGTAGCATTAGGAAAAATAACAAGCCTAACAAGGCTAGTATTGGGCCGGACACATCAACCCCTTGTTCCACATGAATTGGGCTATTCTTGGACCTGAACTAGATGAATTAAAGGTTGTCCTTCAGGCTCCTTAAATGTCCCAAGCCCCTCTAGGTCCATTTTGCTCCATATGTTCTGAACAAGCCCATTCAATGCTTTTTTAAGCTTATTTGCCCTAGCTCTTGTGATTGGCCCAATTGGCAACTCCAATGGGTCGTTGGCATGATTACACTTGGTGTTGGGCTGATCCGCATCATCCCCTCTCTCTTCAAAAGGATTTGATCTCGAATCATCACCTACATCAAACAGAGTAAGATCAGAAATATTAAAGGTAGCACTAACACCATACTCACCTGGCAAATCAATTTTATAAGCATTGTCATTGATCCTCTCAAGGATCTGAAATGGCCCATCTTCTCTTGGTTGTAACTTTGATTTCCTATGGGCCGGAAATCTCTCCTTACGCATATGCACCGAAACCCAATCGCCAGGCTGAAAGACAACATGTTTGCGCCCCTTATTGGCTTTGGTTGGATACACACGATTCCTCTTTTCAATATGTTGCCGCACACTCTCATGAAGAGTTTTCACCACCTGTGCTTTACGATTACCATCCAAACTAACACTTTCATCAATAGGCAAAGGAATCAAATCCATTGGAGTTAAAGGGTTAATTCCATACACAATTTCAAATGGTGAAAATTCAGTAGTAAAGTGCACACTACGATTATATGCAAACTCTATAAAATGGCAAACAATCTTCCCAATTCTTTAAGTTCTTTTGAATGACAGCACGCAGAAGTTGTGTTAAGGTCCTATTAACTTCTTCAGTTTGTCCATCTGTTTGGGGGTGACAAGTAGTTGAAAACAACAATTTAGTACCCAATTTTCCCTATAACACCTTCCAAAAATAGCTTAGGAACTTAACATCTCTATCAGAAACAATGCTCTTAGGGACCTCGTGAAGTCGTACTATCTCCCTAAAGAACAAATCAACAATGTTAGTTGCATCATCAGTTTTATGACATTGAATGAAGTGTGCCATCTTTGAAACCCAACCAAGTATTTCCTCACAAAATAAAGAAAGTTTAATAGCCCAACTAATTTAATAAGACAAGTTTGGTTACTTCCACATTATATCTGGCAGTAGCAAAGCCCAACTTTAAATTGATGGTTCTCTCTCGTCTCAAAGAATTAGAAGACGTGCCATATACCGTTGGAAAGGTATGGAAGTCTAGTTTCCAGAACAACTAGAATTGCGTCAAAATTCGATCTGTAGCTCCAGTTATGATAAAACAGGTAGCGAAAGGTGAAAGTGACTGAAACTAATCTTCTACTCTCAATCCTTGTGTAATGGTCTTGGTTTCACCAACAAGCCCCTCTTGAACATGAATCAGATTAATCATGGCTTGCTCCTCATTATTCAATATCCTCTTGAAGTTCACCTTAGCCCACGTATCTTGAAAAAGTCCATTTAAAGCTTCTTTGAACCTCTTAGCTCTAAGCCTTGTAACTGGACCAACCAGAACCTCTAATGGATCCTTTGGTGCTTGGATCGCATCATCCCCTCTCTCCTCAAAAGGATTTGACCTTGAATCATCACCTACATCAAACAAAGAAAGATCAGCGACATTGAATAAATCACTAACACCATACTCACCTGGTATATCCACTTTGTAGGCATTATCATTATTCAATACTATGATCTGAAAGGGACCATCTCCTCGAGGCATTAACTTTGATCTCCTTTGTTCAAGGAAGTTTTCCTTCCTTATATGCACCCAAACCCAATCACCTGGTTCAAACCTCACCAATTTCCTTCCTCTATTAGCCTTGTGTGCATATTGTTCATTTTTTTCTCTATTTGTTGCTGAATCTTTGCATGTAAATCCTTCACCACCTGTGCTTTTTGAGTATCATCAAGACCAACCCTTTCATCCATAGGTAAAGGAATCAAATCTAATAGTGTCAAAGAATTAAACCCTTAAACAATTTCAAATGGTGAATAATTAGTAGTAGATCACTACGATTATATGCAAATTCAATAAATGGCAAATAGTTTTCCCAATTTTTAAGATTCTTTTGAATGATAGCCCTTAACAACAGAGTTAAAGTTCAGTTAACAACTTTAGTTTGGCTATCTGTTTGTGGATGACTAGTAGAATATAAAAGCTTAGTCCCTAACTTACCCCACAAAACCTTCCAAAAGTAACTTAAAAACTTAACATATCGATCTAGCACAATGCTCCTAGGAACACCATGTAGCCGAATGACCTCTCTAAAGAATTGGTCAGCTAAATTTGTTGCATTATTAGTTTAATGGCAAGCAATGAAATGTGCTATCTTAGAAAATCTATCCACAACAACAAATATAGAGTCTCTTTCTTTCCTAAACCTAGGTAGACCCAAAATAAAACCCATAGAAACATCAACCCAAGGTTCCTTAGGAACAGGTAAAGGGATGTATAACCCATGAGGCATTACTCTATACTTAGATGTTATGCACCTATCACAAATTCTTTGCACATCTCTTTTCATGTTAGGCCAATAAAAGTGTTTACGTAAAACATCCACAGTCTTAGCAATTCCAAAATGCCCTATTAAACCACCCCTATGAACTTCCCTTACAAGCAGTTCACGCATAGAATAATTAGGCACACATAATTTATTTTCCTTAAATAAAAATTCATCATGCCTAAAAAACCTATCATTGGCCGAAACTTTGCACTTATCATATATAGAACCAAAATCATTATCATCAAGAGACAATTCTTTAATATACTCAAATCCTAACAATTTAGTATTTAGAGTATTAAGAAGAACATACCTTTGCAATAAAGCATCTGCAACCATATTTTCCTGACCTTACTTGTACTTAATCAGATATGGGAAAGTTTTAATAAACTCAATCCACTTGGCATGTCGCCTATTTAGCTTACCTTGACCCTTCAAATGTTTTGATGACTGGTGATCGGTATGTATAATAAACTCTCGGGGCCATAGATAATGATGCCAAGTCTCCAATGCTCTCATTATCGCATACAACGCCTTGTCATAAGTGGGATAGTTAAGAGCTGCACCATTGAGTTTCTCACCAAAATAAGTAATGGGTCGTTTCTCTTGCATTAGAACAACTCTAATACCTATTCCTGAAGCATCACATTCAATCTCAAAAGTTTTATTAATAGTGCTGAAATTAACTTTGATTTTAACAAGCTAAATGCGCTTTCTTATTCTTCACCCCACGATTTTCTTAATGATTTCAGTCAATGAAGAGGCTATCATACTAAAGTCTTTAACAAACCTCCTATAGAAACTAGTCAAACCGAGAAAACTTCTAACTTCTGTTTTTGATTTTGGTGTAGGCCATTCTTGAATAGCCTTAAAACCTTAGCCTCATCCATCTCTATACCTTTTGCACTGACAACATATCCAAGAAAAATAATTCTATGCAAAAGTCATACCTTTTCAAATTAGCATATAAGGACTCTTTTCTAAGCACATCAAGAACTTGTCTCAAATGATCCATATGCTCATCATACTCCTTACTATAAATCAAAATATCATCAAAGTAGACAACTACAAACTTACCAATGAAAGCACTCAAAACATGATTAATCAATCTCATAAAAGTACTAGGTGCATTAGTAAGTCCAAAAGGCATAACCAACCACTCATACAAACCATATTTAGTTTTAAAAGCAGTTTTCCATTCATCCTCTTCATTCATCCTAATTTGATGATAACCATTTTTTAAATCAATCTTCGAAAACATTTTAGAACCATGCAATTCATCCAACTTATCATCTATTCTAGGAATAGGATGTCGATACTTTACAATGATGTTATTGATAGATCTGCAATTGACACACATTCACCAAGTCTTGTCTTTCTTTGGGACAAGAAACACGAGAACTGCACAACGACTCATGCTCTCATGAATGTATACTTTCAACATCAACTCCTCTAATTGCTATTGGAGTTCTTTAGACTTTTTGGGATTACTCCTCTATGTCGGCCTATTTGGTATAAATGCTCCTGGAACAAAGTCGATTTGATGTTCAATTCCCCTAATCCGCAAGCCACTAGGAATCTCTTCTGGAAAGACATCATCAAATTCATGTATAATAACTTTAACAACATTAGTAACACAAGAACCCAAATTATCAAAGTTAAAGTATGGCTCCTTATACACAAGTAAAATCATTGGCAATTCAGAAAGATAAGCATGTTTAAGATCACTAGATTTTGCAAAAAAAATTTAGGTTTTTCACCACTTTTTCTACACTCTTCTTTTCTCACCCTTTCTTTTTTCTCTCCACTCTCGGCCTCCCTTCTATTTATTTTTTTTGGTTGTGACCCTCCCCTAATTTCCTAAGGGCCAAAACTTTGTCCCCTTTTGTTTTCAACTCATGGCTCACTTTATTTTCACTCTTGCTCACATTCTCACTATGTTGTTCGACTTGTTCTTCCACTTTGGCCAAAGCTGAGTGCTCCTCCTCATAGCTTTTCTTCAACTGAATTTGATCTTCATACACTTGCTTTGGTGTTAGTGGGGCAAGTGTATAAATTCTATCTTTCTCTAATGAATACATTTTCTTAAACCCATCATGCTTGGCTTTTTTATCAAATTGCCAGGGCCTCCCTAGTAACAGATGAGTAGCATGCATAGGCACAACATCACATAACACTTTATCCTTATGCTTGCCTACTGAAAAAGAAATCATCACCTGTCTGTTAACCCTAACAACACCACATTCATTCAACCATTGAAGCTGATAAGGCCTCTCATGTTTTATGGTATTCAATCCCAACTTTTTAACCAAAGTAACACTAGCAATATTAGTACAACAACCACTATCAATGATCATACTACATACCTTATCGTTGATTAGGCAGATAGTATGGAAGATGTTCTCCCTTTGTTGCTCCACATCATCCTCCTTAGTCTGAACACTGAGCGACCAATCACCAAAACTTCATCACCAACAACATACTCTAAATCACTAGCATCCTCAAGTGGTGGCATGTCATCATAATCAGACTCCTCACTAGTGGACACAATCTCTTCATCATCCCTTAGAATCATAACTAGACGATTTGCACACTCTGATGCATAGTGTCCCAATCCCTGACACTTGAAACACTTTATATCACTATTACGCTTCAGTTGGACTTCTCCCTTAAGTTTTTTATCATTAGCCAAAACCTGCTTCTTCATAGAGGTAGGTTCGGCAACTTTATAAGTCACCAAGGGCTTCGATGGCGCACTACCCTCTCTCCTATAATTCATCTTCCAACCTAAAGAAGACCCCGAATAAGCTCCAGATCGTGTACTACCCTTTCTTTTCAACTGTCCATGATACAATCCAGGCAAGGTCAAATTCAGATTTTGACGTAAAATGTGTAACTATCCAGTTTTACGGAACAATCATAATTCTCAATCTGACCGTTGGATCGGGCTACAATTTTATGTAGAGTCTCCTGACATGCTGTCCTACCTTGGGTTAAAATTGCAGGTCAAACGGAGTTGGGGAAGGCATCACGTTCTGGTCAACAGAGGCTATACGAATTTTATTATTTACTTCCTTTTGACTTGTGGACTTCCTATTTGGCTAGGATTCTTTTCCTAAAAGGATGTGGCAACTTGTTTTGGGAATATCCTACTTCTACAAGGATCTTTAATGGGCTGCAATATAGTTTTCTAAGTGGTAAGGATTCATTAATGTTTCAAAATCCTTTTCTTACAAGGATTTCTTATTCATCCTCGCTACAACAAGGAAAGAAAACTTCAGATAATTCTAGCTTCAGATCAGATTCCCTAGTTTATTTAGGACTTCTTAAGGGTGACAAATCTGATTCTAGTATATTTAGGATGGTAATTTTTGGATTTTTATTGTTTTTTATTATTTTCTTCTTAGTCTTTGGGTTATTATTACTTACTTGGGTCAATTGTAAGTGGGCTTCATATAAGTCCACCTAAGGGGGGTCCATTAGGGTTTATTTAAGTCTAAAGTTAGTATAAATAAAGGCATAATGAGACATGCAAGTTAGACAATTCAGATTAATAAAACTTCTTGTTTGCCGCACTTTGTGTGTGTGTGTGTGTGTTAGTGAGATAATCTCCTTTCCATGGTTCTCTAAAGAACTAAAAAACGACTTATCGAAGAACAACTATCTTCGTGGTGTCATCCTTATACTTCTCGTTCGCGAATCAATATTCGTTGGGTGGGGGTTTTTCGTTTTCAATAGTGGTGGTGTCTAGGTACAAGTTATCTTTGTGTCACACTCCCATCAAACCTGCATGGAAACCTCACACACTCGTGTTTCACACAAATGTATAGGTTTTTCACTCTAATATGCTCCCTACACCTTTTCCCACTCAAATTGCCATTCTTTAGTTCTTGAAATCACTTAGGAACAATTCAGAAAAGCAACCAATTACACAGTGAATTTATAAAGTTGATATAGACTCAACACGTAAGAAATTTACGAAACTAACAAAACGAAACTACGATAACAAATTCACAAGTAGCAATGCATATTTGTGCGAGTAATATGACAATTTAAAGATGCGAAATAAACTGAATGGAAGCAATAATACTAAAGAGATTTACTATCCAAACTGAAAATTAAATCAAGCAATGATAGAACCTGAAAAAAATAGAAATAAAGAGCAACACAAATTCCCAATGACCAATTTTCTTTCCCTAGCTCTCGGCCAAACTCTAGAATGTTGATTTTTTTTCGTGGCAACAATCAAATTTTTCAAGATCAAGTCTTTTTTTTTTCATACCAATTTGGCAATCAAGAAGAAAAATTCAAGAACACACCTTTTTTTTATGTTTATATTGCGGCAAGAACCCTAATTTTTTAATATATGTGGTCAAAACTAATCAAGAGAGAAAAAAATCCAGAAACAAAAGACACAAATTGAAGGATATAACCTGTGATTAAATCTGCTCTAATACCAATTGATGCGAACCCTAGCGGAATTGAATGGAATTCACGAACACAAGATCTATCTAACCCAAGTTTGCTAGAATTAGGATAAGCTTATCACAATGGAAGACATGCTCCAAGTGATGCGAACCTCGTGATCACGTGGTCACACAACCCATACGCAAAGACACCAATTCCCGGAAAGCCAAGTAAATCAGATTTGATAGGAGTGTGACCTAAAGATAACTTGTACCTAGGCACCAGCACTATTGAAAACGGAAAACCAAACGAAAATTGATTCGTGAACGAGAAGTATAAGGGTGACGCCATGAAGACAGTTGTTCTTCGATAAGTTGTTTTTCAGTTCTTTAGAGAACCATGGAAGGGAGGATATCTCACCAACACACACACACACACAAAGTGTGGCAAACAAGAAGTTTTATTAATCTGAATTGTCTAACTTACATGTCTAGTTATGCCTTTATTTATACTAACTCTAGACTTAAATAAACCCTAATGGACCCCCCCAGATGGACTTATATGAGGTCCACTTACAATTGACCCAAATAAATAATAATAACCCAAATACTAAGACGAAAATAATAAAAATAATAAAAATCCAAAAATTAGCATTCTAAATATGTTAGAATCAGATTTTTACCATTAAGAAGTCCCAAATAGACTAGGAAATTTGATATGAAGGTAAGATTAATTCTGAAGTTTTCTTTCCTTGTTGTAGCCCATTAAAAATCCTTGTAGAGAGCTAGGAGATTCCCAAAACAATCTGCCACATCCTTTTAGAAAAAGAATCCTAGACAAATAGGAAGTCCACAAGTCAAAAGGAAGTAAAAAACAAAATTCGTACAACCAATATTGACCTGTATTGGGATGCCTTCCCGAACTCCGATTGATGTGTTGTTTTGATCTGACATGATAGTACCTGCAAAAAATTAGTTAGTGGGAAAAAAAAATATCATCACGTCGCTCGTGTTTCTCTCTTTCATTATGTTTAGCTAAGTTTATTATGTCAAGGTGAAAAGGTTACATTAATGGTGTAAGAATAAGTATAGTATAAACTCAACATGGACTTTAATGTTTGATACTAACATTTTTTGTATTTGTTATCTTATTCACTCTTAATACTTTGCTTGTTAAATGTTTAATCTAGATTTATGTTGTATAACCTTGTTACAACAAATACTTGGCACTTTCATAGCCCAAACCGTATGGTATAACCGATATTTGTGTTATGAAAGGAACTTGATTTATTGTTAACATAAGTTATAATCATGAATACCTGACAACATTTACAAGTATTAGCATTATTCGAATAAGATAACTAATGTAATCATGTTAACAATTTATAATCCGATTGGAATCTCCTTTGTGTGTGGTTTCCAATTGAGTAATAAGAGTTTATAGTATACTTGTTTTTATCATTGTTTAATCCTTATATCAATATCACATCTTAAAGTTAACCTCCCTGTGGTTCGACCCCGGTCTTGCTGGGTTATTTATTACTTCAACACTTTTACACTTGGGAGAAGACATCAATCTTTTGATCGTGTCAAGTTTTTGGCGCCGTTGCCGGGGAGATAAATTCTTGTATAAATTATAATATTTATTTTATTTTCTCTTTTCACTTTTCATTTTATCTAACTTTTATTTCTTTTGTTTTGTTTCCTTTTCTTTTCTTTTCTTCCTTTTATTCTCTTCCTACACATGCATGAGAGTTTGGTCACGTACATTAAGTGGTAGACTTTGTAGGGTATCCTCATCATTTTCAGAAAATATGGCTGAAGAAGATAACCAGTCGCTTCATAATGAGAATAATGAGAATAACCGAGTTAGAACACTTAGAGACCACATGAATCCCACAAGAACAAGTGCACCCTCGTGCATAGTTTTCCCTCTTGATGCATCTCATTTTAATTTTAAGCCAGACAATATTCAACTTTTACCTTCTTTTCATGGCTTAGATTTAAAAAATTCATATTTGCATTTAAGGGAGTTTGAGGAGGTCTGTAACACCTATAATGACTCAAATTGTAGCATGAACACCATCAGATTAAAGTTTTTTCTTTTTTCATTAAAAGATAAAGCTTCATGGCTACAAAATTTGAGACCAGGATCCATTCGTGCTTGGGATGAAATGCAACAACAATTTTTAAAGAAGTTTTTTCCGTCTCACAAAACGAACTCTTTCAAAAGACAAATCATCACTTTCACTCAAAAACCAGGAGAAACATTTTACCAATGTTGGGATAGGTATCGAGACTTGCTTAAATACTTGCCCTCATCATGGTTTTGAAACATGGAGATTGGTTTCACATTTTTATGAAGGGTTAACACCTAGAGATAGGCAAATGGTTGAATTAATGTGCAATGGAACTTTTGAAGATAAAGACCCTAATGAAGCAATGGAGTGCCTAGACTTGCTAGCTGAAAATGCTCAAAATTGGAACACTACAGACTTATGAGGCACCAAGTAAAACTCAATCTCATATATCTAGTGGAGGAAAGCACAATCTTAGGGGAGATCATGACCTCCAAGCCAAGTTTGCATCTTTAACTAGAAAAGTCGAAGCACTAGAATTGAAAAAGAGTAGTCAATTAAAATCTGTTCAAGACATTGTGTGTCAAATCTGTGAAACCAATGAACACTCAACCAATGACTGTCCAACTTGCCTTCTTTTAAGGAATGTCTCCATGAACAAGCCCATGATTTAAACAGTTTCCAAAGGCCCAATCATAACCCATACTCACAAACGTATAACCCTGGTTGGAGAAATCACCCAAATTTTAGTTGGAAGAGTGAGCATAAACTTCAAAGCCACCGTTTCAAGCACATCATAATTTCCAAAATTCTCATGGATATGCATCTCTTTATGCTCCACCTCCTAGAAGAAATCTTGAGGAAACATTGCATGCATTCATTGACAAGCAAGAGACAATCAACACTCATCTTGCTCAAAGCATGACAGATTTTAAAGATCAGTTTTCAAGAGAAAGGTAAGTTTTCATCTCAACCACAGCAAAATCCAAAGGGGCAATACAATGCAAATGCAAGTAGTTCCGAAAGCCTACACATGGATCAAGCCAAATCTGTCATCACTCTTCGCAGTGGTAAGGTTATTGAAAAACTCATTCTTGAACCTTGTGAGAAAGACGATGAGTTAATCTCTGAGGTTAAGGAAGGGATTGAATCTGAACATTGCAAAGAAAAGACTTATTTCCCGCCAGCACTTCCATTTCCTCATGCCATGACCAAACAAAGAAAAGTCAATCACAACTCTGAAATCTTTGAAACTTTCAAGCAGGTAAGGATCAATATATCTTTGTTGGACGCTATTAAACAGGCACCTTCTTATGCTAAATTTTTGAAAGATCTGTGCACTGTGAAGAGAAAACTGAATGTGAAAAAGAAAGTCTTTTTAGCCGAACAAGTAAGTGTCATTCTTCAGAACAATAATGCTTTGAAATATAAAGAAGGGTTGTCCTACAATTTCTTACTTTATTGGAGAACATAAAATTGAAAGAGCTTTACTTGATCTTGGAGCTAGTGTGAATTTACTTCCATATTCAGTTTTTCAGAGTCTCAATCTAGGTGAGTTAAAACCAACTTCTGTAACTGTCTTACTTGCTGATAGATCTGTAAAAGTGTCTAGAGAAATAGTTGAGGATGTGTTAGTACAAGTTGATAAATTCATTTACCCTGTGGATTTTATTGTCTTGGATACATAACTTGTTAAAGCATGTAATTCATTTCCTGTTATTTTAGGACGTCCGTTTCTTGCAACTTCTAATGCATTGATTAATTGTAGGAATGGACTGATGAAACTATCATTTGGAAACATGACATTGGAGATGAATATTTTCAATATTTGCAAGCAACCTGGAGATGAT
>Ga0307515_10022614_pt1 | contig 11067 bp, 3 predicted proteins | sample 17_EM_MG_FD_194513 | JGI IMG/M metagenome (GOLD analysis project Ga0307515, IMG submission 194513) | Populus trichocarpa ectomycorrhiza microbial communities from riparian zone in the Pacific Northwest, United States - 17_EM | ecosystem: Host-associated > Plants > Roots > Unclassified | place... | reverse complement strand
AATAAAAGTAAGTTAGCAAAACGCTTCATAAATTTGTTTGCATGTCACTTCCATTTATTAATAGAACACATTGAGATGAAAAAGATGAAGCATAGGCTGTTTCTCACCTTCCATGATGGTACACTTGCCTGTAGGACTAAACAGCTGGCATGCAGTGCTGTTGCCAGTGCTTTCAGAATTGTGTTGTGCCCGCGTTGAGAGAAGGATCTCCTGGCATTTTCCTCGTTGAGGACATTTGTCGAACACTAGCGGACTTTTAAGTGACGATCTCTTAAAAAATCAACGACTTTGAGAGAGCATAAACAGCAAAAGAAAGGAAAAGGTGAGAATTCTTTAGGGCATGTTCTTTTGTTTTTAGAAGGTTCCATGTCTGGTATTTGAACTGGAAGACCAAGACAACGTGTAGTGAACAACTAGGCATAGCCCATGTACTTTATAGGGATTGGAGACGAGGGCTTTAAGTAAGAGGTTTTTTTTTTTTTTTCAAAATGGAGCTGTCAATAAATTTATTTAAAGAAATAGCATAGTAAAAAAAAAAATTGAACAAATAAAAAATTGATTGGTGCTTCTTACAATGTTCCCTGGAACCATTTTACTTTTTTCTCATAAGAGATATTGTTACATATGGTGTGCGTTCCTTTGTCGTTTTCTTCTTGTCTTCTCAATGTTATGCATGTTTTGCTTTGTTTCTGGGAGCTCAATGATAGAGAGTTCTAAAATTTTTTACGAAAACTGAGGTGACGAATTTACCGGGAAGTGCTGGGTTCAGTCGCTCCAATCCATACTGTGTAGTGCCGCAAGGAAAGGCTTGATTCTTCGAACCTTTTGCTATGGCTTAATTTTCCTATAATTTAAGTATATTCGTTATCTACTCAATTTTAAATTTCCTTTTTGCTTCTTCTGATACTTAACAGATTACATTATTGACATTGATAAAAGACTCTTAACGTCTTGATTTATTGAAAGAAATTGGTGGCACTCGAGTGTATGAAGAGAGAATTTGGGCAAGTTTGAAAACTATGCCGGAAACATACAAGGAAGGAATGGTTGAGTCGGGGACAAAAGAAAGCAAATAATTCAAGTTGTTCAGCGGATGAAATTCAAAGATTGCGGTAGTAAAACTGCGGCGACAAGTAGGAACATTTTGTTTCGACAGTTCCACGGCAACAACAAATAGAAGAAAAAATATGTTGTGCCGGTCTCATGAACGCAATCATGTTCTGGTAGTGGAACTGATGCAATCAGATAATTTATATTATGCGCAAGAAAGATTTTCGCAACCAAAACAAACGTACTATTTATACAATTTTTTCTCATGTTATATTATTTTTTGAAATAAATTTGTTAAGTGTGCTAATTTGAAAAAAAGAAAACTCCTTCAAGTAGAATCTCTACTTTCTAGTACTGCCCTAAAAAGCAGGCTATTTAAAGCTTGATTTTAATCCCTTATTTTGATTGCATTTAAAAAAAAATGCAAAGATTTTCAAAAAATATATTTTTAACGTAGCTCAGCCCCTTATTGGCCATTTTGTAATTTTAGACTACTTTACTTATCGTTATCGTTTTTGTATTTACAAATTTGCTAAAAAAGATCTAGCAAATGCTCGAATGATAAATAAAATGATAAACAAAACAAAAAAAGAAAATAAAAGAAGAAGAAAAGCTTTCTAAAGTGTCCTTAATGATAGTGTAAAGTCCAAACTTAAATACAAAATATCAATGATAAAGGACTTTAGTTTGACAAAGTTAAAGGTGACAAGTCTAAAAACATCTTTACACAAATAAGTGATTGTATAAATCTTTAACCCTTAAACATTTTTTAAACCTTATGGATATCCTATTCTTTCAAAAACACAAACCTAATCACAAACCTTACCCTATATTACATGCTTTTAAAATCTCTTTCTGATAAAAATAATTTGTTTGTGTCGGTAAATTTTAGCCTCTAAAAAATGAAGAAAGATGTTTTTCAATCAAAATCATAACTTAATCATGTGTTGCATATCATTCACTGAATCATGGATTTCCATCAATAAATGAGAAATAAATTAATACAATATAAAGCAGATGCTTTTTAAAGGCCAAAACTCTCATTTTGAAATCCAATTTCTTCTTTCTAAAATAGCCCTTCATTTGCCAAATATTTCATCTACGTAATTCATTTTTCAAAATAGCGCTAAATTCTTGGGATAAGCATACCTTTTCAACCAACACCCATTTAAACGTGTGCCTAACATAAAATCTAAAATTATTTCACAACACTTGAATGATCTATTTTGGACTTTCTAATCAAAAAAATCTAAATGTCCTTATGAGGAAAATACTTTCATATTTACATCTTTTAATGATTGCATTATAACCATTGGAATTACATTAGCATAATCATTAAAATATATGGCCTTGTCTTGAAACATAAAAAGATGATTCCTTGAAAAAAATATTTTATAACAAAACTTTTCATGGCTAAATTTGCAAAGTTCTTAGAAAAAATAATGATGATATTGATGATGATGATGATGCATGCCTTTTAATGGCTATCAAAAAGATGAATATAACTAGATCAACTAGGAGCAATTTAGTTTGAAAAAACCCTTTGCAAATAAATATCCAAATTATGACATGAAAAACCCTATCATAAGTCATGAGTGGTAAAGGAAAAAACTTCTTCATAGTGATGATGAAAAGTGAGCAACAATGAACATATATTATCATACTACACTTAAAGGTAACGATAAATAAAACAATGAACAAACCATACCTAAAGTGGAGAACATGAGAAGACAAACCCATAGTGAGCCTAGAAGGCACTTATGTCACCTAAACAATTCAGGCAAGCCAGAGATCAGTTATCGACACTTCCATAACCAAAAATCTTCATAGAAATAGATGATATCAAAAAGAGATATCGAGCTTCCAAAATATAAAATTTGTGATTTCCCTCGTCTTCAAGAGCTATCATTTAGAAATAATATCATAATCATTTGCTATTATAAAACAAATTCCCTTATATAATTGAAAGTTCCTTCAAACTTATCTCTCATTAAGAAATAAATATATTTTCAAACATTACTTCAAGAGGATTGCTTTATAAAATGACAAGTTTTTAGAATCACTTCAAGCTGGTCTCTTTTTAATATAAGTAAAATTTTGAAATCACTTCAAGATGATTTTTCTATGAAATGACAAACAAAAAAAGACAAGTTAAAAATCACTTCGAGTGAGTTTCTGTAAAAATATCATTCTTCGAGGATGGTTTCCTTTTGAGTTGACCCATTTAAATTTCTTCAAGGCTAGTCACCTGATAATTGGACCCCATTTAAATCTTCTGTTGAGGTTAGTAACCTAATAATTATACCTTGTTTAAATTTTATATTAAGGTTGGTCACTGATAATATTGACCCATTTTTATTTCATGTTAAGGCTAGTCACCTAATAATATGGACCCATTTTTCTTTCATATTGAAGTTGGTCACCTGATAATGAACTCCTGTTTTTATTTTATGTTGAGGTGTGTCACCTCATGATATGTACCTTTTTATTTTATATTGTTGGTCACTTGATAATATAAAGCCCTTTTATTTTATATAGAAGTTGGTCACTTGATAACATGGACCATTTTCATTTTATATTGAGGTTGGTCACCTAATGATATGGATTTTTTTTTTTAATTTCATGATGAGCTTGGTCATTTTACAATTTAACCTATTCAATTTTCATATCGAGTGTTGTTACCTATTTTGGAACCCTACATAAATACATAGAAAATCATAAAAGAGAACAAAAAAACAAAAAAAATCAGAAAAAGGAAATATAAAAACAATTATAAAAAGTAGAAAATATATAAGTGGATAAAACATGAAGAATGCCTAGAAAATTATCAAAGATCAGTAGGGGAGGATCAAAATATACAAGGTTGGACACTTAGTAGTCTAAAATGAATTTGAGAAGAAAAATTCAAAATTGAATGTTTAATGACTTAATTGGAATTTTCAAGATTTAATTGAATTTATTAAGGGCTTAATAGCAAGAAAATTAGAGTTTGAGGGTCAAATTGTAATTTTAAAAAGCTAATGTTGTCAAAACAAGGGCTTAATTGTATAAATATTAAAGTTTGATGGTCAATTTGAGGCTTGACTGAAGAAGTTCAAAATCAAGGACCCAAACTGTAAAAGGCGTGAGACTTCAGGGATTGACATTGGTTTTATTAGGGGTCAAATTGAAAAACATTGAAAGTTTATTAATCAATTAGAGGTCAAAATACATAAATTGATAACCAAGAACTTAATTGAAAAGGACTTTGAACTTTAGGTTGATAATTGAGTTTGACAAGGGTAAAATTGCATGAGTTTAAAAGTTATAAGACAATTACGGGTGCAATTAAAGAAAATAAAAAGATCAAGGACTAAATTGATTTTTTGCCAAATCCCTAATTTCTCGGTAACCTAGACAACATATTGTTTGGTTCATGCTCAAAACACATCATTTGGAATAGAGGGTAGATGAAATGTTGTTTGCCCACTATTCATCTTTTTCTTTGGGTAATTCTGGGCCAATCAAGTTGGTATCTTCAAACGAATGAATGTGAAGCTATAGACTTTCAAATTGAGCAAGGTTGGATAAAAAAAAATATGTGCACCTGCTTTACCATCTTCAGGCAGTCTTTGACGACGATGACGTCACAATTGCTGCAACAAGGCTTTGAATGTGGTTAACTCAACCAGCCATGACTATGATACCAATTGTGTGAAACTACTTTTTTTTTTCATGTGTTCACACTTCAAACCTTTTCGGTGAGTTCTTATCAAAGGTTGATCAAGTTTCTCTCAAGATCAAAAGGCTAAAAACAACTCTTTACCCTTCATGTCTGGTAAAACCACCAAAATCTCTAAAACCAAGTTTGTTGCAAAAACCAATAAAGTACAAGGCTTTCAGCTATTAAAACCTGTCTAAAACCCTTCTATTTGGATCAATGGGTTAAACATTGATCAATCATGATCAATCCTTGATTGAATCCATTAAAAAAAACCTTAGTAAAAGCATATAAATACCCACTAAAAATTCAGAGAAAAAAAGGGAGAAGGAGGAGAGAAACATATTGATAAAAAGATCTAGTTATGAAGGTTCATGAGCCTAGTACAAGGGGTTTTTTTAGCTTTGAAAAGGTAGAGATTTGTGGAGGAAAAGTTTTGCAAAAGATAAAAAAAAGGACAATAACCATTGATTGAAGCTTTGAAGCTATAAGCCTTTTCTAAACTAGATGGTGATGTCAAAGAGGTATGCCTCTAGCTCTTCCTTATATGTTTTAATAATGTTTTGAACTTGTTTTGGTGTTATATTCTATTGAGCTTGGATTTTAATTAATGCAAAAAAATATTATTTTTCTTTGCTCAAACCTGATTTGAGTTTGTTGTTAATGTTATTTGATGCCAAAAAGATATGTTTGTGATTGTTTTTTTTTTTTTGGGAATGAACTGGTTTTGGAACTTGCCAAAAGTGACAACAGGCTTTTGATGTTTGATTTGATGTATGTTTTTGGTTTCTGGGTTTGTATGAGTCTTATTGAATGTTAAAATGCCAATTTTGAACATTAGATTGTTGAATATGTTTGGTGTTTTAATTTGGTAGTTTTAGGAATTGGGATATTAAGCATGATTTTTTTGATTCAGTGTTGTTTGTTGTTCATGTTAGTTCAATCACATATAACAATGATAATATGGTTTGAGTGAACCAAAAAAGCTTGGTTTTAGGGCTTGGAATGCATTTTCCAGGGATAGGTAGTAACTAAGTTTTTTGGGTTTGAGTTCTTTATGTTGTTAAAAAGAACATTGTGGTGGCTTCATGATCTGGATCAATTTTGGTCCAATTCTTTACACCAACAACTTTGTGAGATTTGTTTAATCAAGGGTTAATTTACATCAATAACTATTTTTTCTGAGTTTTAATCCTAGGGTTTCGTCTTCGCATCGAAAACTATTTTGATCAAATCATGATTATTGGTTGATAATCGTTGATGTTTGATGCTTGATTATTGTTTAATAATTGATTTCTAGCATGCCTATGTCTTTGTTTTGTTCTTATTTGGTCAGGATTTTGATTCATATTTACTGGGCATGTTCTTCGTGTTCTTGAGTTTTCTGGATTTTGATCTATTTGGACAAAAAAACTTTCATGTTTTTTTTTTTGTTGCAAGTTTGATATGTTTTGGTTTTTGGGGTCAAACTAGTGGTTTTTTTATTTGTTTTATCATCAAACCAAAGATTTCGGGTAAACTTGATTTGATCAAATTTAGATTAGATAGGTAAGGCCTAGTTTGGTTCTCAGTCTTTTTTATAAAGAAATTTTTGGCTCAAGGGTGTGTTTGGAAAACATGCCCTTAAGCCTATTTTGACAATTTTATCCAAAAGAAAATGAATTTTTGTCAAACAAAGCATTAAAAATAATAAAACATATTTTCAAAAAAATTAATTTTTTTTTTTTTGCATAAGGCCAAGAATCCTAAAACTTATTTAAGCATTTTTTTTTTTTTAAAATCTAAAATACTTTGGCATGTTTTAAGAAAAAGTATTGAATGGATTTTACAAGTTTGTAAAATTCCAATGGATTTTGGCCTACATTTCAAAAATATTAAAAACTTATTTCTGGAAAGGAAATATATTATTCAATTTTAATATAAAGATAAGAAAACCTTTATGGGTGTCAATATTTAAAATATTATTAGGAATAATATTACTCATTCACTTCTAATATAAAGATAAAAAATTACAAGCAATTTTATCTGAAGTATTATTTGGAATGGCACAATACTAAAAAATTTAAAGTTTATTCTGAAAAAAACCTCAATGATAATTAAGGATATTTCAACCTATATCTCATAATACAAGAGTCATGAAAATCTGAGATACTATAGAGAATAGAGAAAATATGAAGTGTAGACAAGCTATGTGTGTTTTCCTTGTGTTATTGAGATGAAAAAAAAAAGTGTAGGAAGATAAGAGAGAAGAAGGTAAACCCTTTAGCTTTGAAAATCAGCCCAAAAAAGTTACATGGTAACTTTGTTGGGATAAAAATAAAAGTTCAAGGTAGCTCGGTCTGGTTGATAGATTCAGTCCAATCGAGTTATATATAGCTTGGTTGGGTAAGCTCAATTTTTTTTTTTTAGTGTGTATATATATATATGCATAATATTTTTAAAAATAGTTAATTTGGTCCTTGAATATAACAAATGTGGGAGAAAGGCTATTAAAGAAAAAATGTACTCTAACAAAAGTTGCACTAGTATAGTGACTTGAAGAAATTCAATAATCCGTAACTATTCTTTTCCTTGATATGTAGGCAATTTGAAACCAGAACACGAGAAGAAAAATTATTTACGCGGATGGCGCAGCCTTGTCTAGTCTTCTTTCGGCCGTGGGACACGGTAATCATTCTTCCGTTATTTTCCTCCGATGTTTATCACGATGAGATTTCCTCCGCCATTCTTTCAATTAAGAATCATCCTTAATTTTTCTCCAATCATCATCCTCTAGCCTTGGTCAAGCCACGTTTCACCATCTATCAATTTGTCACTCCGTGATTCTGGTCTAACCCACTTACAAAATGATGCAGCATATAGTTCAAGGATTTCTCGAGTTTTAAAAATTACAATCTAAATACACACACACACTCAAGCACCGAAATTTCAACTCTAAAATATTGAGAAAACTTTAATGTATTTTGAAAGGTTTGTATTTTTTATGTATTCAATGATATAGCCTACCTTGTAAAAACAAAAAATTCTAAGTATTCAGATAAGGATTTAATAATACTAAATGGAGATCTGACCCACATAAATTATGTGAATGATCTAATAGATGTTTTTATAAATTAGTAAAGAGAAAAGTGTTGCATCACGCAAAATAAAAATTTATTCAAAACATCATGGTTGTTGAATTTTACAGTACAAAAAATAATATATAGTCCTTCTAAATAATCGTAATAGACTCTTATTGGGTTGCAAACTAGTGGGCCCAAGCTAATAATCAGCTAACACAAGCTTAATACCTAAAACAATTCTAAAACATTGATTTTGAGCCAAAACAAACTCAAACTAAAATACAAGCCATCAGTTAAATGTAAATATCTAAATAATAAAATAAAACAACAAATAAAATTTAAAATAATTTAGATTAATACAAAAAAATAATTTATTCCAAAAATAATTTGTCATTAAATATTTCAACACTTATTTCCTTGTGTAGCTGAATAAATACGAAATTCTTATAATAAATGATTTTGAAATATTAAGGAATCATCATCACATTTGAAAACTATATTATTGTTTATTAAAAATTCTTGTAAAACTAAAAAACTCTAAAAAATAAGTTGTTGAATATCTTTGTATTATTAGAAAAATAATTGTCTTCAAATATAAAATCCACAAGTTAAAAGATAATAAATAACAAAAACATGTATTATTATTTTTTAAAAAAATAAAATTAAAAGGTGGTAGCTTTTTTTTTTTTTAAAAAAAAAAAACTATGAAACTAAAGTGGGATACACACCTTCAAACAAAAGAAACTAAAAGAGAAAAACATGTTATGAAATGTGAAACACGAGGTCACGTGTTTTGTTCCAACTAGCATCAATATCATTGTACTTCTTTTCTTATATTTCAAACAAACTTAAATATGGACAAAAACTAATTATTAGTTTATAAGTAAAGCAAGTGAACTTAACGAACAAACAGAGCATATAATTAGATTGGTGGCCCTTACAATGCTATTTACCAGTTAAATTAGAAGATGATTATGTTTTTTTAAAAAATAAGAGGAATTCAATAACCATATTAAATCTTGATTGATTTAATAATACAATAAAAAATAAAGTAATAACAACCAATTAAAAAAAAAAAATATTTCCCCGGGCAAAGCTGGGCTAACACATGAAACTCGTGACTTGGACATGAGATATGTCCAGATTATATGTCTATCGTGCATCTTAAGTCATGAGATCAAGATAATTTAATAAAAAAAAGAAATTGATGATAAATAAAAATAAAATTGAAAAATAAAGACAAATATAAATCAAAATATTTAATATCACAACATCGATCATTTACCCAATTGAGTTTATTAAAATCAATTTGTAACAAAAAGCAACACACATAAAATTTATTGAATAAAATAAAAGACAAAAACAATACTATGCAGGGCTACACATTTTAAAAATATTATAAAAAAATTATTTTTAAGAAATAAATTTAATTTATATAAAATAAAAAAAAATTAAATCATACTAACATCTTCAAAAGTTAAATACATCCAATATAATTAAAATAGCATCGCCATTTAAAATATGCTAAATAAGCAAAATAAAAAATTCATAGAAAAGGGGTATCAACTAAAACATAAACTTAAAAATTATATAAAAAATGTATTAACTAAAAAAATTCAAAACAAAAAAAATTAAAAAAAAGAATGAGGTCACGCGTTATTGGGCCAAATAAGCGATGCCAAACGCTTGACCCATCAAGAAGTGGCACATGCGAGGTCTTTTTTTAAGTTAATGGATCATTCGCCCCATTTTATTTTGACAAAAATAGATGATGCATTGTCTGAATTCCCAGATTTCGACCACTGTGGTGTCGGAAAAATGAGGTTTATGTATTTTTTCATCCAAAACCTATTTTTGACCCAAAACACATAGAAAACACCCTAGAAACCTTGTCAAACCAATCTATGGCCTCAAAAAATGCAAAAAAGAAAGAAAACACGTCAAACCCTGAAATCAACCTGAAACCAAAACTCTTCCTAAGCTTAGATTTGTTTTTTAGGAACTTTCATGGCAGAAACACCTAGTTCGAACTCTTCTTATCATATGGAACCATTTGATACAAAAATCGATTGTTTTAATAGTCAGAATCGTCGCCAATTACAACTTTCTCACTTTATGCTGGAAGTCGAAGATCCTCTCTCTCCTCCTACCAAAAAATGATTGAAAATTAGGAAAATAAAGTTTGATACCAAAATTCAATTTTTAAAAATTAAAGGGACCAGTTACCTAAAAGCCAAATAAGATGGGGGATGTAAATGAACTTTTAAGACAAATTTCAAAGCCACCACCTATTTTACCCTTTCTTTTAACTTCAGTCCTTTATCTTTCAATTAAACCCTCCCTCTCAAAAAATATGTAATTGAGTGCTAATTTGAGCTCAAAATAGCTAAATCATGCATAATAAAACTTCAAGGAACAAATCCATTTTTTTTTTTTAAATCAACGCTCCGATCTATAGTGATCTGCAAGATGGTAAACAATATTTGTGCTCCAGTACAAGAAAGAGCTCTTTTAGTATAAAGCTAGTTATTTGATTAGCTCTTCTCCCCCGGTCAGATATTTTTTTTGGCAAATAAAAACAATAAATATGCAACCTTTTCAAATGCATTTTTTTACAAAACAAATCCTAATTATAAATCTAAATGCCTATGCATGAATTTAATTAAATTAATCAAGAACTATTTGTGCTAATAAATGTAAAAAAAAGTGTTAACGCGTCCACTCGACTCGCCTAGCTGCATGTCAACTTAAGGCGAGTAATTATAACCTGAATGCTTAAATGCTCAATACAAATCTCTTTATAATCATCTTGTATAAACTCTAAAGATAATAATTTTCTTAAAATTTGCTATGATGGAATTATAGACTTATTAGTATGCGCTCTATCACTTAGAACTTTAAACCACTAATCTTTAACACCATAAGTAACATCGTGTTTGGAAAATCCTACTTTTTAATAATAAGGAATCTTATTCAAATAAAATTAATCTTCTAATAATCATCTAATAAAATATTTTTTAAAGAGATTTTCATCCAAGAAAGGAATTTCACCATAATAAGGAATGTGTCTATGAAAAGATTGATTGCAATTTGAATTTTCAATGCATCTCTTGTCATATACACCATTCTCCAAATAAACATGATGCGAATATGGATTTGAATGAATAGATGTAGGATTTGGTTTGCCCTCGAGGTAAGTCTCTAAACATGTTCCTCTCCTCTTCACGATTCTTATATATGAAGCCCGAGCCGGCC
>Ga0307515_10022612_pt1 | contig 11068 bp, 1 predicted proteins | sample 17_EM_MG_FD_194513 | JGI IMG/M metagenome (GOLD analysis project Ga0307515, IMG submission 194513) | Populus trichocarpa ectomycorrhiza microbial communities from riparian zone in the Pacific Northwest, United States - 17_EM | ecosystem: Host-associated > Plants > Roots > Unclassified | place... | reverse complement strand
TACTCTATACTTCTAAGGAACCTATAATAGTAAGATAATATTCCTTACTAGCTACTATATTAAACCTAAAGAATAATCTAATACCTATACTTAACCTACGCCGCTAATTAACCCCTAAGGGGAAGCCTAGTGGCTTAAAAAATTATAATAACCCTAATGAGGTAGACATCGATAATATTTTATTCTTTATTAACTATATAACTACAGACAAGTAAGCGGAAGGGTTATTACCTATTAAAATTAAAATATAAGACGCTGAGATGTTTATAAAAATAGTAGTATAAGAACCTAATAAATACTACCGCCTTCTATAGAACTACTACCTAAAGCTTATACGAGCTAAGATGCGTACTACCTAAGATCGCGATATTATCTAAGACCTATAAGCTTGTAAGGCGCTCGCCGACAATATATGCTAAGAGACTAAAAATGACCTCCGTATGTCTAAACACGACGTTTAACAGTTAAAGAAGGCTAAAATTATACTTATTGCTATGGTTACTAAAAAAGATGGCATAATTAAATACCTATAATCCTAGCTTAATAAGTATATTCGTAATAACGCCAAATACCTCTTTACTGCATATAACGCCACCTAAGTCTCTACGCCCCTAGCAACTTTACCTAATAGGAACCCCTACTAAAGTAGTAATAATAAAAGCCATAATAACTAAACCTAAGCTGCTACTATAGGGTCTAATGTACATTACCCTAATCCTTTAATCTTTTAGGGAGACTGTAAAGAATATAGCCACTAGAAGATATAAATCCGCAAAAAACTAACTTAGAGCGCCTACCTTTTTCCTATAGAAGATACTAAGATTAGTTATATTATTGGGCGAATAAAGGGTACACTATTTAATAGACTCTTCGCCTAATAGGAGACTAATAGCCCCTAAAAGTGGTAGTTTTACTAGGAAGTCCTTAATGATCTTAACCTAATATACCGCGACTATAACCTATTAGCCACCAGCCAAGCTAAACTACGTGCCCTAAAGATAAGCCCTATTAAATTATTTAACAAATTCTATATTAAATTTTAGGAATATACTAAAGCCCTTACCTAAGACGATACTAAAGACCAGGAGGACCTCTTTAAAAAAGTTACTTATTGCCTTAGTTACGCAGCCGCCAGCTATAACTACAATAATATTTATAATATAGTAGCAGCCCTATAGAAGATTAAACAACGACTAAATTAGATTACTACTACTAACCTTTACCCTAAAACCTCTTTATAGAAGCCTTCTAGGCCTATTAAACCTATATACACTAAGCTACTAACGCTAACTACCTTAAATACTACCGGAGCTAATATCGATTTCTCTATACTAACCTTCCTATAAAAACTCCTAGATAGAGAGTATAAGCTACTTTAGAAACTAGGACGCTGCTATAGATGCCGTTAAAAAGGCTATTATTGTGATAACCTAAACTACCTAATAGCTAGGTTTAGTAGCTGCCGCCTAATACCTAATCTAATACCCTAAATACTAAATACGTTACTATATACCACTACTATATAAGATAAAAACGTAGTAATAGCGGTAGAGTTAAATATAAAAGCGGAAAACGCTAAGTCCTAGCTCTAAGTCGCGAGTTAAGACGCCTTAATAACGGAGGGATCTATATATTAGCTTACTTAATAAATAATTTAGTAAAAATAAATAGACAGAAATAGATAGTTTTACCTATAATAGGAACTACTACTAAAAAATAATATAAAAGCTATTTTATAATTAATTGCGGAGCTATTAATAAATTTATAGATACCTAATTTGTACGCACTTATAATCTACCTACTTTACCCCTTACTAAAGCTCGCGCCCTATAACTTGCTAACGGTAGTTATACTATATAGAAGATTACCTATATAGTATAACTCTACCTAGATATAAATAGGCACTAGGAAGAACTCTAGGCCTATATTATACCACTTACTAACTACCCTATTATTCTTAGAATAAACTAGCTTAAATAATATAACCCCGCCATTAACTAAAAGAAGAAAGAAGTAACCTTTAACTCTAAATACTATAGGGAGACTTGCCTAGGGTATAGCCTAGCCGCCTCTATTTACTCCCTAGGACATTAACCTAAGGAACCCCTTATTACCCTACCTATAACTAACTACTACTATATAAGTGCCCTAGCTTTCTACCATATAACATATAGGAAAGGCTAGACCGTTACTATAGCTTCTTACTTATAACTATATAAGCTTAATAAAGAATAGGACTACGTCCTCTATAGTAATAGGATAGACATAGTTAACCTTTTAGAAGATAACACCCCTATAAAACTCTACGGACTTTTACCTTTAGACTTTAAGAAGTTTATAAAGCTTAAAAAAGGACTTACTAATAAAGAACTTCGCAAGCTCCTCCCTAAGAGGTACTATAACTTTACTAATATATACTTATAAAAGGGCGCAGATATACTCCCCCTATATTAAATTAATAACTATACCATTAATATTAAATAAGGAAAAATACTATTTTATAAGAGACCCTACCTAATATTAAAAGACGAATTTCTAGTTATAAAAAAGTATATTAATAAGCACCTTAATAAAGGATTTATTCGTCCTAGTATATTACTAATAGCTACCCCTATCCTTCTTACTAAGAAGCTAAAAGGGGGTATTTAATTCTGCGTTAACTATAAAGGACTTAATACTATTATAATTAAAAACTAATACCTAGTACCGCTTATACGTAAGACCCTTAAGTAGCTTAGTTAAGCTAAAATCTATACTAAGCTTAATATTATTGCCGCCTTTAATTATTTCTAAATACGGAAAGGTAATAAATAGAAAACCGCATTTATATTACGCTTTGGCTAATTTAAATATACTATTATGCCCTTTAGCGTATATAACGGCCCAGATACCTTCTAAAATTATATTAATAACGCCTTATAGGACTACCTTAATAACTTCTACTTTATATACCTGGATAATATACTTATTTATAGCAATAACTCTTTTAAGTATACTAAATATATTTAAAAGGTCCTATAGCGCCTTAGGGATATAGGACTTTATATTAATTTAAAGAAATATAAATTCTTAGTTATAGAAGTAAAATACCTTAAACTAATTATTACTACTAAAGGTATCTATATAGACCCTAAAAAGGTATATATAATTACTAAATAGTAAGCCCCTAACTGCATTAAGGATATATAAGCCTTTCTTAGTTTTACTAACTTCTACCAGAAATTTATATATAACTTCTTAAGTATAGTAGCACTATTTATAGCAATAATGCGAATAAAGGGCCTTTCTGTAAAAGGAAGAAAAATATACCTACGCTTTACCTAGACGCCTAAATATAAGAAGGCGTTCTAAGACCTTAAAAATGCCTTTACTAAAGCATCTATCCTAGCTTACTTTATATTAGGATGACAACTCTATCTTAAAACTAACTCCTTAGACTACGTTAATACAGGCATCCTTTCCTAAATAGGTAATAACGGTCTTCTCTACCTAGTCGCATTTTACTTATCTAAGCTTATACTATAAAAGTATAACTATAAGATCTATAATAAAGAACTCCTTATAATTATATAAGCGTTTAAAGAATTCTAACTAGAACTCTCCTTAGTAGAGCCTAACTAGCCAACTAAAGTCCTTATAGACTATTATAACTTTAAGTACTTTATAACTATAAAGTAGCTAAACTAATGCTAAGTATATTAGAACGAGTTTCTCTCTAGTTTTAACTTTAAAATTATATATAGACTAGGAGTATAAGGTATTAAACCTAATAGCCTAATACGCTACTTATAAGACCTTTCTTAGTCTAAAAATAACCCCTATAACTAGTTCTAATAATAAATAATTCTAAAAATATGAAATTTGGCCCTAAGTATACTACCTATAATAGAGCTAACTATACTTTAGCTTTATACTATAGAACTAAAGTTACCTCCTAAAACTAATAAGCTTATTACTACGGTATATAATACCTTTATTAACCTATTACTATATTAACTTATTACTATAAAGACCGCTAGCGCTTATATGCTACCTACTAACCTCTAAAGCTTAGGCTAGATTAATATAGCAGCCTTAAAAGTAAAAGAGAATAGGCTCTATTATAGAGGCCGCCTATTTATCCCTAACTTAGAAAATTTATAATGGTAACTAATCTAAATGGCCTATAACCTCTAATTAAGCGGCTACCTAGGTAGAGGAGGAACCTATAAGCTTCTTAGCTAATATTACTTCTAGCCAAAAATAATAGACTTAGTTAAACGCTTTATAGGCGCCTACTATAGTTATAAGCGCGCTAAGGCCTTCAATATAAAGTACTAAGAACTACTATACCCTTTACTAGTACCTATATAACGATAGGCAGATATTACTATAAATTTCGTTATTAACCTACTACCTTATAAATAATATAGCTATACCTATAAAAACATCTTTATAATAATATACCAACTTATAAAAGAGCGCTACTACGTCCTAACTAAAGGCGTAGCCGTTAGTAACATTACTAACGCCTTTCTTTATAAAATCTATTAACTATATAGGTTACCTAACTTAATTATATCCGACTAAGGTATATAATTTAACTCCGATATATAGAGACGAATCTACTAACGCCTTAGCATCTCCGTTAAGATATCTATATCCTTTTATTATAAAACTACTAGGTAACTAAAAAACGTTAATACTAGTATAAAAGCGTACCTATAACAGGTAGTCGCCTATAGTTAAGATAACTAGGTAGATTACCTTCTACTAGGTAAATTTATAGTAAATAACTACGTCTTAACTATTATAGGACTTACCCCGTTCTTCGCGAATAAGGGTTATTACCCCTAATCTAGTATAAAGCTACTAAAACCTATTAATAAAAAACTGCTATATAGAAAACGCCTTAAGATGCTACTTGCTAACTAGTATATAGACTATATAAAAAATCTACTTAACTACTATAAGGGAGAAATGGCCTAGGCTTAAGTAAAGTAGGCCTACTTTACTAACTGTTATAAAACGCCACCACTAAAGATACGTGTTAGCGACTAGGTATAGCTAAATATATATAATATCTCTATATAGAGGCTTATAAAGTCACTTAATTATAAGAACCTTAGCCCCTATTTAATTAAACAAGTTATTAATAAGGGAGCCGCATATAAGCTAGAACTCCTACCTACCCTAACTACCCGCGGGATATAGCCTATATTTTATCTATAGCTACTATACTATTATAGGACGGGGGTAATAGCTATAAAGCGTATGTATTTAAGGAGTCTATAAGATATTACGCGATTAATTATAAGGGTTAAGGGCGTAAGGAGGTAATATACCTACTCGTAGCTAATATAAGCTATATATAAGGTATATACGAGAGTATAGGGCTCTCCTATAGAGGCCCCTACGGTAGGGTTCCGTAATACTACCCCCCCTTTTATAGAGGCGGAGCTCTGGTAACGCTATGGTTACTATATATATATAAAAGAGACACTTAAGGTATAGAAAAGAAGAAAAGGGGGGTATCGCTAAAGGCTTAAAACAACGTTATGTAATAGGGCTTAGTATTTAAGAATCTAACTAATTAGATAACTTTAACCGCCGGTTAAAGTTCCTAGATATCTTAACGATATTCCAGTTATATAATCGCACTTTACCGCAACCTAATGGCAATTTAATAGCAATTTGCCCTTATATGGCAATGTATAACGGTTTAACTCTATAAGGGCTCCTATAGAGGATTAGGTATAAAGTCTCTGCTTAGGCCCAGTTTCTATGGGTTCGCGTAGTAAAAGTCGCTAATTAGATCCTTTGCATTTTTAAAATCTTCCTATAGTTGCCATTCTGGCTAATCTATATTAAATCCTATATATATAGCTCTGTAGTAGAGCCGTTATCCTCTACCTTTGCTAAAGTATTTAGAGTTAATAATTCGTTTAACGGTCCACTCCTTATAGTTCTTATCTTCGTTCTTATCTCGAATTAGTACTAGTAGGGGTTTAGGCTATATTTGCCCTGGTAAGGGGTTAGGCTAATAAAGGTATAGTAGCCATAGGTAAAATACGGGCTATATCCTACGGGTAGCTAGGGTAAGTAAAAGTTCTAGCTTATATACGGCTCCCCTATTAATAACTCGTTTAATTAGATAGGGGCTAAGGTTCTTATAATTAAGTAACTTTATAGGCCTTTACGTAGAGATATTATATGTATTTAGCTATACTCAGTCACTAACACGTATCTCCGGTAGTGGCGTTTTATAATAGTTAGCGAAGTAAGCCTACTTTACTTAAGCCTAGGCCATTTCTCCCTTATAGTAGTTAAGTAGATTTTTTATACGGTCTATATACTAGTTAGTAAGTAGTATCTTAAGGCGTTTTCTATATAGTAGTTTTTTATTAATAGGTTCTAGTGGCTCTATGCCGGATTAGGGGTAATAACCCTTATTCGCAAAGAATAGGGTAAGTCTTATAGTAGTTAAGACGTAGTTATTTACTATAAATTTACCTAGTAGGAGGTAATTTACCTGGTTATCTTAACTATAGGTAACTACCTATTATAGGTACGCTTTTATACTAGTATTAGCGTTTTCCGGTTACCTAGTAGTTTTATAGTAAAAGGATATAGATATCTTAACGGAGATACTAAGGTATTAGCAGATTTGTCTCTATATATCGGAGTTAAATTATATGCCTTAGTCGGACGTAATTAAGTTAGGTAACTTATATAGTTAGTAAACTTTATAAAGGAAGGCGTTAGTAATATCGCTAACGGCTACGCCTTTAGTTAGGATATAGTAGCGCTCTTTTATAAGTTGGTATATTATTATAAGGATATTCTTATAGGTACGGCCATATCGTTTATAGGGTGGTAGGTTAATAACAAAATCTATAGTAATATCTACCTATTGTCGTATAGGTACTAGTAAAGGGTATAGTAGTCCTTAGTACTTTATATTAAAGGCCTTAGCGCGCTTATAACTATAGCAGGCGCCTATAAAGCGTTTAACTAAGTCTATTATTTTTGGCTAGAAGTAGTATTAGCTAAGAAGCTCGTAAGTTCCTCTTCTATTTAGGTGGCCGCTTAATTAGAGGTTATAGGCTATTTAAATTAGTTGCCGTTATAGATTTTCTAAGTTAGGGATAAATAGGCGGCCTCTATAATAGAGCCTGTTCTCTTTTACTTTTAAGGCTGCTATATTAATCTAGCCTAAGCTTTAGAGGTTAGTAGGTAGTATATAGGCGCTAGCAGTCTTTGCGGTAATAAGTTAATATAATAATAGGTTAATAAAGGCGTTATATGCTATAGTAATAAGCTTATTAATTTTAGGAGGTAACTCTAGTTCTATAGTATAAAGCTAGGGTATAGTTAGCTTTATTATAGGTAGTATACCTAGGGCCGAATTTTGTGCTTTTAGAATTATTTATTATTAGAACTAATTACGGGGGTTATTTTTAGACTAAGGAAGGTCTTATAAGCGGCGTATTAGGCTATTAGGTTTAGTACCTTATACTCCTAATCTATATATAATTTTAAAGTTAAAACTAAAGAGGAACTCGTTCTAACGTACTTAGTATTAGTTTAGCTACTTTATAGTTATAAAGTACTTAAGGTTGCAATAGTCTGTAAGGACTTTAGTTAGCTAGTTAAGCTCTACTAAGGAGAGTTCTAGTTAGAATTCTTTAAACGCTTATATAATTATAAGGAGTTCTTTATTATAGATCTTATAGTTATACTCTTATAGTATAAGCTTAGACGAGTAGAATATAACTAGGTAAAGGAAACTATTATTACCTATCTAAAAAAGGACGCCTGCGTTAACGTAGTCTGAAGAGTTAGTTTTAAGGTAGAGTTATTATCCTAATATAAAGTAAGCTAGGATAGGTGCTTTAGTAAAGGCATTTTTAAGGTCTTAGAACGCCTTCTTATATTTAGGTGTCTAGGTAAAGCATAGGTACGTTTTTCTTCCTTTTATAGAAAGGCCCTTTGTTTACATTATTGCTATAAGTAGTGCTACTACGCCTAAGAAGTTATATATGAATTTTTAATAGAAGTTGGTAAAACTAAGGAAGGCTTATATATCCTTAATGCAATTAGGGGCTTACTATTTAGTAATTATACGTACCTTCTTAGGGTCTATATAGACACCCTTAGTAGTAATAATTAGTTTAAAGTATTTTACTTCTATAACTAAAAATTTATATTTCTTTAAATTAATATAAAGTCCTATATCCCTAAGGCGCTATAGGACCTTTTAAACGTGTTTAGTATACTTAAAAGGGTTATTACTATAAATAAGTATATTATCTAGGTACGTAGAGTAGAAGTTATTAAGGTAGTCCCGTAAGGCGTTATTAATATAGCTTTAAAAGATACCTAGGCCGTTATATAAGCTAAAGGGTATAACGGTATATTTAAATTAGCTAAAGCGCGATATAAATGCGGTTTTCTATTTGTTACCTTCTTATATTTAGAAATAGTTAAAGGCGGTAATAATGTTAAGCTTAGCATAGATTTTAGCTTAACTAAGCTGCTTAAGGGTCTTACGTATAAGCGGTACTAGGTATTAGTTTTTAATTATAATAGTATTAAGTCCTTTATAGTTAATATAGAATTAAATACCTCCTCTTAGCTTTTAGTAAGAAGGATAAGGGCGGCTATTGGTAATATACTAGGACAAATGAATCCTTTATTAAGGTGCTTATTAATATACTTTTTTATAACTAGAAGCTTATCTTTTAATATTAGGTAGGGTCTTTTATAAAGTAGCATTTTTCCTTATTTAATATTAATGGTATAGTTATTAGGTTAATATAGGGGGAGTATATCTACACTCTTTTATAAGCATATATTGGTAAAGTTATAGTACCTTTTAGGGAGGAGCTTGCGGAGTTCTTTATTAGTAAGTCCTTTTTTAAGCTTTATAAACTTCTTAAAGTCTAAAGGTAAAAGTCCGTAGAGTTTTATAGGGGTGTTATCTTCTAAAAGGTTAACTATGTCTATTCTATTACTATAAAGGATATAGTTCTGTTCTTTATTAAGCTTATATAATTATAATTAAGAAGCTATAGTAACAGTCTAGCCTTTTTTATATGCTATATAGTAGAAGGCTAGGGTACTTATATAGTGGTAGTTAGTTATAAGTAGGGTAATAAGGGGTTCCTTAGGTTAATATCCTAGGGAGTAAATAGAGGCGGCTAGGCTATACCCTAGGCAAGTCTCTCTATAGTATTTAGAGTTAAAGGTTACTTCTCTCTTCTTCTAGTTAATAGTAGGGTTATATTATTTAAGCTAGTTTATTCTAAGGATAATAGGGTAGTTAGTAAGTAGTATTATATAGGCCTAGAGTTCTTCCTAGTGCCTATTTATATCTAGGTGGAGTTATACTATATAGGTAATCTTCTATGCGGTATAATTACCATTAGTAAGTTATAGGGCGCGGGCTTTAGTAAGGGGTAAGGTAGGTAGGTTATAAGTACGCATAAATTAGGTATTTATAAATTTATTAATAGCTCCGTAATTAATTATAGAACAGCTTTTATATTATTTTTTAGTAGTAGTTCCTATTATAAGTAAAACTATCTATTTCCGTTTATTTATTTTTATAGAGTTATTTATTAAGCAAGCCAATATATAGATCCCTCTATTATTAGGGCGTCCTAACCTATAACTTAGGGCTAGGACTTAGCGTTTTCCATTTCTATATCTAACTCTACCGCTATTACTATATCTTCTTCTTATATAGTAGTGGCGTATAGCAACGTATTTAGTGTTTAGGGTATTAGGTTAGGTATTAGGCGACGGCTACTAAACCTAGCTATTAGGCAGTTTAGGTTATTGCAATAATAGCCTTTTTAATAGTATTTATAGTAGCGTCCTAGTTTCTAAAGTAGCTCGCGCTCTCTATCTAGGAGTTTTTATAGAAAGGTTAGTATAAAGAAATTAATATTAGTTCTAGTAGTACTTAAGGTAGTAGGCGTTAGTAGCTTAGTATATATAGGTTTAGTAGGCCTAGGGGGCTTCTATAAAGAGGTCTTTAGGTAAAAGTTAGCAGTAGTAATCTAATTTAGTTGTTATTTAATCTTCCGTAGAGCTGCTACTATATTATAAACATTGTTGTAGTTATAGCTAGCGGCTACGTAACTAAGGCGATAAGTAACTTTTTTAAGGAGGTCCTTCTAGTCTTTAGTATTATCTTAGGTAAGGGCTCTAGTATATTCCTAGAATTTAATATAGAATTTATTAAATAATTTAGTAGGGCTTATCTTTAGGGCATATAGTTTAGCTTAGTTAGTGGCCAGTAGGTTATAGTTACGGTATATTAGGTTAAGATTATTAAGGACTTTTTAGTAGGACTACTACTTTTAGGGGCTACTAGTCTTCTATTAGGCGAAGAGTCTATTAAATAGTATACTATTTATTCGCCCGATAATATAGCTAATCTTAGTATCTTCTATAGGAAAAAGGCAGGCGCTTTAAGTTAGTTTCTTACGGATTTATATCTTCTAGTGGCTGTATTCCTTATAGTCTCCCTAAAAGACTAAGAGATTAGGGTAGCGTATATTAGACCCTATAGTAGCAGTTTAGGTCCAATTATTATAGCTTTTATTGTCGCTGCTTTAGTAGGGGTTCCTATTAGGTAAAGCTGCTTAGCGCTAGCCCTCTATTAAGCGTTAAGTAGGTAAAGTTGCTAGGGGTATAAAGACTTAGGTGGCGTTATATATAGTAAAGAGGTATCTAGCGTTATTAAGAATATGCTTATTAAGCTAAGATTATAGGTATTTAATTATGCCTTCTCTTTTAGTAACTATAGCAATTAGTGCAATCTCAGCCTTCTTTAATTATTAGATATCGCGTTTAGACACACGGAGGTCGTCTTTAGTTTCTTAATATATATTATTAGCGAGCGCCTCACAAGCTTATAGGTCTTAAATAATATCGCGATCTTAGGTAGTATGCATCTCGGCTTGTGTAAGCTTTAGGTAATAGTTCTATAAAAGGCGGTAGTATTTATTAGGGTCTTGTGCTACTATTTTTACAAACGTCTTAGCGTCTTATATGTCGATTTTAATAGGTAGTAGC
>Ga0307515_10022611_pt1 | contig 11068 bp, 6 predicted proteins | sample 17_EM_MG_FD_194513 | JGI IMG/M metagenome (GOLD analysis project Ga0307515, IMG submission 194513) | Populus trichocarpa ectomycorrhiza microbial communities from riparian zone in the Pacific Northwest, United States - 17_EM | ecosystem: Host-associated > Plants > Roots > Unclassified | place... | reverse complement strand
TAATCTGGGTTTTTCAAATTTACTCTACCCTGGCAAATGACAATAAACCTAGAAGCATGACAAGTGACTAAAGGGTTCAATGCAATTCCCGTTCCCTATCTCTCATTCAAAAAAAAAAAACCATAATCTTTACGAACAGTACTAAATCTTTCTAATAATCAATGTTGGCAAGATTAGATTAGAAAAAACGTAAGCAAGAAAAGAAAGAAACCTTGAAAGGAGGTAAGCAAGACCCTTGATACGGTCATTTTGTTCCTGGAAGCTGATTTCCTTTCCAGAGCTGTCAACAGTGACTTTGAAAGTAGTTTAACAAGTCAAGTAAGGTAATTTTCTATCGTCTGGATAACTCTTTATAGCTTCTTCCAGTTGCTCACAGCTACTTCCTTATCACCAAAGTTCATACATTCCTTTGACAAGTATGCTTCGATTGACAATCTTTCGAGCGATATCTTCAGAAGGAAGATTACCAGGTAGAAAGGGGAGTCAGGGTGGTGATTTTCTGGTAGCCTCCATTCCAAACTCGAAAACCCACCAAACACTTTTGCCAAAACTCACTTCTGCCAACATTCTATGGTAAATGAAGAATATTTTAAAAAATTAATTGAGTCTAAATCATTGTGATCACCCAAAGATAAGTGGTTTAGGATTATCTCCATATCCAATATTCCTATACTTAAAAAATATGAGGATGATATAGTATGGATTTGGCTTGTTTTTAACCCAAAGTTTTTTTTTATGTGGCGAATATAATTTTTAGTTTAATTATATATTAAACTCAAGCAAATATAAATTTAGCAAATTTCTATACTTATTATCCATGATTTAGATATTGAGTTGAGCTCAAGTACATATGAATTTAACAAGCTATCAAACTCTGCATCCTCCAGTTTGGATATGCACTGAGCCTAATTGAAAATAGATCTAATGAGTTGTCAAACACATTGTTCTTAAACACCAAGTCTAATTAGACATGTGGGTCTAGTGAACTACTAGATTTATCGCTCTTAGGCTTGAATACACGCTAAGCCTATTTGAGCATGGGTTTGGCGACCCTCATGACCTATAAACCTTGAGCTTGTATGCGTGCCAGGCCTAATTGGATATTGGTTTGGCAGTGTATCAAGCTTGAATGACTAAAAATTTGGAGATCACTATAGATCTCATGTTAGGTCATAAAGCTTTGTTTGTTTATTCTTATGATTTTTAATATAAAATATTAATGTTATGAGTATTTTTCTCCCTGCACTTCTAAGTATATAAAAATTTTCTAAGAATCTGCTATATTTTTATCTCATTAACATTATAAAAATGATATTTGCCCCTTATTAATGTTGTGTAAATGTTATTTACCTCTCATTAATACTATTAGAAAAAAAAATAACTCTTCAATTTCTTTACTCCATCAAACAACAAGATACAAGTACTATAAATATCTCTTAAATCATTAGTTTATAATTTTTATTATATGGATATTATTAATGTATAATTAAATAAAAAAATTAAATAGCATAAATGGTTCTTTATTTGTTTCCGCCTCTTAGCTTTCGTGTAATTTTTTTAGTATATATTAACATATATAATTATAGATTAATTTTATTAAATATAAATAATAAATTGTTAATTCACATTTAATTTTTCCCCCCCTTCAACCCCTTAACAATACTCGTATTTTTTTACGTTGATATGCTTGTGCCCACAAAGGAGTGCAGGCAGTCACCATGAACTAGTCATGTATCAAACATAAAAGTTATTGCCTCAGAGTGAGTTTTAACTGTATTTGAGTGTATTTATTTTGAAAAAAAATATTAAATTAATATTTTTTAATTTTAATATATTAGGTTAAAAATAAAAATATAAAAAATTATTTTAATATATTTTTAAATAAAAAACTATTTTTTAAAAAATATTTTACTCTTTAATACTAAAATACAAATAAAATAAAAACTGAATCGCGAGTACCATGAATAAACAAGTTTAAAAGCGTTTTTGTTTTTATATTTTAAAAAAAAATTTAAATTGTTTTTAGAAATTTAAATTTATTTTTAGTGTTTTCATATATTTTAATATTAAAAATAAATTTTAAAATATAAAAATATATAATTTTAATATAATTTTAAGAAAAAAATATTGTAAAACATTAATTACAAGTTGAAGTAATCATCCTCCATCGTCCCTTTCCTCTAAGAAAATTCTCAAACACACTGCACTGTGAAGAAAAACAAAAATGTCCAAAAAGAAGACGAAAGGAAGAGTCCCAGAAGTTTTATGGAGAGTATTCAGATATCGAGCTCGAACCCTAAGCAACACAGTGACATCCCTAATCGCTAATCCTCCATCATCATTTGTGCTCTTTAAGGCTGATGATCCCGCCAATTACCGGAAACTCCTTAAAGACTGCTACATCGTCCTCAGCGACAATGCACCTCCTGTGGCTCACTTCAATCTCGAAAACAGATGGCCTCAACCTCTTATCGTGAGCCGCATCATTGAGTTCATCATCACAGAACAACCTTTGTCGAATAATGTTTTATGCAGCGGTTATGACAAGGCAAGTACTTGGACTAGTCTTTCTTCCTGTTTTTTTTTTAAAAAAAAATTCATAAGCCCTTATTTGGTTTTACAGTGTCTTCGTTCAAGCCCCATTGCGGAGGTTTTGACGAGTTCAGTGTGGACCCTTTTGTTGGAAAGGGTTGGGGATGAATTTATGAATTACCTTTTGAAGTATTCGTCAATGTTTTTGCCATTGCCTCGTCAGCAACACCAGCAGGTGGCAGGTCCTCCTATCACTGATCTTGTCTTTCAGTCGTCTCGGAGGAAGGGGCACTCCCCCAATCTTGTTGGTAACTTGACAGCACACGTCCTGATCCTATCCTCATAACCTGTGCAATTTGTTTTTGGGGAATTTTAGTTTTTGCAGTGATTATTGATTGTTGGTTTTGTTCTCAGGGCTTAAGAGGAAGAGGGATTGGGATGATAAGGCTGCTGATGCTGCTAGCTTAATGCTTAAAAGACACCAACTTACTGCTGATGCTTCCTTAAGTTATGATAGGACGACATATCCTGTTATTGATTTTGATCAGGACAAGGGTTTATCTGAAAAAACTGGAGTTGCTGCTGTTAACCGTGAAGGGCATTCGAATGAAAAACTTCCAGGCTTGTATCAGTGTACATTGAGATCCAGGAAGCCATTTGGGTGGCAGCGACGCCGCTGCAAAAAGCAGAGGTCTTTGGATGCTAAAGAAACTGATGGTAAGACTTGTTACATTATGAATGAAGGTAGCTCACCTGAGAGGCTTCCGCTTGAATTCAGGAACAGTTCAAGCCCTGGAAAGGTAATTTCTTGTGAAGATCATGTTTGGTTATAACTGTTTTTCCGTGGTTCTTACAGATGGCTTCCTCAAGTTAATTATATTTTCTCTTTGATATGTTTCTTTCTTTTCTATGTAGCTGCAGGTGCTGCCACAATGCTGTTGTCATCTTGTGTTACAAGCTCCTAACATGAAAGGTGTACAGATTGATAGGCGGCCAATATTTTATAATTCAAAACATCCTTCATCAATGCTTCCAAAAAACCGTATCCTTTCCTATGTTTCAAAACATGTGTTCTTTGCTCATGGTCTCCTTTTGTTCAGAATTATAGTAGTTATCATTTAAAATTCTTCAATCCATAAACAAATTGCTTATATATACTATATAGTTCTTTGCTATTAATTTACCCTAATGATGCTGTTATGTGGGACAGTAATGTGCTTTTGTTTCAAAGTTGATTATTCCCTCCTCGAGCATGGTACAAGTTAACTTGTTGTTTCTGCTCCTGTTTTCTTGGTTATTGTATGACCTTAATGATATTTAGATGTACTGATGTGCTTGAAGCCTAATTTGATTGGTTCAAAGTCTCTTATTCGGAGTATTTTTGGCCTATCTGATGAAGATGTAAGTGCTCCGTCAATGCCACTTTCCTACAGCAAAGACTTTTGTCTCTTGGGATCCACATGCCTGTGAGTCAAGCTTTATATGTGATATTTTCTTGATGTAAAGAATTCACTTAACTATTTTGTTTTCTTAATCATGTTTAGTAATTTCGTTATAACATTTGCACCACCTCTTATGTTTACAACTCTGCAATTATTCACCTCTTTGAGCTACCATGGACAAATAAACTAACCCAACAGACATTACTTGACTTTGTGAGGCTTGAAACAATGGGGTTGGGTGGCTTTTCTGTTCTTTTTTCATTGCTAGAGTCTATTTGCCATAATCTATTCAGAACAGTTAATTGAAGTGTAGAACATTCTGTAAGCTATGCCTACACATAACTTCAATGTGTGTGATATTTTCCAGCTGATCCAAGATTGAACAATTAGATAGTTGGCTTAGATTGTTTTAGGCATAATTGGAGCAAACATGCAGATAAGTTCCTTGAAATTGTTAGGCTCAAAAAGGGTGTGGTAGGGAAGGAGGGTTCGCAAGCCATTTTGTTATTCTCTGGAAGACTGGTTCACTATATTTCTTTTTGTTTCATTACGTTTCGTTTCTTTTCTTTTTTTATTGGGGAGGGGGGTTGGGGGTTGGTCAAGGGGATGGAGGTAGGAATTCTGTGAAGGCAGGAATTACCAAATAGCTTAATAGAGTTGATATGGCTGCTATGGATGGTGCAATACTGAATAGATGAGTGATGGAAATGCATGATATTGATACTGAATGCTAATAGAGCCTCTAATGGGATATTATATAGTGAAATGTGATCTGGCATGCTGTCAAAACTTTTGTGGCAGAAACTTTCCGTCTCATCAAGTTTCAAAAGCCTCGTTACTAGAGGCATGGGATCCGCCTCAAGCCAATCCATAGACAAGGGTTCCTCAGAGTCAGAATTTTCATAAGATTATATTAATTCAACACTGATAGTTTTTATCTTTCTTTTCTGTGAAAGTCAATTATAAGGAAGCCAAGAAAGTGCTTCAGATATGAATGTGCTTTCCAATCTCATTTAATACCAGCTAAAGTAAACTTCAGAAAGCTTCAAATAGAGGATACCCTGAGGAAGATAAGTGATCCTTCTATTAAACTAATGATTAGAAAGGGAACTTTTCCAAGAAAGAATAACAGTTCTGAAATTTCTGTCTAGCCAAACAAAACAAAAAAAATATCTGAAAACACTGCATGCTGCCACAAATTCCTCTCTTCCGCTAAAAAATAGATAGTATTTCGTGGAAGCTATTTGGTCCTTTAAAGCACAAATATGTAGGTTATGCAAAACTATGGGTACTTAGGAAATTATAGGAATATGTTACATGCAGAATGGATACCAAATTACCTCTATGTTACAATGTACTAATTTATTGTTATTTTCCTTTCCTAGGTACCATTCCCTTGTTAAATTGGTTAAGGTTCTTGTAAGACAAACTCAATGCTGCAAGTATGCAAGATTAATACATAGGCACTGCTTTGTTTCATCATCGAATCAAAATGCCATAGAAAATTCAAACTCGGTGTTTGAGGTAAGTTTTCATCCTGGGACCTCCGTGAAGTCTGAGAGGTTTGTGACTAGTTTAATTTCCTTTTGCTTGCCAGAAAATTTATTCCTTTTGTGGAAAATTCTCTTTTAGGGGTGTAATTTGGAGAGAGAATTCTCTGGGAAATCACATGCTGTTGTTAATGAACGCCGTGATAAAACTCTGGAAACAACTGATCATCAGATAGTGACACTAAAATCTTATTGCTCAAAAAGTCAGGTTGTGTCATTTATATGGGCTGTTTGTAGAAATGCAGTCCCTCCTGAGTTGCTAGGAAATCATGTCAACCGAAGAATCCTAAGGAGAAATTTAGCAAAATTTATTTGGCTCAGAAAGTTCGAAAAATTCTCACTGAAGCAATGTATGCATAAGTTGAAGACTTCTGGGTTTCCGTTTGTGTCAGACAAACACTGTTCATGCTTCTTGGATACTCATATGCTGAATAATATGCCAGGTCATACTGCAGGCTTGCATAAGGATTTATATAAATGGAATGGTGCTGCAAATGATTTGAAACACCTACTTGTACAGAAATGGATATATTGGTTCTTTTCATCTCTGGTTGTGCCATTGGTACAAGCCAACTTCTATGTAACTGAAAGTGAGCATGGGAAACATGAAATCTATTATTACAGGAAGTCAATTTGGGAGAAATTAAGAAATAGAGCCATTTCTTGCTTGAAAGACCAGAACTATCAGTGCTTGGATGAAGCTAGTGCTGAAAGTATCACAGGCTGTAGGTTGTTTGGTTTCTCAAAGCTCAGGCTTCTTCCAAAGAAAAATGGAATAAGGATGATAGCAAATCTTAAAGCATCATCAAAAATGCCTAAAAAATCCACTTCTGAACTCCAGTCATTTCGAATGCAGAGAAAAAAACAATTCATTACCAAGGTGGTCAAATGTGAACATTTTAAGTCTGTAAATTGCGTTCTACGTGAAACACATGCTGTTCTGAAAGGTATACAGTTGAAAGAACCAGACAAGCTAGGGTCATCAGTGTTTGACTATAATGATATCTACCGAAAGTTATGCCAGTTTAAAATTTGTTTGAATAAAAGATCGAATATCATGCCTGATGTGTTCATTGTTGTTTCTGATGTATCCAAAGCATTTGATTCCATAGATCAGGACAAGTTGCTTTGTGTCATGGAAGATGTCATATATGAGGATCAATATCTTCTAAAGCGATTTTGTCAAGTTGTCAGCACTAAAAAATCTTTGTGGGCGCATGAGCGCCTTATGTCAAGAGATCAAAACATCACCACTGGTCTTACAAGATTCAGTTCTTCTCTCCACTTTGGTTCATTGCATACTGTCCTTGTTAATCAGGTACTATATTTGAATCCCTCTTTTGTTTTTCCAATGTTCTTTAATTAAATCAATCATGTTTAATTACTTTTTTATTTTTCATCAACTTAATCATTTAGGATCATCTATAAAACCTTGTGAAGAAGTAAATGGAGGAATCAGATCCATCTAACCAGCTGCAAATAGATTTGGATTTAGGTGTAGAAGACCATTTGAATCTTGCAAAGGACAACATGCTTGGAAAATGTAACAGAAGTTATAGGTATCGATAGAAAACTCGACTGAATCTTGTTAAACACTGAGCAAGTTGAATTTGTGGTGGGCTAGGGATTTTGGATTGGGATTTGGGTTAAGATTTGATGCATGTGGAATTGCAATGGATTGAGGATATGTTTTGGGAGGATATTTACCATAGGAGTGAATGGTAACCGATGTTTCTGTAGGAAGAAAGAAATATAATAAAAGAAAGAAGAGAAAAGAGAAGAGAAGCAGAAGAAAGAACACACAAGGCCAAAACCCTCAAAACTACACCAAAATACTCAAATTTCATTATTCAAAGTCCTATGATTACATAAAGTACGTGCTCTTTTTAGAAGCATCAAACACGCTAGTTGCGCCAAACTAAGCAGGAAAAAGAAAACATGCATTAATAATATTCCTCAGCAAACAAAATCCTAAATGCACTAAGTTTACAAAAAAATAACTGTAATTTCTAAACTGATCTATCATTGACTGCATCATTATCCTCTCATTAGAAAAACTCTTCCTTGAGTTTCATAGTGTTGAAGTAAGAATCTTTTTGTATTTTGAATATCTAGGAACATGCTTGACTTCACTTCTTTAAGAAATAAGAGGATGGACGAAACCTTTTGCCTTTTAAACTTTGAATGAAACTTGGAATGGTAAAATCAACGGCCTGTTCAAAACACACATTGTTTGGTTGATTTGCAGCTTCAAAATTTAATTCATCATCCACCACAACTTCTCGAGTCCACATGAATTTCTTATTCACCAGCCAAAAATTCCATAGATTTAGCATCTTTTTCAACATCTCCAGCTTCAGATTCAATGTTTTTCTCCTTAGATGCAACAACCTTGTTGAATTCATCTTATTTTCCTCTTTCTCCATAATTTTTTTTTGTTGCAAAACAGTATGTCCGAAAGTTATCTTTTGGACCAACAACACGAAAATGAGTCTACAGCTGCTGTGAATGAGGTAAAATATTACTTGTTGACAAAAATAATAATAAAAAAACAAATTTTGAAATAAAATCATCCCGTATCACCACCTGTTTCTTACTCTAATGTCAATTAATATTTTTACCTAACATTTTATTCTAATTTCAGTTTGTTTTATTATTATTTTTAGGGTAAATAGTTCATTATATCCTTATATAATAGGATAATTCTCTTATCTGTCATTATATCTCTAATTGTGCCTGCTTAATACTTGAATAAAGTATTGTTTTTCAATATGTCCTTCCATCCATGTACAAGTCACATGACTTTTCTGTTAATTTAGATAGAAAAAATGGATGGAATGATATTTTGGAGAAAACTCAGGGTTTAAATAGACACAATTAGAAATATAAGGGCATGTTGAAGAATTGTCCCATTATACAAGGATAGATTGAGCCTTTTATTCTCATTTTTAAAATAATGTCAATAATGGATAGTTGTAGTGGTAAGTGAGCTCCTCGTGGAACATTCAACGATGAGATTGAGAGTTTGAGTCTCACCCACTGTAAAATGTAGTTAGTGGCATATCTACATCTTTATGTGTGATCATAGCTACTGAAAATTTCAGCCTCGACATTGGTGTAGCATCGAGGATTCTTTAGATAAAAGATAACACTTACATTACTTAATTTGAGCCCTTGAGAACAGTAGTTCCATTAACCACCAATGCACTTTTCTCATTGATTCACTTTCTTGAGCCCATTTTGCAAATAGCCTTGGCAGTGGGATCTCATTTATATCAACAGAGTAATAAACCAATCACTCTTTCAAACATATACAGGTGGCTTGATTGCAGAGGTATATAGATCTCACTGATGCAGGTATGTAATCTTGTCAAAAGCTAACCGTTGAAAATTTTGTCTTTTGTTATGTTGCAGGGGCGCAGTAGGTATCTGAAAAGGGAACAACTCCTGTCCAATCTCACTGAGCATGTGAAGCGCAATGTTCTTCAGTTTGATGATAAGTTTTACTTGCAAAGAAAAGGTATACCTCAAGGAAGCATTTTGTCTTCCCTGCTTTGCTCATTATACTATGGGCACCTTGAAAGGAATGTGATCTTTCCTTTTCTTGAAGATCTATCAAGAAGACATTGCTATCAGGATGCCTCTGCTATAGGAAGTAGCAGTAGGGATAAAGTCATCTCATCTCCTCATTACATGCTTCTTAGGTTCATTGATGATTTTCTTTTTATATCAACATCTAAAAAGCAGGCTGCTGGCCTTTTCTCTCAGTTAAGGAGTGGATTTAGGGATTATAATTGCTTCATGAATGAGGAAAAGTTTTGTCTTAATTTGGATACTGAACAAGTATCAGGGCTTCAGTCAAACAAGCTCTATGTTGGTGGGGATGGTATCTCCTTTCTTCGATGGAGTGGCTTGCTTTTAAACTCGTGCACTTTAGAAGTCCAGGCAGATTATACGAGGTTAGTTCTTTGAATTTTTGCTGGATAGGTCTTATCCTATTGCTTACTTAGACTTTTCTGTTGTGTTGTTTGGCTGGTAATTTTAATGGATGCCATGTAGTTCGTAGCTATAGGCTGTAGGCCCAAAGACTTTGAGTCTTTGAGATTTATTTCTGGACTTGTAAATTGATCCAAATAATCTTACTGTGATGGAGAATCTGTTGAAGATTTATACATTATTTGACTATCGAAGGATGTTCTCATTTTTGGAGGTAGATTTCTATTATTATATTACCCAAAAGAGATCCTTTTTTTCCAGTTCAAAAAACGCAAGATCTTCTTTTGGTGTGAACTGAATTATCTAGGAGAACATGATGTTAATGAATTTTATAGGATATTTAGACTCATTTATTTATTTGTGACTCTTAAGGTTTGGCACCCATATAGAGCACATAAGACTGTCTTATGAGTTAAAACTGTTTTTTTGATGAAATTTTGCACTAGAGTTACCAAAGAGAGATGGATATCCTCTTGTGTTTTGATCTGGATTCCCCTAAGGTGTTGGTTCCTCTTGTTCATGGAACCTTTTCTTTTGGTTCTGCATCAGCATGTTTCATATAGCATTCATCACGCAGATTTGTTACTATACATTCTATAGCATTCAATATTTGTGTTTAATGTGTTCAAGCAATAACTTGTTTAATCTACTAAACAGGTATCTGAACAACCATTTAAACTCTACTCTTACTGTCTGCTGGCAAGGTAAACCTTGTCAACATCTAGAGAGGAAGCTGTGGAACTTCATGAGACCTAAGTGCCATCCCATATTCTTCGATTCTAATATAAACTCAGCACCTGTTGTCAGATTAAACATCTACCAAGCATTTTTGTTATGTGCAATGAAGTTCCATTGTTATGTCTCTAGCATGTCGTTCCACTGCCATCTGAGTGCAACATTCTACGCAAACATGATTGAAAGGTCCTTGAGGTTTGGATCTAATAAAATGGCTCTTTTGTTTATTCTCTCTCTCAGTTTCTGAATGTAGGATCTAGAATAGTTTAGCGTTTTTGTTTTTTAATTCTTTTCATGTCTATTACCTCTTGTTCTCTCTCTTTGTTCATTGACAACTAGGTATATGTATGTTCTCATAAAGAGAAGGATGCGTTCTATGCACCTTGGATCTTGTTTCCACCCAATTCTTCAATTGGAGGTCGGAGAAGTTGAATGGCTTGGGTTGAATGCCTATATCCAAGTGCTGAAGAGAAAACAATCGCGGTATAAGGAGTTGCTCTCTCGATTGAGTTTGAAGTTATCAAAACATAGAATAGGCGGGAGTACATCGTCTCATCTAAAATATGCAGTTGATAGCTCCCACTCCTCTTTACTTTGGAAAATCAAGTATTAGATAGGTACGTGATGATATCTCAAAGATTAACCTGCCTCTTTCATTTCTGACATCACTTGTACTGTCCCACTACTTTAAAAGAGTGTTTCTTATGAGGTTGTTAAAAAAGGGCTAACTCAAGGGATTAACGAAGGGTATGATGTTTTAGTTCGAGGGTGTTTAACAAGAGATTAAAAAACTGTTTGCTGGTGGGCTGGCTG
>Ga0307515_10022610_pt1 | contig 11068 bp, 9 predicted proteins | sample 17_EM_MG_FD_194513 | JGI IMG/M metagenome (GOLD analysis project Ga0307515, IMG submission 194513) | Populus trichocarpa ectomycorrhiza microbial communities from riparian zone in the Pacific Northwest, United States - 17_EM | ecosystem: Host-associated > Plants > Roots > Unclassified | place... | reverse complement strand
GTTCCATAGTGTTCCTTGCAACTCCAAGAGTCGCTCCCCCTGTAGAAATTCAGGGAATTTAGCTAGAAATTCCCGAATATATGCAAAATGCACCGAAAAATCCGGTGAAAAATCCAGAATCATCACATCTGGAATGGTCAGTTTCCAGACGTTTCCAATGTGGCTGCCTGGGTCCAGCACGATCCCAAACAGGTTGCCGATTGTCACCACCCATCTATCCGAGAATGCCCCGAACTTAAGGGTCGTGGTTGGTGACTGTATTGAAGCCCGCACTGTTAGTTTCGTTAGGAAATCCAGGGGCTGGTGACACAGCACGGGGGATGCATCCACCCATCCAGCCGGGACCTGAATGGAGGCGATATCAAAGACCCTCCCTGTCTGGCGGCCTTCGTTAGCAAGTGCATCCGCTAGGTTATTCATGACATCGTTGCCATGGGCTTCGGCTTTCACGAAATCCAGTCTTCCTGTTCTATCCCGTAGTAGGTATAACAGGAGATGTAAGAGGGGTGTACTAGGGCCCCTGCTCATGTGTCTAGGGGCGTCGCCCCATCCGTCCCGCTCCATGGCAGGAGGCCTCCCTTGAGTAAACCTAGCACGTATGTTGAGTCAGTGTGTATGGCGTTCCGCCACGCCAGCAGGCACAGCACCACTGCCGCTACCTCCGCAACGTTGTTAGATAGAACAGTGCCCGTCAGTGAGACCTTATCACTGAGCTGCACATCTGACACCCATGCCGAGCCTGCTGTGCACTCATCTCGTCCATTCTTGTCCGCCGAGCCGTCTGTCCATATGTGTACGTCTCTGCCATATATTATATCCTCCCGTGGGCGAGCATGCGTCCTTGCTATTTGCGTATAGTCTTCCCTGGGGTGCCTGACCCTAGATGCTCTGTAGGCGTCTCTGACCATTCTTCCCATGATGATGGATCGGGGGGCCGTGAAAATCCTCACACATCCCAGTGGGCCCGTCATGTCAGGCCAGACGTTGACATGGGGGTTCCTCATCCCGCTCCCATAGTTTACCAGGGGGGACCATGCCGAGCTCTCTATAGCCTCCCTCATCGCGGACAGGGTCTTACCCAGTCCCGTTCCTCGTAATGGGGGCGGGGCGTAGATGTGGATCACTTTGCTCACGCCGACTTCTCGAAGTTTCAATACCTTTAGGAACCTCTGAGAGCTCGGCCTGGGTAGGGCTGGGTGGTTTAGTATTGGGGTTTGCATTCTGGCTCTCAGCGACGGCGTTGCGCACGCCAGGTCCAGGCCAAACCTCCTAGTGGTCAGGAAGGCCTGCGAGACTCTATCCTGTAGCAGGGACGGTTTAGTGTATGCCTGTTGTAAGAAGGGGTTCAGCCCGTCATATGTGCCCGCCCTGCTAGTGAACGAGGCCATTTTTAGATCCATCCACGTCCATTGTTTCCAGGGCACCTGTTGGTTCCCCAAGATTAGATCACCCAGGAACTTCAGATCAGTGGCATATTTCCACATGGTGAGGGAGGGGGAGCCCAGGCCTCCCTCGCACAAAGGTGTCTCTAGTGTTCTGTAGGCCATAGCCGAGAATTTGCCCCGTACGAAGTTCATAATTTTGCCGTTAATTTTCCATAGCATATGTGGCGGTATGCCATTCCCGTCCATAAGGAAGTGACACCTGGAGAGCATAAGGGCTTTGGCTAGGAGTGATCTGTTTCACACGGAGGCGCCTATCGCTCGCCACTGAGATATTATTTTCTTTATGTGGGCATCTATCTGTAGCCACCGCTGTAAGGCGTTATCTCTACTGCCAATCCACACCCCTAGGATTCGCAGAGGGTCCGCCGGCGGCAGGATATGCGCTCCAGGGATGATAGAACCTCCCATATCCTGGTCATTGAAGCATTTAAGCTGGAAGTCATGTGGTCCAACTGGTTTCACGTCGGTTTTGTCCAGATTGAACTTCGAACCTATAATACGTGACACGTCTGCCAGGCATCCCGAGATTTCCGGGATGGAGTCCTGGGGACTCAGGAACAGGTTGACGTCATCCGCATACAACATCACTTTCACCGGTGGTAGGCCCCGGACTGAGAGCCCTAAAACCTGCTCCCGTAGCCTGATGGCTAAGGGTTCTATGGAGAAGTTAAACAAGAGGCACGATAGGGGGTCACCCTGTCTCACTCCTCGTTTCAATGTAAAGTAGGGGCTGTAGCCACTGTTGATCCGTACGCGCGATCTACAGCTGTCTGTGAGGTCGCTGATGAGCAGGACCAAGTCCGCAGGCAGTCCAAAGGCTGAGAGGACCTTCAACAGCCAACGTTGGTCCACTCTGTCATATGCTTTCGCTTGGTCCAGGCCCACTATGTATCCTGGTGTCCCTGTTGCGTCGCAGAGGTGCGCAACTTCCGAGGCCAGCCTGGTGTGCTCATTCATGAGCCGTCCTGGCACGAAGCCTTTTTGGTCTGGATGTAGCTTAGAAACGGCCCAAGGCGCCAGCTGTGCGTTGATCAGGTTGGTGTACATTTTGCAGTCCGTATTCATGGAAGAGATAGGTCTGTAGTTCGAAACCATCGTCGGGTCACCTTTCTTATAGAATAGACTAATGTTGGCCATCCTTAAAGCCTGCTCTGGAGGAGCCTCTCATTGCGATGTCTCTGGTCAGCTCGGAGAAGACATCCCAGAACGTGCGGGGGGGGGATTCACTGTCCTGTAGACTGTTCAGGATCCTGATGAGTCTTTTCCAGAAAGCATATGGGATACCATCCGGTCCTGGGGCTGTGTTCGGCATCTTTGAGAGGAGGGATGCCATTTCCTCGTCTGTGAATGGCCCGTTCACCAGGTCATCTGGGGTCGGGTTGGGGCGTGACATGCCCTGTAGCCTGACCTCTTCCAGCAGGGCGGCCTGGCCCTCCATCCGGGCCTGGTCCAGCGGCTCCGGGGTGTGTAGGGAGTAGAAATAATCTTTGGCTACTGAGGCCATGCCTTCTAGATCCGTTCTAGCGATGCCTTCGCCTGGCCGTCTTAGGCCCTCGACCGAGACGGACACTCTGCTACCTCTCTCATCCATCTCTTTATTTGAGGACTGTTTGAACCATTCCGAGGAGTGCGTTCTAGTCATCTTCTCCCACTTATCTTTAGAGGCTTTGGTAAATCGGTCCACCTTATCCCGCAGCAGGTCCGCGACTGCTTTGTTGTCAGCAGGCTTCACGAACAGGGGGGGGGCGCCAGGGGCTCCATGTGGGGTGGTGTTCGTCCGCCTGATTGGTGTTTTCCAGGGGGAGGTTTTGCTAGGGACAAAATGCTTGCTCTGCTTTGGCGATACCTCGTATGCGGGGATCGCAGCTGGCCATCTAGCCGGTGTCCTGGCCGGGGGAGTCCGCCTAGCCCATACCTGCCTGTTAGCTTTGGTGGCAGCGCCCATGATCTCCTCCAGGGGTATGCACTCTTGTTGTAGCGCATCCACCCAGTTCTTTCTACTGGCGGACTTCATGGCTTTCACCTCTTGTATCCCTGTGGTCAGTACTTGGTCTTTAAACGCCTTCCAGGTTTCCAGGGTGACAGGCGCATCCCTCGACAGAACCTCCCAGCTTTTCAAGACAGATGGCCAGAATTTTTTTGATTTATCCAGAGCTTCCAGGCCAGGGAGTCTGGGTGCCGGGACGGCTTTTTCGATTTTGGGGCTGACCACGTGCACTGTAGCTGTCAGCAGTCTGTGGTCAGATCGCCCGGTGTCTATGGGGACCACCGAGCCGCTTGTCCATCCTTGAGAGGGCCGGTATATTCTATCCAGTCTTGAGTATACTCGTCCATGATGCGTCTCCTTACTGTAGGTCCAGAAGGACAGGGCGGGGTTTTTACCTGCTGTGTTGCGCAGGCCACACAAATCTTTTATCTTATTGAAGCATGTCAGCAGCCTTACAGGGGCTCTGTCCGGGTGTCCCATAGGGAACCTATCTTTAGCGAATTCCACGAAGTTCCAGTCACCAGCTGCAAAACAGCCGCCCCAGTGGGTTCTGGCCTGTCGCCGCACGAATGTGGAAAGTCGTTCGTACAGTCTTTCGTAGAAATCCGTTAGGGAAGTTAGGCTGCCAGACACATCCCCGTACACGCCGAGGATCCAGAAGGACTCTCTGCTTACGCAGTGTGTCAGCCGTACCACGACTGCATGTCCGGGTATTATCACCTCCTTGTGTAGGATTTCCCATCCCGCGTCTGCTTTAGTTAGTATGGCCACTCCGGCCCTCGCATTTAGGCCTGACTGTTCCAGAACTTTCACCCGACGACTGCATGGCAGGGAGGTCGTGTGTGTCTCTGTCAAAACTAGTACATCTATGTCCTCCGTGGTCATTAGTTGTTCCGCGAGCCTCATTTTATCCGTGTTGTTTGGTCCCGTTCTGGTACCTTGACCGCACATGTTCCAGGTAGCTATTTTAAAGGATCTCCGTGTCAGCTGTATGGGGGGATCATCAGGCTCTGCCTCAGCCCCATTCAGGAACTTCCCTCCAGTTCTGTCGGGGGCTGAGGTCTGGCCCATGCTAGGGGAGGGGGGCGGGTCGCGGTTGGGGCCTGCAGCACCCCACTTTGGAGCTGCAGGGTGGGGGTTTTCGCTATTCTGGTTGTTTGTGACACTGGCAGCCACCACACCAGCCAGGGAGGTACCCGCTGTCCCTCCACCGTCACTGTCAGCCCCTTGGCCCTGAGCCGGGTAGCCAACAGCCTTTGCGGGACGTCTTGATGTTGCGAGCTTGATATCCATGGAGCTGTGGAGGGGGATTGCCCCGTTAGTGACCGTGTTATCCTGTAATAAGGGAACACCGGAGGGTCATGGCTAATTCCCTTCTAAGTTTTTTGTTGGATGTGTATCGAAGTGATGTCAGGCCTGAGTAGTCATTCAATGGTTTTTCTCGGTATACATGCCCGTCCTGGGGTCAGGGGAGAGTCTGGCAGGGGCGTGGGATGAGTCGAATGAGGCAGGAAAAAAATTACAAGTTCAGTCGAGTCAGGGAGACGAAATGTAGTCCTAAATCAGTGCAAAGCATACATGAAACGTATCATCAGGGGCTGGCTAAGGTAGCTTCCAAGGCGGTGCTCAGAGTCTCCTCCGGTGCCTCCTCTCGTGCTTCCTCAGTGTCTTCTGGGATATCTGCGCTCGGGGAGAGACCCTTGATCCTTTTACTCTTCCTGGAGCCTCTCGACTCTACCGAGGTCTTATCAGCCTTACCTTTGGTGGCCTTGCCACCCGTGGCCTGCTTTTGCCTCTGCTTCTCCAGAGCATGCTTGATAGTCCCTGGGACTGTGCTAGCATATGTCTCCTTCGCATCCGCGGCGCTTATCCTCGATGCTTTGGCACTCCCCTGCGTGCTGGCTGCCTTAGCGCTAGCCGCCATGTGGACGTTTCGGTCGTTCCAGACTTTTCTCCTGATAGCTGAGAAGCCGTAGAAGAGTGGGACATATGTGTCATACATGTCGGGGTCCTTGAAGACGCACAGTGCCAGCCATGCTGCTGCCGCTGGTGATGCCAGGCCATCTCCAACAAGGACGTGTAGGATGGCTAGGGCGGGGTGATGGTCATCGTTGTCTTTGAAGTGTGGTCGAGGCTCGCCCAATAGGGCCACCAATCCTCTGAAGTCTCGTTGAGCGCGCAGTGTGCCAACTGCCTTGGTAAAGAGGGGCCGGTTTGTGTTGTAGTTTCCAAGGTCGTTGACGTACTTCAGGAATCTGGGGGAGATGGGCCTTGGTGCGATTGCGATTGGTGTCAGTTTAGGCCACAGCGTATCTACTCGAGGGGAGTGGGAGATTCTGTGCCGTCGAATCATGATACACGTCCTCCACCACTGGTTCTCAAAAGACCTTGTTGCTGGGTCGTCGTATATGAAGTCTGGCGCGTCCGTGCCAATGTCCATGACACCTCGTCTGCGTGCAAAGGCGAAGTCCAGCCAGTCGCTCGTTGGTTCGTGTTTGCTGTCCAGGAGGTTGAAGGATAGCATGAAGTCGCCTCTGAACTGTTTGACGGTTTCTTCCACTTCCATTATGCTAGCGGTGGGGAATGCAGACACCAGTGTGCGCCGTAGGTGTTTCATGTCTGCTATTGTCTGCATCCATGCAAGCGCAGTGGGTAGGTCGTTCTTGTGTTTCTCTAACGTGATGGACAGGTGTTCTTCCGACATATCCGGGTAAGCCGAAACCATGCGCTTCAGGTTCTGCGAGAAAGGCAGGTCTTCGTATGTATCTGAAGTGGACCTGGTGTCGAATTGTGGTTCCTGGGTATGAGGCGTGATCTTTTCGGACCCAGGAGGGGTAGTTTCAGGGATGAACCAGGTGTTGCTTCTGCCTTTTCCTTTGTCAGGCCTCGGGGCGGGGGCAGGTAGGTCATCCGCTGTGATGCCGGCAGCCGCGACAAGTGCGTCTCCTTGTAGGGGCTTAATGCGGGAGAATAACAGGGATTCCTCTTCGTTTAAGGGGACCAGGGATGGCAATAGAGGGTTAGATATGACAGGGAGCTGCATGCCTGCCATGATATCGTCCCTGTCTTGTTCAACCGTCCTTCCCAGCGCCAGAGATGTGAGGGCGCGTTGGACGGCGGGATGCCTCGCGACGTCTCTGTCTGGCAGAAGTGTAGTGCGGGCTGGCTCATCGCCACTCGTCATGTCGATGTCCAGCAGACTGTCCGGCCACATGTACTCCGTGGTTTGTTTGTCGTTGTTAAGGGTGACCACGGCAGCATACGTCAACTTGGGAGGAGCGATTGGGATTTCCTGAGACGCGGGTTTGGGGGATACTGGCGCGGTGTCCTGTGTTCGCATAGGCTCCGCGGGTGGCGGCATATCGCTGATGTGCGATCTACTTTCGACTGGGGAGTGCAGTTCATTTGCTGGCGTATGCAGCATCGCAGAGAATGCTTGTAGCATGGTGGGTGCGGTGTCTGTTAGCCACACCAGGGGGTTAGTTAATATTGATCTCATAGGCATAAATTTTGTCATACAGGTAGCAGCGGCTAAGCCTGCGTTTTCCACTTGGTGCACAGCACTTTGTGTAGGAATAGGCTTGGAGCCTGGCAGTAATGCATCATAGACGTAAAGTCAGTAATAGTGTTCCTCTTCTGAGAATGTGGTTTCACCCACCGCTAGGCTGTGGGGAGGGGGTGCCCATCAGGAATCTGTCGTATTCAAATGACATGACCTGATCAGATACGGAGGCTGGTAGCCAACTTTCTTGTTGAAGCGATGCCAGGACGGCGGGCAGGGATCCTTTATGGGATTTGCAGAGGAATTGTATCTTTGCCTCTGTCAGTCCCATCCCTTCCGTGATGTTCCCATGTAGTTGCAGCATGAGGAATTTGACTAGGTTGTCCACTACGCTGTAAGGCGGGTCATCGTGGGGGGGGAGTGCGGCGACGGACATCCTTGCGTCCCCATCCATCGAAGAGGCGTCGTCGGTCGCAGCCCTCGCACTTTCTTTGCCGATTGCTGACAAGGGGGCGGTCTGTATGGGTTTCTGGGGTCTCGCCGCTGGTCTGGAGGGCGAGGCTGGGACCCGTGAAGGTGCGCCGGGGATTCCGGGTATGGGGAGCTCCCACGAGGACTTTTCCAGGGAGATGATTCACTCCGCGGCTTTCTTCTTAATGACCAGGGTTCTGGCGGGGTGGCTGATCAGGTTGTTGCCTCCGATTTTCATGAAGGGAAGGGGGCACTCTTCCGTGAAGTGGTCAGTCGAGTAGCAGCATTGGCACGCGTAAGGGCGCCTTGCACTCCAGGTGGGCTCGAAGTTGAGAAGGGGGGATGATTCGGGGACAGAACCATGTTTGTGTCCCCACGCCATGGACCAGGGCCAGTAGACCGTAGTAGAATCCAGTATGAACATCCCTCGGAACTTTGAGGTCACTCCAGCTTTCCTGATGCCCATAACACGCCATCCTAGCCTGGTTTCTCCCATTTCGAATTCTAGGAGCCTCTTACGCATCTGTGTGTATATCGCGTTGTCGTCTGCCAGGGAGCCTTTAACCACCCATTCCAGGTCTCTGGCTCGCCCGGCAGGTGCGAATCTCCTGATAACGTAGACCGCGTTTCCCTCAGCCAGTCTGATGAGATCGTACTTTAGGGCGTCTTTCTCGCCATCGGAGTCACTGGGGACTGTGCAGAGCATCCAGTCCTGCCTAGGGTCCATCTTTTGAAGGGTGACTGAGCACCTCCATCTTGTGGCAAGCTTGGAACGGAGAGTGGACAGCTTGGGGTCCTTAAACTGAGGGCCGACCTGTGCTACTCTGGCAATCATAAAGTGAAAGCCCGGCTTGTCGTAGATCTCTGAGAATTCCTCCCAGGACCAGCTCTTCGCGGGCTCCATAGGGTCCTCGTACCTATTGTTCCATCTGGACATTCCCTTCGGCACAACTTTAGCCAACTCCTCGACCGTGTAGAGCTCCAGCGGCCGCGGGAGGTACAGCTTGGAGTCCACCAGTTCCTCCATTTTGACGAAAAGGCTGTCGAGGGGCACCTTTCCTCTCGCCGTGGGGAATAGAGGGGCGATTCTTTCAGTGTAGTCCTGATAATTGGTCTCAGGCCAAAGCTCCTTGGCTGAGGGACGGTGGGGTTTTTCCGCAGGTGTGTCATCCGGGACTTCGACAAAGGAAGCGTTGTCTGTGAAGTTGTCACCCATTTCCGTATCTGCCGGATTCTCTCCCCCGTCCAACATATCCACCACTTTTTCTTGGTCCTGAATCTGACACATCAGTTCCTTGGACATGTCGCGCGCCTGGCTCATATCGAGGCCAGGGGTAGGGTTTTCCAAGGCCGCTTCCACCTGTTTAAACTGCTCCAGAAGCGCTACTAGCTTCCCGGACTCGTCGGTCAGAGTTTCTTCGCGCATCCGCTCGTCCTCCTGGATCACACTGTATTCAGACTTCACTTTCACTAGGACAGTGGAGAAGAACTCTGTGACGGCCGGGATACTACTCTTGCGGTCAAAGCCGTGTTGTTTCTTCGCATCTTTCAGCCAGGCCATCATGTCCTTCCAGGCTGGAATGGCCAGGGTGGAGGGGAAGATGTCCAATTCCGCCTTCAGAGAGTCCATGGTTTCGTCTAAGGGGTCAGTAAGGGCTCTTTTCCATTGTGCTGCTGGAGAGCTAGGTTGTCTCTGAGTGGGAGGGAGAGCATACGGGTGGAAGGGCCCCTGTTTCTTCTTAGGTTTCCCTCTATTCCAAGGTTTCGGGGCTGGGACCCCTAACGGTACGGAGGGCGCTAGCATAGACTGGGGGGGCAGCGGCGCGCGTTGTTGTGGGTGGGGTGGAGGGGGTCTTGTGCCATGGTGGGTTATTGGGCATTGTGGGTAGCCGGCGTTATGTCCGGGGTGCAGTCTGTGGGGCATGTGTGCGCCTACTTTCCAAGAGGACCTAGCCATAGTAAGTGTCATAGCGCCGGTCGTGTACTTAGTGACCATGTGATAAAGGCCCTCGGTCTGTTCCACCAGCAAGTAGCCAGTTTTCTCTAGGAGTGGGCTGTTGATTAGGGTCCAGACCGATGGGTAGTAGCCGAGGGCGTCGACCGCTGCTTGTCTGTTGGCGCCCCTGACGGCAGCCAGGTAGCAGAGGCCTGCAGGGAACTTGATGTTTGGGAGTGGTCGCCAGGTATTCGTGGGCCGTGGGACGTGTATAACCGGGACATCCTGTGGGGGGGTCGCATGCTTCCGGAGCACGACGTTATCCAGAGGGCAAGGTGTAGTGGGGCGTGTGACCAGGGTTGTTCTCGCGCTAGCAGGCTTCTTCTTCCGCATTGGCGTGAACTTCTTACTAGCGGTAGGGTGGGTCCACGTTGGCCCATGTAGGCAGTAGTCGATGATGGCAACTGCCGTTGCCTCATCTACGAGGGTCACCCCGATGAGGGACTTGGTTCTCATGGTGACGGTGTGCTCTGTAAGGATTTTTCTGTAAAAGATAAGGTATGATGGGTGAGTAAATGCCCGTAGAAAAAATTAGTTAAGCACGCAAGGGTATCCAGGACCCAAGCTCGCCGTCTCCGCATAGGCCTGGCTAGTGCAATAATATCGCCTTTTTCTCCTCTTTTCCTCTTAATTCCGACGTTCTCCGCTCCCTCCGGTCGCTCCGACAACCGCCCTCCGATTCCGCTCCCGTCTCCGCTCCACTTCCGATCCCCTCGTCCCCTTCCCCGTTCCCTATGACTCGTGTCTCGTGCTACGGACTCTTTCTGGTGTTCACTGATTTATTCCCTGTATTTCCCCACGCTTGTATCATTCTCCGCTAGCTACTAAACTCGCTCCGATAGTGTAGGCCCTCCGCCCCGCACGCTCCACTATTCCCTCTTCGCTTCCACCTCCGTCCCACCGCATTCGCATAGCCTCCACCTCATTGCCCGTGTGTAGTTCCCACCTCCACACCACCCCCGCCTCTGCTTCTTACCACTTTTTTTTTTTTTTTTTTTTGTGGGTCAGGGAGGCGGCTCTGCCGCCAAAACCAAGAAAAACCGAAGAGGGGAGGTGGTCTCCCGGCCCCTACACACGGCAGTTCTATGGAGTGACGCCCCATCATCCGGCACCGCCTGTTCACTAGAACTCTCCCTACCGTCACCCGCAGGAATCTGGTTTAAGACCCCGTTGCCTGTTGGAGGCGCCAATACAGCTGAACTGTCCCCCAAGGGTGAGCTGGTCTCCCGGCACCCAAGGATCGGACTTCTGTCAACTTCAGAGGCCGGGAGTGTGGGGGTCGCCAGCGGTCGGAGCGACCGTGGAATACCCACTAAACCTGCGGGGGGCCTCCTGTCCGACATCGGTGATGATGACCCCTGCCTGCGGCTGACAGGGCGCACCTTACCGGACCGCCCAGAAGATGTTTAACGTCCCTCCCTGGGGCCTTGCCGTCTGCCCCATGTGAGCTCAGACAAGGTCCACTATCCTCCACCTTACGGCGGGAGTGGAACCCGCCCCCAGAGGGTGAAGGATCTGCTTCTTACCACCTACCCTGTGCGATGCCACCCACCTCACCGCCTTCCACTCCACCGCCTCCTGCAGTCTCGTAGCCGCATGTATGTGATTTAGACTTTGTATTTAAGCTCGGACTCGATGAGGCATGTACCTCACTCGACGTCTCGATT
>Ga0307515_10022608_pt1 | contig 11069 bp, 7 predicted proteins | sample 17_EM_MG_FD_194513 | JGI IMG/M metagenome (GOLD analysis project Ga0307515, IMG submission 194513) | Populus trichocarpa ectomycorrhiza microbial communities from riparian zone in the Pacific Northwest, United States - 17_EM | ecosystem: Host-associated > Plants > Roots > Unclassified | place... | reverse complement strand
CTGAGAAAGCCAAGTCTCCGGCAACTTCATAGGAATCCAGGAGCAGGAAAAAAATCAAGGTGAAAGGATATGAATTTGCTAGTGCAACTGCTACAAAGGATCTAAGAGACATAAATTTGCGAACTAGAGAAGAGTTAATTTTGAGCTCTGCATTCTTCTTGCATGTTCATCTGTTCCCTGTTGTGGTTGATCTTAATTAGCAGTTCTCAGTATAGTAATTTGCATTTCCTTCTAGATCAGATGATTAATGGATTATCATCTTCTCAGTATACTAATGTTTTCACAGAGACTCCCCTGTTTTGCAACTAATTCACTTATATATCTTGGAAACAGAAAGGCAATCAACAAAGAGTAATTAAGGCATCTTATAAAGAAACAAAGAAATTAAATACCCTAATCTAAGCAGCAGGTAGAAGGCAAAAACTGAGCACAAATTTTCAGGAAGGGACAAGCGAAAAAAACCAAAAAGAAAGTAGAGAAAAATACAGACTCAAATTCATAACACCCATTTTCTTTCCATTAGAACACTTTAAATAGTTTATTAAATTTATAATGATCTGATTTCTACGCATAAAAAAATCAACTTAATGATAAATTCTCTATAATTTCGGCATTGCTAAAAACATCCAAACTAATAAACTATTAGTTATTATAGTCATTTTAATAAATATTTAAATTATGAATTCACCAAACATTTTGAACAATTAACTTCTCAATTTTAGATTTTTTGCCTTATTAGTTTGTTCATGTAACAGACCGGCAGCGCATAAAGGAGCAAGTTCTCAATTGAAGCCGGGGAGAAATGAGGGAGGCGTGTTGGAGAAGACTTACCTGCAGCAAAGAGATAAGGTGAGCACGTGTATGGTCAAGATTGGACAAGAATCACTTACGTGGAAGGCTGAGATAATGAACCTCTTGCGGCTGACAGCTGACAAGGGAGTAAGTTTAAAGGCAAACGACAATGTTTGAAGAGAGGAGATAGAGTCCAAATACAAAACAGATGAATAACACAGCTGGCAAGCCTATCTTACTCTTAATTCTCAACTAACCGAGAATTACAATAAAATGGGGAGGAGAGGCTGGAGAGAGGCAGGAAATTGCTTTGAAGCAAATCTCATTAACCCAGGAGGCCCGGGCTACCTCGAAACTACCCGAAAACTTAGTTAGGGTTTATCAACATTGCATTGTTCTTTCAATTCGAGTTCTTTAAAATATTTAGTTTTAGTTGTTATTTCAATTTCCCCAAATTTTACCTGTAATAAAAATTCCGGCATCTTTCCCTTAATTACCAAGTCCATTACAAGTGGCATCAGAGCCACGATTCTCGGATGCTGAAGGAACAAGAGTTTCACAGCTAATAGAAACAGTATTAGGGATGAAACAACAACAGGAGACGCAACAACAAAACCAGCAGAATCAGCAGCAAATATTGGAGGACATAGTGCAGTAATTAAGAAATATGTCTGCTAGGATGGATCAGATGATCAAGGCTCAAGGAAAAAGGCCCATGGGATCCCCTCCTAATTGTCCCACCAGGTCAGTCAATGGAAATACAAGGCATGAAGTAGTACCAGAGGAAGGAATTCAGCAGGTTCAGCTCAAGTCAATCCGATTGGAGTTTCCCCGGTTTAATAGAGATGATCCTATTGGTTGGGTATACAAGGCCAATCAATTCTTTAACTTTCACAACACTCCAGCTCAACACAGGTTGTTTATAGCTAGTTTTCACATGGAAGGAAAGGCCATAACATGGTATCAGGAACTAGAAGAAATCGGAATTCTCACCAATTGGGAGGCCTTTGTTAAGGCTCTCTAAATTCGTTTTGAAACCTCATCTTATGATGACCCATGGAGGCCCTCATAAGTATTAAACAGACATCAATAGTAGAGCTCTATAAAACCCAATTCGAGATGCTTTCGAACCAGGTCAGAGGGCTATCTGACTCTCACAGGCTCAACTATTTCCTAGGAAGATTGAAGGAGGAGATAAGAATGGGAGTACAGATGCTAAACCCCCAAAATTTAGTGGCTGCTTATAGGTTAGCAAGGATGTAGGAGGAAAATCTGACAATCATGAGGAAATCCTGGAGACCTAGTGCTATAGGGTTTCAAGTCCGAAACCCAACACCAACTCAGCCCAGGGCTGAAAATAAACCAATTATGGTACAGAGACTCACTCCAGCATAGATGAAGGAAAAAAGAGACAAGGGGCTTTGCTTTAAATGTGACAGTAAGTGGGGACCTGGCCATAGGTGTGGAGGACCAAATATATTCTTGATAGAGGAAGTAGAGGAGGAGATGGAGGAGAAAAATTTTGGTCATGAAGATCTGATTGATTTGGGGGACCTTCAGGAAGAAGGCAAGGAGGGAATCAACACATCCCTTCATGCAATCATTGAGAGTCCCAATCCTAAAACTATGAGGGTGGTAGTTAAGCTGAGTGGCCATAATTTTGTGGCCTTAATTGACACAGGAAGTACACATAATTTCATACATCCAAGGGTAGCAAAAAGAGTAGGGATGAAGGTTTTAAAACACAAGGCTATTGGGGTGAACATTGTAGATGGTTCTAGGCTGTGGAGTGAGGGAAGCTGCTCAGATATCAAACTGATGATTCAAGGATATCAATTTGTCACTCGGGCTTATGTCATTCAGCTGAGAGGATGTGATATGGTGTTAGGAATCATATGGCCCATTCTTTGGGACTTTTCAGCCTTAAAAATGGAATTCCAAAAGAAGGGGAAGAGGGTCCTGATTTGTGGAATGGGAGTGGAGAAATCAGAAGTAGACTACAACCCAACCTTTTTACAAGAATTGAGAAGAGTCAAAGAAGGACTAATTTTGCAAATTTGGGAGCTGGGATCAATTCAGAATGAAATTCCAGAACATATTGAGAATCTGTTGCTAGAATTCGTGGAAGTCTTTCAGGAGCCAAAAGGAATTCCACCTAGCAGATCACATGATCACTCTATAGTGTTGAAGGAAGGTACTTCCCCAATAAGTGTACGTCCTTACAAGTACCCCTATTACCAAAAATCTGAGATAGAAAAACTAATTAAGGAGTTGTTGGTAATGGGTACCATAAGACCCAGCCAAAGTCCCTTTTCATCGTCAATCCTACTAGTTAGGAAGGCTGATGGGTCATGGAGAATGTGTGTTGACTATCGTGCCCTCAACAAGGAAACTGTGAAAGACAAGTTTCCTATACCAGTTGTGAAAGAATTACTAGATGAACTACATGGTTCTCAAAGTTTTTCCAAGTTAGACCTTCGATCAGGCTTCCACCAGATCAGAATGAAGGAAGAAGTCCCCAAAACAGCCTTTAGAACTCATAAAGGGCACTATGAATTTCCGGTGATGCCTTTTGGCCTCACAAATGCCCCTTCCACTTTTCAAGGTTTGATAAATGATATTTTTTGACCCTATCTCAAAACGTTTGTGCTAGTTTTCTTTGACGACATTCTAGTCTACAACCATAATGTGGAAGCGCATGAGAGACATCTAAGGATGGTATTTGAGACTCTGGTACGACATAAGTTATTTGCCAAATAGTCCAAATGTAAATTTGCAAGCAGTGAAATCGAATATTTGGGGCATATCGTATCAGGTCAGGGAGTGCATGCTGACCCCAGCAAAGTAGAGTCAATGATCAAGTGGCCTAAACCAAACACACTCAAATCACTAAGGGGTTTTTTAGGGTTACATGCTACTACCGTAGATTCATTAGAGGTTATGGGGCGATTGCAAGTCCATTGACTAGACTACTGAAAAAGAGGGCTTTTAAATGGGATTCAGAAGCAGACCAAGCCTTTGAACAATTAAAAAAGGCCGTATCAACCCCTCCCGTCCTAGCACTACCAGATTTCAACCAAAGTTTTATAGTAGAGTGTGATGCCTCAGGTATAGGACTCGGTGCTGTGCTAATGCAAGGGGCCGACTCATTTCTTATTTCAGCAAGAGTCTAAAGAGGAGGGAACTATCACTATTCACTTATGAGAAAGAATTCTTGGCACTAGTCACTGCTGTTCAGAAATGGAGGCCTTACTTCTTGGGCCAAGCCTTTAAGGTTAGGACGGATCAACAGAGCCTCAAGTATTTATTAGAGCAGTGGGTTGGAACACCCACACATCAGAAATGGTTATCCAAATTGATTGGATATGACTTTGTGGTCGAGTTTCGAGCAGGAAGGGAAAATCTAGTAGCTGATGCACTCTCTAGGCAGGAGGATACTATAAAAAAAGGTACACTATAGGCTATTTCTGCCCTAATTGTTAACTGGGTTGATCAATTAAAAGATAGTTATAAAACTGTTTTGGAAATTCAAACTATTATCCAACAACTAGACAAAGAAACCATAGGTTCCTTGAAATATCATCTTAGGGGAGGGATACTATACTACAAACACAAAGTCTACATAAGTCAATCCAACCCTATAAAAAATGACATACTGAATTATATTCATGACAGTCCATCCTCAGGGCACATAGATTATAAGAGAACACTAAAAAGAGCAAGGAGAGATTTCTTTTGGGTAGGGATGAAATTAGATATACAAGCTTATATAAAACATTGTGAAGTCTGTTAGAGAGCAAAGGGAGAAAACACAAAACCCTTCAGGCTCTTACAACCCTTACCTATACCCACCAAACCATGGTCATCCATATCTATGGATTTTATAGAGCTACCTAAATCTAATCAATACTCAGTAATTATGGTAGTTGTGGATAGGTTTACCAAATATGCCCATCTTATTCTCGTATCCCACCCCTACAGCGCGACAAAAATCGCTAACCTGTTCTCACATAATATAATGAAGCTGCATGGACTCCCAAACAATATAGTATCAGACTGGGATCCTACCTTCACTGGCAAGTTTTAAATTATCTTTTTACTAATTATAAAAAGATCTTCACTAATTCAAGCAAACAAAATAACAATTATATGTATAAATTGTCATATGTTGAAAAAAGGGATTAGCTTATATTTTAGGGATTATATCAACGTGTTAGCATCTTGCCTAATTAGAGGCAGACTTGAATATACATATTAGTAATTTGGTTTTAAAAAATAAATATTTTCCTTATATGGAATGAAGTGTTTTTAATTTTATCATGTAAAATTTATATATTTTTTTAAAAAAGTTAATACAATATACAATTAAACATCTATAAATTAATATCTTGGGACCATGAAATTTATTAATTAATCAAGATGTTATTTATTAAATAAATTTATACATTAATCAATAAAAAGAATTTATCAAGGTATTGTTTTTTCAAAAACATTGAACTTAATACATGCATCATGTATTCTTATTATACAAATATTAACTAATAATAAAATTATAAATTATCATTATTCTATGTATTTATTTAAATAAAACAAGTTTATGAATGTAATCAATTTTATTAAATAAAAGTCATGCATATATCTATTTTTACAACAAGCTAAAATTACATTGGATGCATACTTAATTAACATACTTAATATTAAGTCAAGCAAAAAATCTATGAAAAGAATATACAATAAAATTCAACATGGAAGATTCAAAGTGAGACACTTAATAGTGAAATAGCATTAAACTTTTTATCTCCTAGAACCACAAAGTGCTCTTTCCATATAAATAACATTAAACTTCCCTAACTATTTAGTAGGTGTCCCAGTGGTAAGAGTTTAGGATCAAGGAGTTTGCTTCTCATGTAGTCTCAGGTTCGAGCCCTGTGGTTGCTAATATTAATGGCCACTGAAGGCTTACCTGGTCGTTTAATTCAAGACCCGTGGGGATTAATAAAGGTACAAGCAAGTTGGCCTGAAAATCCCATGTTAATAATATAAAAAAAACATTAAACTTCCCTGGAATTACAAAGTGTCATTTCTGCAGTGAGACACTAAACAGTGAAATAACTTTTTGTTTTGGTTGTTTTGTTGATGATAACTAGATCTTAAAACTAATAAACTGGTCCCTTCATTAGTTTTTTGTTAGTAAAATGTTGAGCTGTCAGCAATAATTCCTTAGCTTGTTCCACTAACTTGACGGTAAAATGTGATTAAAGAATCAATTAATTATTTAAAAAACTTGGGGGATTAATTTGTTTGTTTCACAAAAAAACAGACACTGGTTAAATAAAATTTTACTCAAATTTTTATCATCATATGCGTGAGTGTTTACTTGTAAATATTTTGGAAGGAACTAGTTTATGTTTTGCGCAACATAAAAAAAAATCATCTAGGCTTAAGAAACTAGCATGATTTAGTGGATTAATTTTAAATCCCTCTTATGTGACTCTTTATCTATATCAAATTTAGAATTAACCAATGTAACAATAATATATCCTAACATGATTCAGTTAATATACTGGGTCCAAACTAAAATTTTAAGATGACATTTTTTTTAACATTGATATGATGACATATTAAATCGACTATGATTTCGTGGCTTAACTTTCTAAACCCATGACCTGAATAATGGACTCCACCTGGTTTAACAACTTTAATTTTTGTTTTTTAATTATTTTTTACTTAATGATATGATAACAAAAATAGATGCTTATAAAATTAAGCACCAACCAAATATCAGGATATTTGTTTGAGATTGCAATAATATCATAGAAAGCAAACCGAAACAAGACTAGTTCAAAATCAATCAAATGTTAAAGGATGAAATAGGAAAAAGCCAAAAATGATTCAATTGAAAGAAAGAAAAAATTGGAAGGTAAAGTTTAAAAACAAAGAAACAATATGACATTGTTATTAAACCTGATTCCATTGACAGCCTTGAAACCTCTCGACTTGACTTCTTACATAGCATAGGTTTAACAATAATTCGCAAGGGAGTTGTCCGTACATGACCTAGTTGGCTTGACGTGTGCAAATTAAGGCAACTCAAATGACCAATAAAAACATGCTTTGAATTTTAAAAAAGAAAATCAAGATGACATCTTTTTTTAATATTGAGATGATGATATACTAGATCAACTCAAGTTTCGCGGTTTAACTCGTCAAATGCGCAACCAGATCATGAACTCCATTGGGTTTAAAAACTATTTTTTATATTATGATGTAATAACTAAAATAGATACTTACAAAAGTAAGCACTAAACAAATTTAGAGACGTCTGTTTGAGACTGTGATAACCACATATAAAAGAAACAAAAATAAATTAAGATGACCAATTCAAAATCAACAAAATATTAAAGTGAAATTGAAAGGAAAACAAAGGGCAAAAAAGGGCAAAAATCATTCAATCAAAAGAAGAAAAAATTAGAAGATAGATTTTTTTTTAAAAAGGAGGAGGATATGAATAGTGAAGTAGGAGGGAAAACCCTAACCTTTTTAGTATAATAAATAATTTTTTAATTAAATTAAAATATTTATCTCATAAAATTAGACCCAAAAAAAGTTAAATAAAAAAGGGAAGAAAATGTCTAAAGATCGATTTGTAAAAAAATGAAAGGAAAAAAAATGAAAAAAAACACCAAATCAAGAATGAAAAAATATAAAGACCACTTTAAAAAAACCAGAAAATATATATAAAGAGAAGCATAACTTTTTTAGTATAGTAGTTTATTTCTAATTAAATTGAAAACTTTATCTTATACAATGAGGCCAAAAAAAGAATTAAATAAAAAAATAAGGACTGATTTGTAAAAAAAAATAAACCAAATCAAAAAGAAAAAAAATAAAAATAAAGTGTTTCACTATTCATATAAAAATGAAACACTATTATAATATCCAATGAGACAAGTGGCGCACACTACTGGCTATCCTAAATTTTTTAACACAAAAAAAAAAATCAGCATTGTCAAATGTGAGAAAAAAATATTTACAAAATAATTATCTATGTGAAGAGAGATTTAGTTTGAGAATGCATACCTACATTATCTTTTTTTAGAAAACTGTTCTCTTTCAGGTCCATTCTTATTACCACAGAATTCTCATGTGAATTTGTCAATCTTAAGTATATCCATGAATTACTTTCAAGGGCAAATCCCTTCAGAAATCAAAGATCATTTGCCAGGGTTAGAAGTTCTATTAATGTCTGATAATGGTTTGAATGGAAGTATTCCTTCCTCATTGGGTAACATTACCTCGTTGCAAGTGTTAGACCTATCCAACAATAGTTTGCAAGGGCAGATCCTTGGATGGATAGGGAATATTCCTTCTCTTTAATTCTTAGACCTATCAGGGAACAATTTCTCTGGTCCTTTACCGCCTAGATTCGGCACTTCTTCAAAATTGAGATATGTTTATTTGTCTATAAATAAGTTGCAAGGACCGATCGCAATGAAATTTTATGATTCCTCTGAGATATTGGCCTTAGATCTTTCCCATAATGATTTAACAGGTAGAATTTCAGAATGGATTGACAGGATATCTAACTTGAGATATATATGGTGTGACTATGCCACCATCACCAACGCCAATTTCAACGAAAAATGAAGATATTGATGGCTTCATGGATATGGAGGTTTTCTATAGTTTTGGGGTTGCATATATCATGATGTTGCAGGTGATAGGTGTAGTTTTGTACATAAATCCATATTGGCAACAAGCTTGGTTTCATTTTATTAAGGTGAGCATCAACAATTGCTATTATTTTTTGGTGGACAATCTTCCCATTTTATCTAAGTTTGGATTTTCATAGCCTTTTATCTTGATGGTTCTAAGCCTTGGTGCATCGTTTTGGACTTTAGTTTCAAGATTTAAGTAAGTTTATATTGATTTTCATTTGAGTTTTGTTTTTGTTTTTAGCTTCTGTGTGATATATAATAATGAAGTTTCTTCACTAATTGCTCTATGATTGGATTTATAAACTTAGGACTAGTAGTTTTTACGTGAATTAATAAGAGGATGGCTTGGTATTTTGGATTGGGTTTGGCAGACTGCATGTTTCAATAAAATAGATTACTAAAGGGGATCGATTTTGATTATGATTTGATGTGGGAAATTCTCTGCGTGCCTCCATAGAGCATGGCTTCTTGAAACTCCAAAAAATATATATATAGGTTAGTCCGAAAGAATTTATATAATCAACCCTAATCAGAATTTCCCAAGAAAGAATTAACTAAAGACTTTAGTTAATGCTGATGAGCACGAGTAAATGATTTGTTAAAGAGAAAACCATGTATTTAAGAACCATTGCTAAGCTACAGGTTCTGGAGCCATAAACCACTTATATTTATTGGGGTTGATCCCAAATTCAGACAAATCCATTTGTCTAGTTCGGAGAACCTTCAAACAAAAAGAAGAATTAAACCATGTAAAATTGGCTATCATCAAAAGGACAAGAAACAGAACAAGAAGGATATGGTCAATTTCACTATCTGAGCATAACACACCTCCAGCACAAATATTACTCAGGATTCTTTGCAAGTCTTCCAATTTCACTGGTTCTGATGAAGAGTTTACATCACTCATTACTTCTGCACCAAGGTTTGGGACAACTATTCTAGGTATGTGTTGTTCTCTATCAACCAATTTGGAAACTCTCCCTTTATTTGGATGTTTGTAAGATCCAAAGATTGTAGGTTCAACTGATGGTAAAGGAACTTGTGAAATGCTCCACCTTGTCCATGACACCTCAAACCAAGAGACTCTAACTGGAACTTTGAGCTTAAATTATGACCATCTTTTTCTGCATATATTTCATTATCCAAACCATGAAAAGACTTGAGTTTTGAAAAGTTGCATAATGAGCCCGCCACATTCAATTAAACAAGAAATTATATTCATTTAAAAAAAAACTATTTGGATGTCTTTCTCTGTTTGTTTGTTTGTTTTCTTTTTCTTTTTTTCTATTTTTTTGTCAAAGTTGTGGTATGAATTCAAATACTAGTAGATTTGAGAATTCTCCAAGACTATACTATTTGGCAATCTATAAAATAGAAGCACGGAATGCTAGGCCAGCAAAGTCAAAATGGAGTAGTACCTCATCATATCCAAGAGAAGACTATCAAGGAACGAATATATTTTCGGAGAATAACAGAAAATAGATCAAACAAAAGCATTTCCAAAATTTGTCTTTACAGTGAACCATCTTACTGGTGGGGCAAAAACTTGATGGGCAAAAACTTGATGGACAAATTGTTTAATAGAAAAGGAGGACTTTTAAAAGAGGAAAAGAGGAATTCTTTACAGTGCACAGTCACAGATAAGTAATATGGAGTTAAAATTTGTTACTTTACCTCGAGAAGATACAGTGCCACTGACTTCAAAGTTGTTGAAAAGGAAGGCATTTAAGTACCTTGTGCCATCAAGATAGAGTCCGGTGACTGTTGTCGCAGATAATACTTTCCCAGGAACTACAGTGGGCGTGGCCTTTTAAAAATCCACGAGGGTAGGGATGTGCATGCCATTGGGATAGTTAAGAGGATCTTTGAGGAGCAAGAGAGCGATTCTCTCTTCCTCCAAGCAACCAAGAGGCAGCCATCCTTGCAAGGAAACCATTATTACAAACACCATCAACATCTGAAGGAACAGCCCCATCTTAATCAAATATAAGAATTTAAGAGATGAAAGCCTCTCCATTAAGGATAAAATACTGTTATTAAAGTGAATTAATTCCAAGTCAAGGTGTTCCAAATGGTTAATTTTGATAGTTCATAACCACCTATATAAAAAAATAATGCAGTGAGACAAAGTAACTGAACTCAACCCTCTGCATCTTTCCATTCCATCAATATCGACAAAGTAACCTGAATCTTGTCTGAAGGTGTACTAACACAGCCCTTTGCATGTTTCCATTCCTTCAATATCGACATCCTCTTGAGTTTCCAGCATTAATTCCACTCTTCTATTTTTATCTCAACTAATTTATGCTGTCCTCTGCCCCATTTTTTATTTTTTTTTATCAATTCTCCGAAGTTTGTTTGTGTTACTTTCTTTCTGACTGGCACCTGAAGAAATCAAGCATATGACCGATAATGTTTTGCTGGTTATTTGTACTTCCTAGATCAAAGTCATGAAGGAGACTTATTTCCCTGAAATAAATGAAATGTATCAGAGAATTGCTGCCAAGTTACAGCAGGTAAATTGTCTCCGCAATTTCTTCCAGATTATCTGTCCACGCA
>Ga0307515_10022607_pt1 | contig 11069 bp, 12 predicted proteins | sample 17_EM_MG_FD_194513 | JGI IMG/M metagenome (GOLD analysis project Ga0307515, IMG submission 194513) | Populus trichocarpa ectomycorrhiza microbial communities from riparian zone in the Pacific Northwest, United States - 17_EM | ecosystem: Host-associated > Plants > Roots > Unclassified | place... | reverse complement strand
ATATCCCTCTTTGTGTTTGTTTGTTTTTTCTTTTTCTGCAGTTATACGTTCAAGAGGTTCACGAACTCTTCGAACGCTTTTTGATCCCGTCGAAAGGCACATACTCTCATCTGTGGTCACGAGGGGGAAATTCCACCAAGCGAAACGAGAGATAGACAATTGCCTTACGCCATTACGTCGTTCCATTCTACAATACGTGACGTGATTTTCGAGGACTACGATAGTACACATGACCGCAGGCTAGGTCGCGTTCCTATCGCGGGGTTTTGCGTGTTTTTCCCGTCCCCTCTTTGACGCTCCCCCCCCCCTTCTCACGATTGTCAAATGTTATCGGATGGTTTCTTTCCTCACTGGTCTTTTCCTCCTCCTGTTTTCCCCCGTTCGGTGTAACAAAATGTAGAGTTGATGAAATCGTAAAATGTGATCGGATTACGTTTGTTCATGCAAGGTGGGGAACCTCTTTTCTCATCAGAGCAGCATTGAATGCTCAGTCTCTTACCCTTGACGCTCGAAGCGGGCGGGAACCGCGCAGAATGAAGGATTCTCGATAGAAAGGATGAATTAAATCATGAACAGTACCTAGGTATGTAATGGATTCCGGCAGAGGGGGATATACATATACAACAAGATCTAGTTGTCTCAAAATCGCGCCTGTACTAGTAGCACTGTGTATGGGCATAGAATACGGGCGGGGGCATTATGAATTATCATGAACTCAAGGGAGATGGGGAGGCTGTGTAGTAGGTCAGCGTTTCGCCAACAGGGGCGAGAGTCAGCACACCTGGTGACAACGAGATTGCTCATCACTATCCCATCAACCTCGCTTGACGATCCGAGTGAGGTTATCCGAAAGCTACAGTCCCCCAAAAAAGAGATAAGCAGACGTCCGAAACCGAAAGGAATCCCAGACCAACCAATTCGACGAAAATCGGTAACAGCTTCGGGATATGCGTCAACTCGGGGGGCTTGATCTGATCTACGACCTTCTTCAGCTTGGGTTTCTTCTGATCAACCTTTGGCGCCACATCTGGATCCCTGTGGGGCGTCCTAGGAGTCCTATCAGGGTCCAACCCTACTCTGCTCTTCGGATCCGGCAACGGTTTATTCTTATCCGATTCCAAACTCGCTCTCGAACTCCAAGTCAACATTTCGCCTGTCGTATTTGTGGGCATGGTCGAGTTTCGTGAACCCGCGGTACTGGGGTTCGAGATCGATTGGGCCTTGTTTCTGGATGCTGTGTCTGATGTGGCTGTGGTGTTCCTTGGCGGACTTTGAGGTCTCCGAGTCGGTGGGGGATGTCCCAAAGAACCCGAAGATAACTGTGGTGCTGGTTGGGGTGGAGCGGTGCTGCTAGCCGTTGCACTTCGTTTGGGGCGGTACGGCTGGTACGGCTGGTACTGCTGTGGGATCGGGGGTGGAAGCGGCAAATCAACAGAGGCAGATTTACCCCTGCGGAGCATCTCCATGGACTTGGAATTCCTCAAACGTTGAGCGATGCTCAGGCGCTCCTTCTTCCCAAGGTCTAACGAGACACTTGAGGTAGCCGCATCCGAGTGAGAGATCTTCATGGTCGTAGCTCGAGTCCTAGGTGTAGGGTTCGTGTGGCTCGGTTTGCGACCGACACTAGAAGCACCATCGAGTTGACCAAGGCGTGGTGATTTTGGTGGTGGTGTCGGAGGTTTACCCCCCTCACTACTCTCCTCGGGGTCGTCATCGGAGTCATCAGACTCTTCTTCGGAATCGTACTCATCCAAAGACGAATAGCCCGAGGAACCATCACTCGTGGACACCTCCGCCGCCAGGTCATCCGCGTCCCCATCAATCAAGTCCCCGAAACTGATATCGTTAACGACCCCCTGGACGAGCGCAGCGGCAGCTTCATCATCTGCATCGGCAGTGCCCTGCTTCTGCGTCCTTCCGAACCGTCTCCGAACCTTATCCTCGTGAGCGAGCTTGAGTTTGTAATGGTATAAAGCCACATCGTCGATCTCCTTCACGATTGCCTCCCGGTCCTGACCGGTATGGGGAAGGAGGAATTCGACACTGGTTTGATCCCCGATGCCATCTCGGATAACTGTGAGGAAGAGTTCGATCCACTTCATCAGGTCATCGAAGAGGCTACCACCGCGAGAGTGGACCTTGTAGACGAAGCTGTAGAACATTTGTTCGTGTCGACTCACGAGGTCGATGAATGCTTGCACGGTCATGTGCGGATCTTCCTGGCTCACTGTACAGGCAGCAAGCATCAGCCAACAGGAACTTTTGGGACCTCGAATAAGCGGGTGGACATACGTTCTTCTGTCTGCTCAACTGTCCTGATCATATCGTTCATGAACGCCTGGAAGTCCCCGATAGAATCTGCGACGTTCGCTGCCTTATACACCTGGGCAAGCGGGGAATAGAATATCGTGATGATGTCTTTCAATAGGTCTGCGGTGTTTCCCTAACGTGGTCGTTTTTGTGAGGCCCGGTAATGGAGGAGCACGAAACAGCGCACCTCGAATATCAAGGAGATTAACTGTTCTCGATCCCTCAATCTCGAGTATAACTTCCCGAGCAGTTGGAGATCCTCAAACAGCCATGCCTCCTCATCCGTCGGGCCCTCGTCATCATCTGAATCATCGAGCTCCTTCTTGTACTTGATGTATTGTCGATACTTTTCCCATGCTTTGGCGACCCGGGACATCTGTGGTCTCGAAAGCATTGGGTGCTCCGAGTTCCTCAGTACAGTCGCGATAAGATGCATTTCCTCCGCCACTGGAAGCCTCTCGTCAGTATGAGCCTATCAGCAAGGCAGACAAACTCACACGATTGTTCCTTGTAAAACAGTTGGATCTCCGGGGGAGCGTAGATGAACAACCGCACTTTTTCGCACATCATGGGGTCGTCAACTTTGTCCTTTACGGCCTCGACGTCTTCTTCGAGCATTTTGACCTCCTCCATTAACGAACTCGTAAACATCCTGAGAGAGGAACGTGAGTTCCAGAAGGATCGACAACAGCTGAGTGGTATACTTACCGTTGGAGTAGGCTCTTTCCGCCGAAGGGCTGGGCAAGGAATAAATCCAATATCGCTGTGCAGAAGAGTTAGAAGTCGTGCTCCCCAAACCGTCGGCGCCACCAACATCGAATCATTGTGACCGGGTTACTGATCTTGAGGGCAGTCTTCATCATAAAGTACGGCATTAACCCATGAATCCTTTTCATGGAAGTGAAACTCTCGGATGCGTCATCTGAGGCGACGAAATGATGGAAAATCGTCGATGCGAGCCTGTAATTCAATCCTGTTAGTCAACGGCCTCGTGGTACCGTGGGAATGGAATGGGGCGTACGACATCCTCGCCCATTCGATCACAGCTTGGTAATTGGATGGAAGCTGCCTTATGTCCGGCGTAACCTTGATCGTCCCAAAGATTTTCGTCAGACCATCTGGGATGGAGCCCTCAGCCCAGAGGTCTGTGATGACGTAGAAGAATGTTCCTACCCTTGCCCATGAGATCACCCCTAACGCTCTTGACAGCCTCTCTCAGGCCATCAACCCTGCTCGCGATCTCCTTCGCGAACTTCTTCCTTCCGTCTTCTCTCGTCCTGTCGGCTTCTTCTCGCCTCTGCGCGTCCTCAACTTCGTTTTGTGAGAGCGTCGTTGGACCCGAAAGTAAAAACGATAGAAGGACCGGTGAATGCGCCGTCACAGAAGTGGCGATGAGGGAACGGAGATACGCTCTGAGGGTCAAACGATTCTTCTCGCGGCTGAGGCGAGCAGATGATGAGATGCTTCCACCGTTCGTTGGAGTTGGTGGAGATACGTTACTGTCCCCAGGGCCATGATAATCTGCTGAGGTCGGTGACTTGGGGGTCGCTCCAGCACTGACATATCCATGGTCTTTGGCTGGTGGCGGGCGGATCACCGCGTCTGGGTATGCTTTATGTAGCTAAACAAACATGAGCACTCAGAACGAGGTGTGGGCCCCGTCTACGAACTTCATTCGCAAGAGTTTTGAAGTCTCCGTATCTGCGACCGACAAAAACATCGGGTCGCCCCCTTCTCCGTGTCCGGATGATGAACTCCTGAGAATTTAATGTTCAACTCCAAGGAGCTGATCGCGAGATTAGATACATACATCATGGGCCCTGCTTCTAACGCGACCCTTTGATATCACAGTCCTCACGCAGATTATATTTACGTCGATGGCATCTCTGGACTTGCGTTCCCGAGCGAGCCGGTTCTTGGCAATCGCCTCGAGGCGGTTCAGGTCTGCTTGGGACAAGCGTACGACCTGCTCCGGCTCAATGAGCTTGATCCCGGAGCTGAGGAGAATAGAAAGGGATCGTTCGGCCTTGGTCATGACTTTCTTCCTCGTAGACTTGGACGCCTCTCCTATCTGCTCGGTGTCCTCATCCATAATCGAAGTTGGTGACAGGTTCTTCGACAGTACGGATGCAGCAAATGGCTGGAGTTTATCCGGGAAGAAGTTCTTGGGTGCCCCGTCCAGAAACGGAAAGGTCAGGACGAATTGACGGAAAATGTAGCGCAAGAAGGGGAGGTTTATGCGAGGCGCATCCTTTGGGGGTGGTCTGAATGGGGCTCCCAGGTACGATAAAGGCGATACTGTGCCATGGGCAGGCGAGGTGACGATATCGAGCTCCTTGTTGAATTGGAGTTGGATCAGGGTCTTCTTGAGATAATGGGCCCGTATGGGGGTGAGATTGCTGGGGTCATTGGAGTCATTTGTCTCCGAGGCGTCTGTACCGTCGACCTGGTTGTCGGCGTTCTTCTGATTAGAAGGTGCGGGATCTGCAGCGATCGGAGAGGAGGCGAGGTCTGGTTCTGGCTGTGATCCATTGGTCTGGATTGGCTCAGGTGGTGGGGTCCTCGTTAGCTGTCGCGGGCGAAGTGAAAGCTGACGGGCCAAAATTTGAGGATCTGTGTCGCCAGAAGACATGTACTCTCTCTCTCTCTCTTCCTCGCTCTTGTAAGGTTACGGATGAAAGCGACGGACCGGAAACGGATCCGGGATTCCGCAGGCGATGTCGGTCACATGACGCAATTAGTATAGCTTGAGCAGAGGTTTTGGCGATAGTATCATTAACGATGATATCTAGGGGGTGTACACCCTGTTGCCCCCATACGTCCTCCCATTTTCATCCAGCAAACTCTGCAGCTTTGCAGCAACGTTCTTTACGCACTGACGAACCTCCTCCATGTTTCGCCAAGATCCTGCGACGCTCCAGCACTCGGAGCAAGCTTTTGATGCGGCGTTGACTGTGCTGAGTTCGAGCTGACCCTTCCTATGTAAGGCGACTATGATGTCGACGAGTCTGTTGAATCCAGTGTTCCAGGACGCAAGACCAGTGGTGGGGTTCGTGGTCACGTCGGTCATGAGGAACGACGAGGAGAGACTGAGACAGTTTCTGAGAAGAGACTGGTCAATGTCCCCCGTCAACTGGTTCTGTTTTGCCAGGAGGTCTACGACGTATTGACCGTAATCGGTCGGGGTCGTCTGCTCCTGGGGTTCAGTGGGAGCCTCCTGCTGGGGGTTAAAAGGGGTGTGAGACGTGCGATGAGGTTGGGCGACCTGCACTCACCATGACGAGGTGGAGGGAAGGAAAATAAGATTGCGCACTCCGATTCCTGTTCCCTCATTGCCCACTCAAGATCGGGCATGCAGATGAAAGGAGGTGATCTGCACACACGTGACCTCGCTGCCTAAATCATGGCCACGTTCCTCGACGTCTTCGGTACATTGGGCAAGCTCCTCACTCCCCCACCGGCCTACACCGACTACGAGTACGATGGTCTCGAGTATAGGTGGTCAGTCCTCGTCTTCAGGCCAGCCCGTGAGTCCCCAATTCAACCCAGTCCGCCTCCGGGCTGACCCACGTATGTCACCATCCTAGTATTCAAGACAGAAGCATGGGTGACCCTCGCAGTCATGGCATATGCCCTCGGTTGGTACATTGGAAAGTCGATCAATGAAACGATTGCCAACAACTGGTGAGACTTTCATTCCAAACGCTATTTAGTCACACCAGCTCACAAGTCTGCATTCGATCACTTGAAGGCACGATGCACATTCTGACATCCTGACCGCCCAGTTCTCCAATCCGACAAACGGCGGTCTCACCCAAGATGGCTACAGCGACTTTTTCAACTTCTCTACCGGTCGGCGCGTCGTGGCATCCTTACACACAGTACTTACTCTACGGCCGCGTCACGACCCGCTCCAGGTCATCTACCAATTCCTTTTCGGCCTTTACGACTTCAGTTATAATCCTTCCGATATCCTCACGCTGGACTTCAAGCTTCATTCCACAACCAGCGCCCCAGAGGGCGTCTTTGCTGTTGTGCGCAAGGAGGAACTCAAGACTATCAAACGCGAGCGATGGGATTTGGTGAGCTCCAACGAAGTGTCTTACAACCTGGCCTAACTTTCCTTTTATCAGACCTTCACTAAAGCGACCGAGCACAATGCTCTTCCTCCCGCGTTGTCCGTCATGTCGGGTGCGTCACAATCTTGTGCCGTCCTCTCGAACTCGGGTCCTTACAACACTCCCACGTAGAATTTGCCGACATCTCTGAAAACGTCTTCAGGGAGTATGGAAACTTTTCTTTGGTCAAAGTCCTCAACGATCCCAAGATCCTCCCACACTTCATCTCGCTGTCGATCACCGATCAACCTGCTGAACGTCCGACGCTCCCTTTACTCCCAGAGGAACGTGAGAGGCACGTCATCGTGAAGCTCTCTGTCCCTTCCGGTTCACAGGTCGAAGACACCAAGGGTTTCGTGATATCCCTCTTCCAACTCGTCGATATTGTAGGCACAAAACTTGGAAGTGCGCTCAGACCGGAAACCAAGAACAAGCTGAGGAAGATCAGGGAGGACTTGGATAAGCAGTTAAAGATCGACGCCACAAAAGAACAGAAGGAAGAGGTCCGCTTTTTCTTTTCGAGGCTTTGCGTTTGTTGAGAAACTCCCCTTTTAGGCTGAGGACACAAAGCGCGCCGCGAAGCGTCGCCAAGAACAGGAACGTATCTCCCGACTCAGCGCCGCTGAACAGCAAAAGGTAAGGTGCACGTCGCAGCAGATCTCCGGTCTTCGTTGACGGACAGTCGTAGATCATTGAACGGGACCGTAAGCGTGCGATGCGCAAGGCTCAAAAGGTGGTCAAGAAATAAGACATTCGCACTTAGCACAAAATCCACAACTTCGCGCCTCCGTCGCACAACATGAATTCGATTATCTGGTACCATATTTGTTGAGTACGTAGTCTAATGTTACTCGCGATAACGCTTGCCGAGCTGTCTCACCACTGTAAACCTCGGGACATCTAAGGTGCCAGGGAGATAGTCGCTCTCTCAACAGTAGAAAACTACTTTGGAACGTACGTCAGTCGTCCATGAGGGGGTGACCACATGATCCACTCGGTGACGTTTCGGATGACGGACTGCTGAGAGAGAGCATAAAACCGATCGAGGAATTGCCGATCTTGAATGGAAATGTATCGCACAGCATACATCTGTATTCGCGGGCACATAGAGTTTATCGTGACGCGCCGATCCCCGACTCCACTCCACCCTTGAAAGATTGAGGGACTTTTGAGTCGTTTACAATACAATACCATCCAAACCCCCGAATAGGTTATCAACGGGAGCTATAAATGTTGTAATATCATCGTGAGGCATGTTTCCAAAGACTGATACATATAACGAGAAGGTATTCTTCTCATGCAACGACGCACTTACCACCGCTCTTGTGAGCCTGCTTGCCTCGCACGGGAGAGTTCCCTACGGAAACGTTAACCCCGCCTTCCGATCGGGAATAGAGCGTCACGTACAGACTGCGCGGATAGCCTCGTCGAACACGGTCTTGAGACCCTTCTGCGTGAGGGCAGAGCATTCCAAATACTTGATGGCTCCAATATTCTTAGCCATCGCCACACCTTGCGGGTATTGGATTGGTGCCATGCGCCTAAACGTCAGACACGGAGGGTCCATGCGTCAGTGATCAACAAACGACACGACGGATGCTCGAGCGTGTAATCTGTCACCTTTCCCTCAGCTTCTCAATAACACCCTGGTCTTCGCGGAGATCCAATTTCGTACCCACGAGTACGGTGGGCGTGGAAGGAACGTAATGCAGGATCTCGGGATGCCACTGCGGGAGATCATTCAAGGCTGGGAATTTTCTACCACGGAAGCGGAGGGGAACGAACCTTGGTCCGGACGTTCTCGTAGCTTGGCGGACTGACGAGAGAGAAACAGATCAAGAACACATCGGTCCGGGGGTATGAGAGTGGGCGGAGTCTATCGAAATCCAAATGCGTGATGGTATCCCAAAGACGGAGAGAAACCGTCTTCCCGTCGACCGTCACATCGTCAACGTAGTTGCCAAACACTAATATGACCAGGAGTAAGGGACATTGGTCCACCATCCGTCGGAATTGATTTGAAGCGTACCGTTCAGAATGTATTCCTCCTGTGGTTACGGCGTGAATCAGGCTGGTGGGGTGGTATGGTATATGGCGGAACGCACGGGGAACGTATTCGTGGTATAAGAAATCAAAAGAGAGGTCTAGTTTCCAGACGTTCCAAGGTGAGCTGGCAATCCAAAGGAAATGGGGCATGACCGCCCGAGGATATACTCGCCTTTCCAACCGCACCATCGCCAACAACAACACCTGTGTGAATGGGAAATCGGCGTGCGAGATGCGAAAGGGCCGTCAGAGCTAGGAAAGTGCGGGGGCGGGGATATTGGGTGGGGCGACTTACATTTAACCGGTTGCATCAGGAAGCAGGTTCTCAGTATGGAATTGATCGAAATCTACACGACCCAATGGGGGCGCTCGACGCCCCAGATATGATGAGGGGGGGGGGCGTCGGCAAATCGTGAGTGGCCTCCATGTCCATCCATCCTTTTTATATGTATATTCACAGCTACACATGATGGGTTGCTATGAACCCATGTAATTTTTGTGTACCGCCCGGTTGCCGAGTAGAAATAACGAAAAAAAAAACATTATCGGTGTCTAAATTCGGAACGGTGAACTATTCGACCTTTTCCGTGAGTCATGTGAAATTAGGTTGGCCGTGTCGGGGCGACGCCCCCCGTTGGCTGGGAGCTGGGACCGTTCTGGCACGGAAAAAACCCTCCTCCTGTTGGTGTCGGGGGCGGGCGGACCCTCCTGTCCGGGTTGGGGACGGTCATGCCCTTCTCCTGTGGGAGTCGGGGGTGGGGTGGCACGAGACCTTGAAACCAAGATTCAGGAATGAAATTCCAAGAAGAGACCGGGAATGATTACTTACAGAGGCCCATCGACGAATGTCGCTTGGCATGGAGGCATATGGATCTTGCCTTTCTGATGCTTGTTTTTGCTATGCCAGTCATAGATCTGATTTTCTAGCCTTCGCTGGGAGTGGGAATTCACCCATTCGAACTCCACAAGCACCTTCAGGAGCTCGAAATTCCAGCCAAGGCACCCACTACAATACTCGTTGAACCGATAAAATTGGAGGCCTCTCTTTTGAACCTCCTGGAGCAAGCTTGAGACGGTGATGGTAGGGATTCGAAACGGTGCGACGAACTTGACCCGAGGCCTGGTAGTGACCGGGGAAGACGAGGTATTGAAGATGGTAACTTTGAGAGACCCCAAGTAGTTCGTCCGCTCCTTGTTGTGTTTATGGTGTATAGGTAGCATCATATCGAAGGAAATACCGTGCCAGAATTTGTCCGAGGTAAGAGGAAAGACGTTATCCAATGCGAAACGTCCGCTTGCGTTTCAGCGCACCAGATAACAGCTTCCCCGATGCGCATTGGAGACGTGGTCGGTTACTTCGCCCGTGAACTCGAGCCAGTCAACGGGTTTCCGTTTTGACGCAGCGATTGGCATGGGTGATGTTGGTTCCGGGCGCGATATTGTAGAGCGAGGGATGAATAGGGTTTACCCGCTCCACGCCGGATACGAGTTGGGTTTATGTGGGCTTCCAGATACGTCCTAGGAGTCCCAGGCCGCGCTTATCGACGCATCGATTGCTTGTAGCGCACAGATAAGAAACATCGTCAGCGGTTACGATCCAGCCACAGTTTACCGGGAATGAATGTACGACAAGGCGCTGAGTGGACCAACGACGGGGTACCGAACACTGACATCAGGTTCCGTTTCGATAGGCCGCTTTCCAGAGGATAGAATCCCAATCTATTATTTACCTTTCGACGGTATTTGGGCTTGGCATCCCAGGATGACACAATGCCAGGGCCAGGTCCCCTGGGCACTGCTCATTCCCACCATCATACCATTCGTAAAAATCAACGACATATCCCCGACACGGACAGTAGGTTGCTGACCACCGCAACGACCTGCCGGCCTGCTGGCGTTAATGTACGGACAGACCGATGCCGGGATGCCGGGACCATATCCTCTGGGAAATTGTCTATCGGAATGAGACCTGCTGGAAACGGTTCCGAGTCATCTGCGTGGAGCTGGCAGTTGAAACCACGATGTGTGATCAGACCCTAATGGCCCGGCCGAACGAGCCCTACCAGGTGGCGGTAGGCAGGATCGGTCGTCGTGGACTCGTGAGACTATGTGACCTGAGAGTAGGGTCGTATGTATATTGCACCCGGTACATGACGTTCATTGTGCGTGGTCGCTTCTAACGTAGTTGGGTCACGGTGCCCTCGTCTACTCCATGGACGGACGGATAAGTATGCTAAAATTACAGCCATCGGTGAACGTCAGTTTTACTTAATATATTTTGCTTCTTGGCCCAAATAAGCTCAGAAAAGCGTCCGAAAAGCAAATCAGTAACCGCTACACGACCAACAATCTGGGAGGTCCCAAAATCATTATCAGCCGAAAAATATCGCTGGAGTGCTTCAAGTTTGCTCCATAGGGGTGCTCGCGGACATCCCCAATCGCACTTGTCAGACATCCTGGGATGTTCTCACCAATCGCCAGGAACATCCGCCTCGGAAGAAAACGTCCCAGCTCGCTGGCCGTGTATGTATGTTCATTGATGACTCGTGGCAGCCGGGAAAAGAGTTTGGGCAGAAAAGAGGGGAATTTTTGCCC
>Ga0307515_10022606_pt1 | contig 11070 bp, 2 predicted proteins | sample 17_EM_MG_FD_194513 | JGI IMG/M metagenome (GOLD analysis project Ga0307515, IMG submission 194513) | Populus trichocarpa ectomycorrhiza microbial communities from riparian zone in the Pacific Northwest, United States - 17_EM | ecosystem: Host-associated > Plants > Roots > Unclassified | place... | reverse complement strand
ATATAGCTACCTTATTTTTTACCTTTCCTTTCTTCCTTATATCCTCCCTACTTAGGGAGGCACTAAAATGGCAGCCAGTAGAGGACCGTCGCTAAAACTAGATAACCGTTTCTAGAACCAGACGACCGCCAGATTTAGACGACCGTCGCGGTCGCTAGACGACCACTACTAAAGCCACACAACCGTTCGGACGACTAGCCAGTAAATACTACAATTAATTTAATCAATTAATTAAATTAAGGTAGTATAGATAGGTAGGTATAGATATATAGACATAGATATATAGGTATAGATATATAGATATAAATACGTAGGTACAGATATATAGGTACAGATAGGTAGATATAGGTAGATAGGTAGGTAGATAGGTAGGCAGGTAGGTAGGCGGGTAGGTAGATAGATTAGTAGGTAGGCAGGTAGAAAAGAACCATCGCTATATTATATTAAATTATCTAAAATAATATAATTTATTTTGTACTGACCGCGTAAATTAAACAAATACTATTAAATATATAGGAAGAGCAACGCTTATTTATTACTTAAAGTGAATAAGATATATAGAATGCGTGAGGAGGGCATTATATATTAATTACGCATTAAGTACTATTTGCCTAGGTAGCTATAAATGCGCAATTAGCTGTACTATATTGTTAAATGCGGCAGTATGCCGCACCTAAGCCAATACTATACGCTATACGTTACAATGCGCGAAATGCGTATTTGGCCGCAATATGCTGCCAAATGCTGTAAAAATGCTAGTAAATTTTTTCCTGACGTAGTATTAACTAAAGCTTCTTAAAAGGTATTATCTAGCTAAGCTAGACGTTTAGAATCTAATTAATTAAATATACTATAGCCCTAGTAATTTCTAGCCAAAGCTCTTCTAGTAATTAAGCCTTAATCCATATATATTAAGACTTAATAATAATTACCCCCCTAAAACGTTTAGTAGAACCGTTTTAAGACTTTATATATAGGGCCAACTACTCTAGTAATATTTCTTTTTAAGTCCTTTAGATATTAAACTTACTACTTAGGGACGTTTCGCTATTAATTTAAATTATTATAATCTTTAGATTATATTAACGTTCCACCCTATTAAAGTATTATATAATTACTTATGTTATTAACAACTTATAGGTAAAGATCTTAACCTTATTTAACTATAAAAATTTATTATAGAAATATATTGTCTAGATATAACCGTTATATACTATAATCTTAAGAAATAAGTTAATATACACTTAGTAAAAAGGCCTAGTTGCCTTACTAGTAGGTATTCTTCTTAATATAATTTCGTAAGCCTTACTAATAGTATAAGTCTTATATTTAATTGTCGCTAAACCTTAAAGTTTTACACTACCTACTTCCTAGGATAGATGCTTAATTATATTAGGACCTATATAGCCTAGTCTTTTATATTAAAGTCTGCCCACTACTTTATAATTAGAAAGGGGGTCCTATAATTAGATTATAAATAAGGCCTTACTTAGGGTCCTTATGTTACGGGACATCCTTATAACACCTTATATACGTCTGCCTGTTTTTACTAACTTAGCAACTAGAGACTAACTATAAGACGGCAATTTAATAGCAATTTACGGTAATTTAACGGTAACTTACTATATTCTACTATATTCTACTAAGTTTTACTAAGTTTTACTAAGTTCTACTAGGACTATTACCTAAATCCTACTCTGCTCTGTGTATGTGTTAACTAAGCAACTAAGTCTACAATATATACCCTTTTTTCCCGTTATCCTACCTTCTTTTCTTACATAACGTCTTAATCTTATTATACAGTTTATGTATATAGCTTAATAATATCTACCTTACTATATATTATCGCCGCTTATACTTACTCTATAATACTACATTGCGTTAAACCTACCTTATATCGCCTATTTAACATATAAAACGACCTAGAAGCCCCTTTGTCTATAAAAGACCTATATACTATATTTACCAAATAAATAAAGACTCTGCAATAGGCTTTTGCGGACACCCTTGCCCACTAAAAAGCCCAATATTATAAGTTAATTAAATCTCTAAAAAAAGAAATTAAAGAAATCCGCTAAAACCTACTGTCTAACCCACCGTCTGCTCTACCGTTACCCCTACTTACTGCCACCGGTATTAACCTATAAACACTAGGTAGAAAGAATATGTCTAAAACTAGCTCCTTAACCCTAAATTTGCCAATTAGGGCCCCTGGAAAGAAGTTAACCGAATGCCTCCCTAATTCTTCCGCCTATTTAGGTAAAAGGAATAAACTACATTCCTTTCTTAACTAACTTAAGAATAAGCTAAACGGTAATATTGATTGCTACCTAACTCCTAATAGCTAGTTGCGTTACGCTATAAGCCGCCTAATAGGAGACGCTGTAGAAACTATATACCTGTTCCAGCCGAGCACTATAAAAGAACTAGTTATTATACTAGAAGTATCTTACAGCGACCCTAACCGAATTGCTATAGTATAAAGAAAACTAAATAAGATAATATAAAGCTTTAAGAGTGTCGGGAATAAGGCAAGCGATCGTTATATATCGCCGCGGCACTAGCGTAGCGAGGAGCCTTAAGCTCCTTGCCTTCTCTTATTCTAAGAAAAAGCATATTAACTAATATTACTATAACCTACTTAAGTAGTTATTATTGGTAAGTCACCCTATATAACTAATACTAATTAGTAGTTAAATATATAGTTAACTATAGAGTAGCTAGGTTTTTAAATAGAAGAGATAGTCTTATATAGAGGTGCTATATAGGCTTATATGGAATAAATCCTAGTAATACTATACTACCTTAAACTTACAGAAAACTAGGAATAGAAGTGTTACTAAGTACTAGGAGATACTAAGTTGCGTCTATTATATAGAACAACTACGTTTACAAAGATTTAGTTAAGTACTTTTGGTTAGAAGTGTTACTAAACTTAGGGTTCTAGGTTAACGTCCAAAACGCGTTAAACATTCTTTATTTCCATATTTTTTTTTTATTAAAAATGCGTTAAATAACTATTTTAATACCTTTAGTATACCTTTGCAGACCGTAGGATTACGATCACTACCTAACTACATATTAAATAACCTTTATTTCCCTTAATTTTTACTAAAAATGCGTTAAACAACCTTTAATAATAGCTACTATAGCGTTAAACAACCTAAAGAAGTACAAGGATGACACCAACCTTAAAGATATTAACTAATAAGACTTAAATAGATTCTTATTATACCGTATAGTATACTATAAAGACAGCAAATACAATAATACTATGCTATAGTACTATATAAGAGAGGACTTTATTAGATGGATAAAGGGAACATAGACTCCTATAAAGAAGGACATTATATAAAACTTCCGTAACTTCTTACGGGAGTATAGAGTGTTTATACCTATAGATAGGGGTACTATTAAAGACAATATTTAGAAGCAGGTTATTAATGTAAAAGAAGAGCACGAATAAACTCTATAAGAGATTAAGCACTAACTACGCACTATAAGGAAGCTTAACTTATAATAGAATCTAAGTAATATACCTCTAGAGATAAATCTACCTCCGCCTTTAATTCCTTTATATCTAATTTAACCCGTAACTTTAACGTTAGATACTATACCCTAATAAGAGTAGGTAGAGGATCCTATTACTTTGCAATTTAATAACCTTTAGACTCTACCGACTGGACCTACGTCCCTACTACAGCCTATAATATAACTTTTACCTCCTCTATCTTAATCTTAAATTAGAGGTAGTTTAAAATTGCTTATAGAGCTTATAAAGCCCTATTTAGATTAGGAGAAGAAGTTTAGCGGGGAATTATATAATATTCTTAATTTAAAATTGCGTATCTTTTATAACTATTACTAGAAGGTAGGAATAGAGTCTAATTAATACTATAACGCCTATTCCGTTATGCTTAAGGGCCAAACTAGTACCTTCTATTATAATTATTTAGCAGGAAAAGGATATAATTTTAACCGCATAATATATAAGTTAAGATGCCACTTTAAAATAGAAGAAAATAAGTAATAGTATATATTGGAATAGAGAGAGACTACCTTTTTAAGGATTATTGCTATAAACCCAGGTGTCTCTTGGCTTAATTATCTTTAAAAGCTCTTTAATTAACTTTAGATAATTTAGCGTAGTTTATCTAAATTATATTAAGAGGATTTTAGCCTGTATAATTAAGTTATTAGCGTATACTAAGGCGTTAAAGAATACAACCTTACTCTTTTTAATCCTATAAATACTTATAAAGGAGTATATACTTAATTAAGATCTTCTATTAGTACCGCTCTACGCTCTTAAAAAATATAGCAATTTAACGCCTAACTTTAACCTACTTTAATTAACCTAGCCAACCTAGCTAACTAATATAACTATAACTGGACTAATTAAATATATGGTGGTTATAGTAGGGACTATAATAGAAGGTATAACTAACGCTAACTATAAGGCAATCGTAGAGGTCCTTATAGAGGTTTATTTTAAAGTAATTACTAAAAGAAGTATTATGTTTATAAGAAGCTAAATTGCTAGTTAACTAGGCACTCTTTTAATAAGCAAAAGGAGGCATATAATAAGTTTTGTTAGAGTATAAAAAACATTAAGAATTATAAGGTTACTACGGCCTACTTCTAAAGCTTCCTGGTTTAATATAAAGGCATAAAAGATCTTAAGGATATAGTTAATAAGACCAAACAACTCCTTATAGATATAGAAATTAAGGACTACTCTCCTAAATAATACTTCACTAAGTATAGTAGGGTAGATGGTATATAAACTGTTACTATTCTTAATAACTAATCTTCGCTTTATTCTATTATAAAGTTAGATATCTTTAATAAGCTAAAGAAGAGTTCCGCGTTCTCCTTTAACGATAAATGCTTATTGAATATCTTCTATGGTATTATGCCAGATACTAAAGCCGTAGGACTATTTATAGTAGGAGAACCTTAAGTTTAAGCTCTTTAGCAGATTAATAGCTCTAGCTTAATAACCTTAAGAATATACTCGTTTAGGGAGATAACTAGGTACCTATTATACGCAAGTAGGGTTATCCCTAGTTACTCCTTTATTAACTAGAAAAGAGCGTTACTTAGGGCCATTTAACTAAGTTAGAGTTACGTTAACTATACTATCATTTTAGCTACCTATCTGTTTACCAATTACTTAGGGTTCTTTAGTAAGTAGGCTATAAAGTTAAAGTAAAGGCAATTAAGTATCTTATAAAGTACTGCTATTACTACTAAATAAACCAAAAGTCCCCTAGCCAATTTAAGTTCACCCTTAAAGATAACTACAACTTTAACTTCTATATTATTATTAACGTTATATATCTTAGCGGCAAGCTAGTACTCTAAGTTATTAACTTCTTAACCTCCTTCTAAGCCGCACGTTTCTTAAAGGATATATTAGCTAGAAACGTATAGGATACCCTTTAATTATACTAGATTAATGTCTACCTAGAACCCCCTAATTAAATCGTCTATAATATAGGAAAGAACTTCTTATTTATAGAGTTTTAATAACAGATAAAGGTAATAGTAATTAAGGTTAAGGAAGTCCCTATTAAGGCATATAATAGTATTAAAAAGTAGAGCAATATTACACGCTATTACGCCGTATATATAAGATTATTTCTTTAGAACTAAAGGGCGCTAATAAAGAGCTTATCTTATAAATAGCTGTTAAGGCTATTAACGACTCCGCTGGCCTAGATGGGCTTATACCTATATTGCTAGTCTTTAGCACCTACCCTTAAATAACTAACAATTCTCTACTATATCCCTCTATTATATAATAAGCTAAGGCTATTTGTAAGGCAATAAAGGAGGTGTAACGTCTCTATGCTATATGCTAGGTTAACAACACACTTGGAATAAGAAATAGCCTAAATACCTTAACTACGCTTAAGCTACCACTCCAATTTAAGGTACGTGTATAGCGTAAAAAGGGAGAATAGTTAGGCCTATATAAGCTAATTGTAATTAATAGTTAAACTTATACTATAAAAATAATAGTTTTAAGCCCTTACAGAATACCCTAGAAGATACACTAAAGGAAAACTACGATTAATATGCTCTAGAAGGCGACTATAATTCTAATATAATTATAGTAGATATGCCGCAACTATAACGCGGTAGAGGTCGCCTAAAAGGATTATAAAATTGCTAATATCTTATTAATTTTAAAGAGTAATTTATTACCGCTATTTGTTACAGACGCTTTAAGTACAATATTATAACTACTTGGGGAAGAGTCGGAAGAAGCTAGTTGGTTAATTTAAGCACGGTTTAGGATAGAGCCGGTAGAACTATATAACAAGGAATAGTAACTAAGGTTATATAATGTGCTACGTATTAGATAAAAGGTATAAGAGGAACTTACGTACCTTGCGTATAAGACGTATATTATATATAAGAAGGATTTTATAGGAGTACGGTTGTGTATTTAAAGGACCACAGTCCCTACCTAGATAGTTTCTTCCTTATAGTAATTCTTAGAATATAATTAAAGTTAATCTATTAGGCAACTACTCCACCAGTTATTATTACATTATTAACTTTAACTTGCTTTACCTATATACCTAACCTAATAATAAGCCTACCGTAGTCCTTACTATAAGGTTCTATTATATAATTACTACCTAGTTATAGTAATAAGTATAAAAAGTTAAACAATATGCCACTAAAAGCAGCCACTATAACGCTATTAATGGCAGCAACTACTTTAAGGTTAAGTGACACTAGTATAGTAGATACTAACTTATAGTAACCTGTAACGGTTAGACAGTTATAAGAGGTAATTAATTAGTTAATAACTAATAATATAGTATTAGAAGAAAGGGTTAATAGGATAGGAGCAGCGAGGGTTAAGCTACTATTAATTAAAAGATTCTTAGGAGAAAGATTAAAGCTTAAAGGATTCCTTACGTAAATGCACTTTAAAGTTATATAAGAAGGGGTAAAGCTACTAATACCTATAGATTGCATAGCCTATATAGGACTATTCCTATTAGGAAGAGTATTTAAGTAGTTTAAACTATACTTTACTAAGATATAAGCAAATGGGATAATAACCACTAATTAGGACGTGCGATTTATATTCTTAAATTAGGAAGGGTTTATAAAGCGACTTATATAGATATTTAGAGACCTAGAGTTAGTAACTATAGAGGAAAGAAAACTCTAAAATATAATATAACGGACCTTAGTAATTAAGTATATAATATAGTTCTAAACGCTAGCTATATAAGTAAAGTAGAATAATAGGGTACTTATAGTATAATATAAACAGGGACTTAAGGCTAAAGTCTAGGATATAATTATTCTAATAGAAGATACAGATACCCTAAGAGAACTAATAGATTAAGTAATTAAGATTAATAATTGGATCTACTAAAGGGAATAGGCTAAGAGAGGTTAGGATAGAGTTTTATAGTTATATAAGGCGTAGAGTATATAATAACTAAAGCTAAGTTAAAAACTATAGTATGGCGTAGAGCTAATGGACCTAAGTAGTACTAAAGAAGCCTATAAGAGATGGAGTAAGAAACTATAGAAACCTAAAGGTTAAGGATTTAGTAATTATAGGACTAAGAAACAGAGGCTAAACTAGGGATCTTAATAGTAGAAGACGTTTAGGCGGACTCTATAGTAAAGTTAATAGTTTAAAAATAGAGCTTATATAAATTACGGAAAATAGGGTTATTTTATAAGGGATTATAAAGATAGTTAGAGTTACTATATAATAAAGAGAACCTAACTAGTAGAAGATATATATATATAGAGGGATAATAGTATACTATAAGGAACAAAAGAATATTTACTTAAAAGTTTTACGTTTTATTATAATAACGCATACTAAATTTATAAGGACGCTAAGTATAGCGTAAGCTATTAGCTATAGAAGCTAAACTCTTTAAAGTATAGAGAAACTAATAAACTAGTTCGTAGATCGGATATTATAGACGATAAATTTAATATAGGCGAAATATTTAGTAATAATAAGGTGATAAGGGCAGCTTATTAGGAGTATATAGACCTTAAAGATGTTATAAAAGAGGTAGAGGATAATTCTTCTACAGAATAGGGAATATTAGTAGGGATTAAAACCCCACTAGACACGATATCTATTACTTTATAAGATATAAAAAAAGTAGGATAGTAAATCACTTTAGCACTTAATAAAGGCAAGAAGCTAAAGGCTTAAGATTTTTAAGACAAGATAAGAGATAACTAAGATTCTTAAGATAAGGTAAGGTAAACTTAAGAACTTATAACAGACAGAAACTAATAAAGTAGGGTAGTAGCTTAGTTTAAAGATATATAAATAAGCTTAGGATAGAGTTTCCTATAGGCATAAAACTCTTAAGACAAGATAAGTAAGATTTAAAATTCTTAAGATAAGATAAGAATACCTAAGCCTAGCTAGACTAAGGTAGGAGCTAAGCTTAAGTTAGAAGTAAGCTTAGGATTAAGAATCCTAGGAAACTAAGAATTTAGAGTATAAATAAGGACACTTATAAGTAAGAGGCAAGGAGCTTCTTTATAGATTAGAGAATTTGCGATATAAATAGTAACTAGATTAGGAGACAGATATATAGACCTAAAAGACTTACTAGGGGAATATAGTATTTAGCCTAAAGATTGGAAAGCTAATACTAAGATTAAGAAGTAAAAAGACTTTAAGAATCTACTTATAAGACGCGAAAAGAAAGAAACTATAGAGGAATTTAGAGTAAGAATTACCTTATAGTAAGAACAGAAACTAGATAAGAGATCTAGTATATTAGGACGTACTAGGGATAAAGCACCTATATAAAGAATTACTAATAGGCCTAGAGTAGGCATACTAAGAGCTAAGTGGCTTACTAAACTAAAAAATAAAGAGGATTTAGGGATTTTAACTAGGTTCGAAGAACGGTATATAAAGGGCTATTATAACGCAGTAATAAGGAGATACTTCCTTATAAATAAATCGTATATACTCTAATAGCTATACTAAAAGTAGTATAGGTAAAGGCATAATAATAAGTAGGAAGATTTCTATATATAGTTAGATAAGAAAGTTATTTAAGACTACCTAATTATAGAAAAGGCGATAAATTATATTAAAGGAGCCTTAATTATAATATTAAAGGATCTAGAGGAGCAATTAGAGGACTAGAGAAGTAAAAGACGTATCTTAGTACCTGCGAATAAAGTTATAATGCTTAAATTAATATAATAAAGGTTTAAACTTAAGGATAAAGATAAGCCAAGAGGTAACTTAAAGCATTAAGTATATTATACGTTAGTATAGATTATATATATAGATAATATATATAATATATATAGAGCACTAAAGGATAAGTATTAAAAATACCCTATAAGAATATATTGGCTAGTAGAAGAATAGAAGTATTAGAACGCTAAGTATATATATAGCTAGCATCTAGTAAAAGTTTAGAAGTTAGGTAACTTAATACTTTAGCTAAAAAGATTCCTTATAGAAGAATACCTAGATAGATAATAGTGGTGGGAATACCTAGAGAATATGTATTTATGGTATATTAAAGATAAAAAGTAAACTAAGTATTGGCTAAAGGTAGACTAAGTATAAATAGGATTAAGCAGCTAATAGTTAGGAAAAGTAAAGGCCTATAGGACTAGAGGGAGCTAGTAGTAGAGCCTTAGACCCTTAAAGGAATTTAAGGACAATACCTAAATTTATAAGTTAAATGGTAAGATTAATAGTTTAAGGTACTAATAGATAGTGGAGTAATAAGGAACTATATCTTACTAGTAGCAGTTAAAAGGATAGGATTACTATATAAGGAGAAGCAGCACTCTTACCTATTAGTGATAATTTTAGGGGATCTAATAGCTTATAGAGGAGGCATTATTAACCTTAAAATAAGACCTATTTAGTTAACTATTAAAGGGAGATAAATTAAGATATCTTTTAATATATTACTATTAGGAAATAATAAGGCGATACTAGAAATGCCTTAGTTATAGAAATATAATCTAAAGATCGATTAAATTATAGGTTAGGTCGATATTAGGGATACTTAACGCTATAAGATATAATAATAAGCTAAGTTAGTATAGTACTAAGTAGGAGCAACCTATAAAGAAATAGAGAAAGGACTAAGTTATATACTAAAGAGATATAATAAGTATAGCAAGAAACTATGGTTACTAAAAAGTAAGAAGTTGTTAAAGTATATAGTATAGGACTATAAGATAGAATTAGAACTAGGAATAAGTTTAAGGTTTTTTCTAATTTATAAGCTTACTAAAGAAGAGGGTAAAGTATTAAAAGAGTTTGTTTAAGAAAACCTATAAAAAGGATATATTAGACCATTGTAGTTATCAGCAGGTTATCTAGTACTATTTATACTAAAGAAGAATAGCAAACTAAGGCTATGTATTAATTATAGATAGTTAAACAGCATTACTAGAAAGGATAGGTATCCTTTACCCTTAATTAGCGAAATCTAGGATAGGATAGGCAACGTATAAATCTTTATAAAGATAGATCTAAGATAGGTATACTATTAGATTAGAATTAAGGAAGGCAATAAATAGAAGGCAGCCTTTAGGTTAAAGGAAGGACTATATAAACTATTAGTTATATAATTTAGGCTTATAAACGCACTAGTAACGTTCTAGAAGCGTATTAATAACATATTAAAAGAATATTTGGATGAATTTGTTATAATATACCTTAATATTATTATTATCTACTTAATAACTAAGGAAGAACACGGAGAATACGTTAAATAGGTTTTAAAGAGACTATAAGAAAAACAATACTAGTAGCAATTAAGAAATACGAGTTCTTTACTAGGAAGACTAATTTTATTAGATTTATTATTAAACTAGGCTAACTTAGTATAGATCTAAAGAAAATTAAGGCTATAGTAAATTAGTAAAAACTAGAGAATGTTATATAGTTAAGATTATTCTTAGGGTTTTGTAATTACTATAGAAGGTTTATAGCGCAGTAGTTAAAAAACATTAAGCTATTTACGCGACTAATAAAGAAGGAAGAACTATGGGTATAGAGAGACGAAT
>Ga0307515_10022604_pt1 | contig 11071 bp, 2 predicted proteins | sample 17_EM_MG_FD_194513 | JGI IMG/M metagenome (GOLD analysis project Ga0307515, IMG submission 194513) | Populus trichocarpa ectomycorrhiza microbial communities from riparian zone in the Pacific Northwest, United States - 17_EM | ecosystem: Host-associated > Plants > Roots > Unclassified | place... | reverse complement strand
CGTTATAGACAATTTAATTAGGGGGTCCTAGGTAGATATTAATCTAGCATAACCGAAGGGTATCTTATACGTTTCTAGCTAATATATCCTTTAAGAATTATGCGGCTTAAAAGGAGGTTAAGAAGTTAACAACTTAGGGTACTAGCTTACTGCTAAGATATATAACGTCAACAATAATATAGAAGTTGAAGTTATAGTTATCTTTAAGGGTAAACTTAAATCGGCTAGGGGACTTCTGGTTCATTTAGCAGTAATAGCAATACTTTATAAAATACTTAATTGCCTTAACCTTAACTTTATAGCCTACTCGCTAAAGAACCCTAAGTAATTAATAAATAGATAGGTGGCCAAAACAACGGTGTAGTTGGCGTAATTCCAACTTAGTTAAGTAGCTCTAAGTAACACTCTTTTCTAGTTAATAAAGGAGCAACTAGGGGTAACCCCACTTACGCACAACGGGTACCCAATTGTCTTCCTAAATAAGTATATTCTTAAGGTTATTAAGCCTAACGCCTAATTTATCTATATCTTTAATGTAAAATAGAAACAAAGTGTTTATAGGAATAATATAGAAAGTAATATATCCTAAGGGGGTTTGGACCCTAATTGTGCCGAAAGAGATTATAGTACCCTTACTAAAACGAATTGTATATTAGCCTGCCGTTAAATAGTTAATCTAAACAGAGTTATTAAGCTGCTGAAGGGCTTAAACTTAAGGTTCTCCTACTATAGATACTCCTACGGCTCTAGTATCTGGCATAATACTATAAAAGATATTCACTAAGTATCTATTATTAAAGGAGAACGCGGAGCTCTCCTTTAGCTTATTAAAGATATCTAACTTCGTAATAGAATAGAGCGTAGATTAGTTATTAAGAACAGTGACAGTTTATATGCTATCTACCTTACTATACTTAGTGAAGTATTAGTTAAGAGAGTAGTTCTTAATTTCCATATCCATAAGGAGCTGTTCAGTCTCATTAACCTTACCTTTAAGATCTTCTACGCCTTTATATTAAACTAGGAAGCTTTAGAAGTAGGCTATAGTAACCTCACAATTTTTAACATTTCTTATACTCTAACGGAACTTGTTATATGCCTCTTTTCGCTTATTAAGGGAGTGTCTAGTTAACTAGCAATTTGGCTTCTTACAAACATAGCACTTTTTTTAGCAATTACTTCGAAATAAACCTCCATAGGGACCTCCATAATTACCTTATAATCGACGTTAATTATACCCTTTACCGTATTCCCTACTACGGCCGCCATATATTCAATTAGTCTAGTTATAATTATATTAGTTAGGAACACTTAGTTAGGTAGGGCTTTTGGTATAAAGCTGTTAAGATTCTTATATTTATATTACAGTACCTACGGTGGAGCGTAGCTCGGTATATACTCCTTTAAACATATCTATAGGTTTATATAGCGCCAAGTTACACTTAGAAACGCTATAGCATACTAAGATAACCTAGTCCCTTAGGCTGTTCTTATTTTAGTAAGTTTTGGTAAAGCCATATTAGATTTTCTAGAGTTTATTAAAAAGTAGTTAAAGGCACTCTAAACGAGTCTTTATTAGGTTAGAAGCAATAACTCTCTAAAACGTAGTCTCCCGCCATTCGGATATATAAAGTTAGCAATTCTTATTAGTCTTAAAGTGGGCTCTAGTAAGCTAAAGCATTACATTAAAGCTATAGTTTTTACCCGTAATATAGTCGTAATAGAATATTACTGCCCGTCCCTTTAATATAATAGAGAAAGTGTAATAGTACTAGTGGCGTTAAATTCTAACCTTATTACAACAGTTATAAAAGACCTATAGTTTTGCTCCGAGTATATTATATAGTTCTCTTCTAAACTTCTTTTCTTCGTCCGAATATACCTTTATTAGATTCGTAACTTCTTATAGTAAAGGCTTACCGGTTAGCTAAAGTGAAGGAGGTAGAGGTGGAGCAACTTTAAGTAGGAGAGTACCTCTAGGTAGGAGAGCAGCTCTAGGTAGGGGGTTAGCGTTCTAGGGGTTTTAATATAAATTAAAGTTGCCTTCCGAAGAATATAGGTTGTTTTTAGGTTTCCGTAGTTAATATATAATCTCAGCTTCCGTCTATATTAGTTCTTCTATACTAGCAATAACGGCCTAAATATTGCTAGCAATTAGGTTACCGTTCTTAGTAATATATACCCTATTCCTACGGAGGAAGTCTTAAAAATCCTAAATAATATTAACGTTGCTAAGTGCCCAGGTATTAGCAGTCTATCCTATAAAATCCTCCCTAAAATACTCCTATAGTTATAAATCGGCGTAGTATTTATTTTAGTAGAATATAATATAGTGTAGGAGAAAGCTGTTAACTTATTTTACGGTATAAGTTATTATATTAAAGGCGAATTCGTCCTAATCTTTATTAATAAGTTTCGCGTGCTTAGCTACCCCTAGTAATAAGAAATCTTTCCAGTTATTTAAAGTAGGCGTAGCCATATTTTCGGAGGAAGGGAAGTATTATTAGTGTAGGGATTATTGTTTAGTGTAGGGGTTATTGTTTAGTACGCGTTCGTGACGTATATTTATGGTTATAGGGCTTAGGACCAGTTCTGGCCTTAAATCGCAAAGACTCGTAAAGCGTGTTATTCTGTGTAATGGACGCAAGAATCTATAATCTTAGAAAGGCTTAGGACCAGTTCTGGCCTTTAAATCCTTAGATTCGTAGAAGAGTTCTATTTAAGGTTTAGGACTAGTTCTAACCTTAAAAGACAGCTTCCTTTAGCACAAGTAGCACTAGTATAATAGCTCGTCTCTTCTTAGTGGAATACCTTACTGTTCTATAGTATAATAGTAAAGTTAACTACTAATTAGTGTTGGTTACACAAGGTAATATTACGTAGCTACGGTTCGTAGATAGTATAATAATTATTCTTTTTAATTATTGAAAAAAGGGGTGAGGAACTTAAGGTTCCTCACCACGCTAGTGCCGCGGCGGCACGTGACGGCAACTTGCTGCACGTAACGGCAACTTGCTATACGTGGTAACTATATACCTTATATAGTGACCACTTACCTTTATTCCTAACAATAAGCTTATCTACAATTACTAAGATTGTATTATAATCTTGTCTAGTAATAGGATCTCTTAACTTTAGCAACTTAACGACGAAGTCCTATAATATAACCTCCTATGGTCTTTCTAGTATTTTAATAGGTTATAGCCCTCCGTATAGCTTATGCCTTGTTAGTTTATTTCTTTAGCAATTTAGATACTCCTTAGTGACCTTTTTAGCTATCCTCCAGATTCCGTTAATAATGTACTCCTCCTAGAGTCTTAATACTAAGCCTGTAGCTCCGTTATATCCTTAAGTTAGTCCTTTATAAAAATCTTCTATAAATTGCTCTGCTATACTTCTTAGGATATACTCCGCTTCTTAGTTTTTGTATATATCCATCTATAGATCTTCTAGCTATACTTCTAGAATTCTCTATACCTAAAAGCTTTTTAGTGACTTATAGATTTTCTCTAACTCTTCCTAAGTTGCTGTAATTTTTGGATGATTATACCTGATCAATCTATCTATATCTTTTCGCAATAAAGCCCCTAATGGCTTTTCATTATTTTGTAGTTCAGCCTTTTAACTTAGAGCGTCTACTCTCGTGTTGTCTGTACCCTTAGTGTGCTAAATCTTGAAATGGTATTTTGTAAGTATCTCTACCCATCTAAACTGTCTTTGGTTAAGTTCCTTTATTATTAGGAATCCTATTAGGTTCTTATAATCCGTCTTAACTATAAATAGTTTCTTTATGCCTTATAAGAATGCTCTCTATTCCTTTAGTGCTATAACTATACCTAATAACTCCTTATTATAGATGTTATAGTTTAGTTCTGGTGGTGTTATCTTCCGACTATAATATACTACTAGGTGCTATCTATCTGGATGCTTTTATATAAAGCACGCCCCTAGTGCAAAGTCTAATGTATCTGTCTTAATAACCGTCTCTAGTCCTAGTTAATAGATCTTAAGAACTGGTTCCTGGGTAAATAACCTTTTAACTTCTTTAAACAGTTCTTATTATTCTTTTCCCTATGCCTATAGTTCCTCTTTCTTCGTTAACCGCGTAAATAGCTTAATATTCTTTAACCATTGCGCTATAAACCTTCTATAGTAATTACAAAACCCTAGGAACAATCTTAACTACGTAACGTTCTCTAGTTCTTGCTAATTTACTATAGCCTCAATCTTCTTTAGATCTATACTAAGTTAGCCTAGTTTAATAATAAATCCAACGAAATCTGTCTTCCTAGTAAAGAACTCGCATTTCTTAATTACTACTAGCATCTATTCTTCTTATAGTCTCTTTAAAACCTATTTAACGTATTCCCCGTATTCTTCCTTAGTTATTAAGTAGATAATAATATCGTTAAGGTATACTATAACAAATTCATCTAAGTGTTCTCCTAATACATTATTAATTCGCTTCTAGAACGTTACTAGTGCATTTATAAGCCCGAATTACATAACTAATGGTTTATATAGTCCTTCTTTTAACCTAAAGGCTGCCTTCTATTCGTCGCCCTCCTTAATTCTAATCTAATAGTACGCCTATCTTAGATCTATCTTTGTAAAGATTTGCGCGTTGCCTATCCTGTCTTAGATTTCGCTAATTAAGGGTAAAGGATACCTATCCTTCCTGGTAATGCTATTTAACTATCTATAGTTAATACACAGCCTTAGCTTGCCATTCTTCTTTAGTACGAATAGTACTAGATAACCCGCTAATAATTGCGATAGTCTAATATATCCCTTTTATAAGTTCTTCTAGATAAACTCTTTTAATGCTCTACCTTCTTCTTCGGTAAGCTTATAGATTAGAAAAAACCTTAAACTTATTCCTAGTTCTAATTCTATCTTATAGTCCCATACTATATACTCTAATAGCTTTTTACTCTCTAGTAACCATAATTTCTTACTATACTTGTGGTATCTCTTTAATACATAGCTTAGTTCTTTTTCTATTTCCTTATAGGTTGCTCCTACTTAGTACTATACTAACTTAGCTTATTATTACATTTTACAGCGTTAAGTATCTCTAATATTAACCTAACCTATAACCTAATTAATCTTTAGATTGTACTCCTATAACTAAGGTATCCCTAGTATCGCCTCGTCCTTCCCTAATAGTAGGATATTAAAAAACATCCGAATTTATTTTCCTTTAATAGTTAACTGAATAGGTCCTGTTTTAAGATTAATAATGCCATCCCTATAGGCTATCGGATCTCCTAAAATTGTTACTAATAAATATAAGTGCTCCTTTCTCCTATATAGTAGTCCTATTTTTTTAACTGCTACTAGTAAGATATGGTTCCTTATTGCTCTACTATCTATTAGTGCTTTAAACTATTAATCTTGCCATTTAACTTGTAGATTTAGGTGTCTTCCTTAAATTCCTTTAAGGGTCTAAGGCTCTACTACTAGTTCCCTCTAATCCCGTAGGCCTCTACTTTTTCTAACTATTAGCTACTAGATCCTGTTTATACTTGGTCTAACTTAGGCCAATACTTAGTTTGCTTTTTATCTTTAATATACTATAGATAGGTATTCTCTAGATATTCCCACTATTGTTATCTATTTAGGTATTCTTTCGTAAGGAATCTTCCTAATTAAAGTATTAAGTCCCCTTATTCTTAAACTTCTACTAGGTGCTAGCTATATATATACTTAGCATTTTAGTATTTCGCCTTATCCGTTATCTAATATATTTTTATTAGATATTTCCGATTCTTATCTTTTGGTGTCCTATATATACTATACGTATTATCCACGCATGCTATCTATAATAGTGTATAATATACTTAGTGTCTTAGGTTAACTCTTAGCTCGTCTTTATCCTTAAGTTTAAACCTTTTTTATATTAATCTGGGCGTTATAACTTTATTTGCAGGTACTAAGATTTATCTTTCGCTTCTCTAATCCTCTAATTACTTCTTTAGATCTTTTAACGTTATAATTAAGGCTCCTTTAATATAAGTTATAGCCTTTTCTGTAATTAGGTGGTCTTAAATAACTTTTTTATCTAACTATATGTAGAAATCTTCCCACTTATTGTTGTGTTGCTGCCTATACCACTTTTAGTACAGCTACTTAAGTGTATACGCTCTGTCCGTAAGGAAGTATCTTCTTATTACTATATTATAACAGCCTTTTATATATTATTCCTTAAATCTAGTTAGGATTCCTAAATCCTCCTCTTATTTTAGTTCGGTAAGCTACTTAGCTCTTAATATGCCTGCTCTTAGCCTATTAGTAATTCTTTATACTAGCGCTCTGTCCCTTATATAACCTAGTAGACTAGATCTCTTATTTAGTTTCTGCTCTTGCTATAAGATAATTCTCGCTCTAAATTCCTCTATGGTTTCTTTTCTTTCGCGTCTTATAAGTAGATCCTTAAAGTCTTTACACTTCTTAATCTTAGTATCGGTTCTTTAATCTTTAGACTAAACACTATATTTAACTGGTAAGTCCTCTAGGTCTATATGTCTGTCTCCTAATCTAACTGCTGCCTGGATTACAGATTCTCTAATTTATAAAGAAGCTCCTTACCTCTTATCTATAGGTGTCTTTATTCGTACTCCAAATTCTTAGTCCCTTAGATTCTTTAATCCTAAGCTTGCTTCTAACTTAAGCTTAGCTCCCGCCTTAGTCCAACTAGGCGTCTATAGTGTTCTTATCTTATCTTAAGAGTCTTAAATTTTATCTATCTCGTCTTAAGGTTCTAATACCTATGGGAAACTCTATCCTAAGCTTATTCGTATGTCTTTAAACTAAGCTGTTGCCCTACTCCATCGGTTTTCGTCCGTTATGGGTCCTTAAGCTATCCTTATCCTGTCTATAGAATCTTAGATTTCTCTTATCTCGTCTTAAGAATCTTAAGCCTTTAGCCTTTTGCCTTTATTAAGTGGTAAATTAGCACTAGCAGTTGTTTGCTTGCTTAATCTTTATAAAATGCTCTTCCTACCGTCTTATAAAGCGATAGATGCCGTATCTAACGGTGTTATAATGCCCGTTACTAATCCTTACTTTATAGCGGTCTTAGTCTCTACTTCTAATGCTAATATCTTAAGATCTTCTTTCTTAATATTGCTAAATGGATTTTTTCTAAAGTCCCTTTCTAAATACTGCCTTATTGACACTGTACTAAAAGTTGCTGTTAGATCTTTGTCGCATTTATAAAGCCTATCTTACTCTTTATAGTCTTAGGTAGCTTTTAGTTTCTCTAAACTAGGTTCCTATAGCCAATAGCTTGCGCCATACTTAGCATTTTTATAAATTCGGCACGCGTTGTTATAGCAAAATGTAAAGTAGTTAATTAAATAATCTTTTGTTTCTTGTAGTGTATTATTATCCCTCTATATATATATGCCGTCTACTAGTCCGGTTCCCTTTATTATATAGTAACTCTAACCATTTTTATAATCTCTAGCGAAATAACCCTGTTTTCCGCAATTTATGTAAGCTCCCTTTTTAAACTATTTTTCTTGTTATAGAGTCCGCCTAAATGTCTTTTACTGCTGAAATCTCTAATTTGGCCTTTACTCCCTAGACCTTTAATTACCTAATCCTTATCCTCTTGGTTTCCATAGTATTTTACTCTATCTCTTATAGGTTTCTTTAGTACCGCTTAGGTCTATTAGCTTTGCGCTATACTATAGTTTCTAACTTAGCTTTAGTTAATGCGTACTCTGCGCCTTATATAACTATAGAACTCTATCCTAACCTCTCTTAGTCTGTTCCCTTTAGTAGATCCTATTATTAATCTTTATCGCTTAATCTATTAATTCCCTTAGGGTATTCGCATCTTCTATCAGAATAATTACGTCCTAGACTTTAGCCTTAAGTCCCTATTTATACTATGCCATAAGCGCCCTATTATTCCACTTAACTTATATTGCTAGCGTTTAGAACTACGTTATATATTTAATAGCTAAGGTTCATTACGTAATGTCTTAAAGCTTTTTTTCTACCGTAGTTGTTGCCTCTAGGTCTCTAAACATCTATATAAGTCGCTCTATAAATCCATTCCAGCTTAAGAATATAAACCGTACTTCTTGGTTTGTCGTTGTTATTCTATTTGCTTATATCTCTATAAGGTAAAGCTTAAACTATTTAAGTGCTCTTCCTAATAAGAATAATCCTGCGTACGCTATTTAATCCATAGGTATTGCCAGCTTTGCTCCCTCTTATGCAACCTTAAAGTGCATTTGCGTAAGGAATCCTTTAAGCTTTAATCTCTCTCCTAAGAATCTTTCGATTAATAGTAACTTAACCTTTACTGCTCCTATCCTATTAACCCTTTATTTAAGTGCCGTATTGTTTTCTATTAACTGGTTAACTATTTCCTATAGTTATCTAACCGTTACAGGTTGTTATAAGTTAGTATCTGCTATACTAGTGTCACCTCCTAACCTTAAAGTAGTTGCCGCCGTTAATGGCGTTATAGTGGCTGCTTTTAGTGGCATGTTGTTCGACTTTTAATACTATAACTAGGTAGTAATTATATAACGGAACCTTATAGCAAGTACTACGGTGGGTCCTATTAATAGGCTAGGTGTGTAGGTAATGCGTAAAGTTAATAACGTAATAACAACTGGTGGAGTAGTTGCCCAATAGATTAACTCTAATTATATTCTAAGAATTACTACAAGGAAAGAACTATCTAGGTAGGGACTAAGGTCCTTTAAATACACAACCATACTCCTATGAAATCCTTCTTATACGTGATATACGTGAGGTACATAAGGTACGTACGTTCCGTTTGTTCTCCACGTTCCTTATATAGCACATTATATGACTTGTACTACTATTCCTCGTTATATAGTTCTACCGGTTCCATCCTAGACCGTGCTTGTATTAACCAACTAGCTTCTTCTAACTCCTTCCTAAGTAGTCGTAACATCGTACTTAAAGCGTCCGTAATAAGAATAGGATTTAGGTAGTGGTCCTGGCAGAACTTAGCAGAATTTAGTAGAACTTAGCGGAATATAGCAGAATATGGCAGATTACCGTTAGATTGCCGCAAATTGCCGTCTTGTAGTTAGTCTTTAGTTACTAAGTTGGTAGAAATAGGTGGACGTGTATAAGGTATTATAGGGGTATCCTGTAATAGTACCCCCTCTTTAAACTCGAGCTTCTGTGAGATGGGGCTATGGTAGTTCTGGATGGAGTTTATAAAAGTCTTCTGCGGCTTATATAAGTCCTATAGAGTTAATAGGTTCCTATAAGGGCTTAGTAAAGCCTTTTTATTTTGTAAGATATATATATTAACGTTTCCGTTTATTATACTTAATGTCGTTAATTCTTTTAATAAAGTACTCGTTCTTACTATCCACTTTAACTGGTGGGGGAGGGTCTTATATCTGTCTGGGTAGGGCGTCTAATGCGGGAGTAGCGGGGCGGAGGACTAACGTATGGAATACGGGGTGGATTTTAACCGTATTAGGGAGCTTTAGTTGGTAGGCGTGGGAGGAGATAACCTTCTTGACCTTATAAGGGCCAGCGTTCTTCTAATTAAGCTTCTTAGTAGGTTGTTTTGTGTTTAGATTTCTTATATCTAGCCAGATAAAGTTACTAATTTAGTAGGCCGGTGCTAGGGTTTGTTTCTTATTCGCTGTGGCTTTATAGATAGATTAAGCCTATATTATTTTGTTAGTAAGGAACTGTTATAGTTTCTCTATCTTCTCTATAAATTTATTTGCTTTTATAACTTATAAGGCGTAACGAGTAGGGCGAGGAACATTACTAAAGGGTTTAAAACCCATTTATGGATGCTAGCCGTAGTTGGCTAGGAACGGGGAGACCTTTATAGTTTCCGAAACGGAATTATTTATAGTAAACTTGGTAAATATAAGCCAGTTAATCTAGTTATCTTATAAGTATAACGTGTATATCTGAATGTACTGTTCCATTATAGCGTTTATATATTCCGTTTAACTATCCGTTTTTGGGTAGTATGCTATAGATAATAGTGCTTTAATACGGAGTCGGGTAGTTAGTTCTTTTTAAAATATAAAGATAAACTAGCTGCCTCTATTGGAGATAATTGTTTTAGGGAGTCTGTAGAGTTTCTATACGTGGTCTAGGAATAGTTAGGTAATGGTAGGTGTTAATATATTGGGGTAGGCGATTAAGTATCTTATCTTAGATAGTTAGTCTATAACTACTATAATATTTATACAGCCCTTATTTATAGGGAGGTTAATAATAAAGTTAATTAAGATGTTCTTCTATCTTCGGTCCGGAATAGGTAGTGGCTTTAGAAGGCCGTTATATATCTTATGCGAAGCTTTAGCTCGTTAGTAGACGTAATAGCTAAAGATATACCTTTATGTCGTGTTATGTATATTTGGCTAGTAGTACTCCTATTAAAGTAGCTCTAGGGTTTTTCCTCGGCCTAGGTAGCCGGCTACTAGTAGGTTATATATGTGTTTAAGGAGCTTAAGCTTAAGTTTATCGTAATTAGGGATAATTAGACGGTTCTGGTAATATAAGCGGTTTCTATAAGCTTTACATTTACTTAGAGAGATCTTCTTAGAGCGTCTGACGCTATCTTAAATTAGCTTAAGCGTCTCTTAGATGAACTTGTTATTTGGGTATTCGTCAGTTATAATCTATTTAATCGATTAATTAGTTATTTTAAGGACTTGTACTATAAGATCTTTAGCAGGAGGGTTAAATAGTTTGGGGCGAAGTAGGGTCTAATTTCGGTAAGAACGTGCCTCTTTTAGTGCTGGCGCGTCTTACGAGCGTTAGGTTAGGGTATTAGGCTTCTAGCCTTAAACGCCTAGGCGGTACGTAATTAAGAATTGGAAATAAGATAGGTATTCTAACCAGTAGGCCTAACGGTGGCTTAGCTGTTTTGTGGTTATAAAGTACTATAGGTTCTTATAATTATTAAGGACCTTAATTAGGAATTTAGCGCCTTCTAGTTTAGGTCGCCATTACTTAAAGTATCTAATAATAGCTAGTAGTTCCTTGTTATAGATCTTATAGTTATATTTGGCTAGGCTTAGTTGTTTTAAGTAGT
>Ga0307515_10022603_pt1 | contig 11072 bp, 5 predicted proteins | sample 17_EM_MG_FD_194513 | JGI IMG/M metagenome (GOLD analysis project Ga0307515, IMG submission 194513) | Populus trichocarpa ectomycorrhiza microbial communities from riparian zone in the Pacific Northwest, United States - 17_EM | ecosystem: Host-associated > Plants > Roots > Unclassified | place... | reverse complement strand
AAAATAAAAGCCCACGAGGTGGGCAGGCAAGGCTAAAAAAAAAAAATATCGAATAACTTCACCCTTTTTTCTTACAAAATGAATCTTATTAATTGTGGCTCCCACAACCCACTGAAAATGCAAGGGAACCCGGCCCCCGCCCCCTACACACCCATATATAAATTCATGGCCAGACCACACACTTCCTCACTAAATCTCAAGACCCGCCATCTCCTCTCTCTCTTTATCTTCTCCACCCACAATTTCTAGAAAATTTAGCCGCACAAATTTAAACAAATTAACCAAATTTCAGAGCAAATTCAAGTTTTAAGCATCCAAATTTCGTGCAAAACAATAAAGGATATGGGCAACGCCGACTATGTTTATCCGTCCACTAATGTAGAGCGTACACCTCGAGTAGTGATTCCACCACCGCAATCATCCATGAAGTCGCTGAAATATAATCTTAAAGAGACTTTCTTTCCTGATGATCCTCTCAGACAATTCAAGAACCAGACCACTTCACGAAGATTCGTACTAGGCCTAAAATACTTCTTTCCAATTTTTGATTGGGCCCCTAGTTACACTTTGGATTTCTTGAAAAGTGATTTTATTGCCGGGATCACTATTGCTAGTCTTGCTATTCCTCAGGGGATAAGTTATGCAAAACTAGCCAATTTGCCACCAATTCTTGGTCTATGTAAGTGCTAGCCAGTATAAAAATCACCAATATATATTGCTAGAGCAGATTTTAATTAGCTGAACTGAATAATTTAAGAGCATTTTCTCATTGGATTTGTTTAAATGCATGCAGATTCAAGCTTTATTCCACCTCTAGTTTATGCGATGATGGGAAGTTCGAGAGATTTGGCAGTGGGGACCGTCGCTGTTGCATCTCTCCTCACAGCATCTATGTTAGGAAATGTAGTTAATGCTAATGAGAACCCCAAACTTTATCTCCACCTTGCATTCACGGCAACATTCGTTGCCGGAGTTTTTCAAGCTTCCCTTGGCTTATTAAGGTAAGTAGACAGAGTAATTAATTCATTCCTCTCCTCTTTAATTTACTAGTATGTATTTAATAATATAGTAATTTTCGGCACATATACATATGCATATACGTACGTACACACACACACACACATATATTATACTACTATTTTAGTAAGATCAACAGACAAATACAAGTCTTTTATTTAGTCCTATCTTCTCACTCTCTCTGTGCTAGCGTTCTTGTCTTTCGCTGCTCTATATATGTTATATAAATACAGGAGCTTTTGTTATTTATTTTATTTCTATATAAATAAGAAGACCCATAGACGGTGATAGACCTATTATTATCAGATTTGGTAAACAGTCAACAAGGACAAAGACACCTTAAGTAACAAGAAGAGCATGCTAACGTTTTCTTTTATAAATTTTAATAGTTACCGTGTTTACTGTACTGCAGGTTAGGGTTTATCGTGGATTTTCTGTCACATGCAACGATAATAGGCTTCATGGCTGGAGCAGCAACTGTAGTTATCATGCAACAGCTGAAAGGGATTCTGGGACTTAATCATTTCACCCATTCAACCGATCTTGTCTCTGTCATGCGCTCCGTCTTCACCCAAACTCACCAGGTTCGCTTCTTAATTTCCATGAGTGCTAGCGCTAACATTATCCACTGTTCATCACCTTTTATACACATACTAAAATAAACTGTTCAGCTAACGCTGATTCTTGATTATTAATGCAGTGGAGATGGGAAAGTGCCGTTCTGGGCTTTGGCTTCTTATTCTTCCTTCTCACCACCAGATACTTTGTAAGTATAAATACTGCTATATAGCCTAATTGTATTTTCTCGTATAGTTTCAGTCTTTCACGTAATCGCAGACTGCTATATATTCTGATTTCCATGTCGCAGACTTACCCCACACGTAGCGGCCAAAATTAAATAAAACAAATGGATATATTAATATATAAAGAGAGAAGGGCCGCCATATATATATAGCATTAAATTGTGAATTGCTTTACTAAGCAGCCTGTTGTTCACTTTATGACTCATTTTTTTCATCCTCTATATATACCAATATAAATATTTAATTTAATTTGGATCAAAATTCTCTCTTTACCTGCTCCACCCTAAAAAAATATATCAATTCTTGTAGATAATCGTAAAAGATGGTGTTATATGGTATGATTATATATATACCTCTCCATGCCTTCATTTTCAACTTGTTAGTTACTTTAGAACAAAAGACGAAGACTTTTAAACACATCTCCTTTGACTCGAATTCTGGAGAAATTAATTTCTTTGCTCATTTTTCAATATTCTTACACTAATATATGCACGCTAATGTTGTCATGCTGCATCTAATAACATGCTCATCTGATTAGTTTAATAATGGCGTAAGATAATAATGTTTTGATGATTGACTATTTGTATAGAGCAAGAGAAAACCAAAATACTTTTGGGTATCAGCAATGGCACCATTGACGTCAGTCATTCTAGGAAGCCTTCTCGTGTATCTCACTCATGCTGAGAAACATGGAGTGCAAGTGGTGAGCATTTCCCATAAATTATTAATAGTGCCTTTCCTTCTTGTTTGTATTTGTTCACTTTCTACGGAACTCAAGTCCCTGTCTGTCAATGCTACTCTCCACGAAAGCAACCGTGACCTGCAAGTTGCAAACATAGAGATTCAGTGGGCTAAGTATGTTTCAATATGAAGCCTAGGTCTATCCTACATGTGGTTCGGCCTATTGGGTACTTGATTATTGTCTTTTGGGCCCAATCCAAATAATTGTTCTCTTCCAAGTCATGTCTCCAATCCAATTTAACATAAATTTAATTTAATATCTCTAAAATGCATTTCAATTTATCATGAACAGGTGGATAATACAGAGCAATCATTTTTATAAATATAAATCACTGTTATAGTTCTACATCTCGTCTTCTTCCATCTCGTCCCACCAATTCAGCCTCCTACGTTTTGCCTAGAGACTTGGTGGATACACTCGAGATCGAGATCGTTTAGAATTATGATAGCATTATTATTTAAAATATTTTTTATTAGAAATATATAAAAATAATATTTTTTTATTTTTAAAAATTATTTTTAAAATTAACATATTAAAATAATATAAAAACATAAACAAAATTAATTTTACTAAAAACAAATTTTAAACTTTAAAAAAACCACATTCCCAGACTACGTTGGACTTTGAGCGCTAGTCCAGAGTGGTCATTGTGGGTCAATTTTTTGAAGTACTTTCTTCAACCTTCTGTTTTTGTTTTCATGTCATGTGTTCTTATTTGCTGCATGCTGGTGTAATTTTTTCAGATAGGAAACTTGAAGAAGGGGCTAAATCCACTGTCCTTTACGGATCTCGTGTTTGTATCTCCTTATCTTACGACAGCTATTAAAACTGGCATCATCACTGGTGTCATAGCTCTTGCTGTAAGCTCCCTTCCCCTCTGTTATTTTGCTGTTCTTTTTCTTGGATTAATAAGAAAGATAGAAGTTGAACTAAGACCTGCCCCTCTCGCCTTGTAAGAGTAAAATAAGATAAATTCTACCACCTAATTAATATACACATGCACATCAATGTCATGTGCTTAAGCGATTGCCTGTTTTTATTTGGTTACAGGAAGGAATAGCAGTAGGAAGGAGTTTTGCTATGTTCAAGAATTACCATATAGATGGTAACAAAGAGATGATTGCTTTTGGGACCATGAACATTGTAGGCTCTTGCACCTCTTGCTATCTGACCACAGGTATATACTGACTTACCAGCTCTCATTTCCTAATTGTACTTAATTGAGAACGTAATTCAAACTTAAAATACTAAACTAAAAGTACTCTTGGTGATACAATGAAATTTTCCAGGGCCATTTTCGCGATCGGCCGTGAACTACAATGCAGGATGCAAGACAGCAGTATCAAATATTGTCATGGCATTGGCAGTCATGGTCACATTGTTATTTCTAACGCCATTGTTCCATTACACTCCACTTGTGGTTCTGTCCTCTATTATTATCTCTGCTATGCTCGGTCTCTTAGATTATGAAGCAGCAATCCATCTTTGGACTGTCGACAAGTTCGACTTCATCGTCTGTATCAGCGCTTATGCTGGCGTGGTTTTCGCCAGCGTCGAGATTGGCTTAGTCATTGCGGTATGGACATCTAATTATGGCCTAAAACCTGCAATCGTAAATGTCTGATTACCATCCTTTGATACCAATTCGTTTGTGCAAATGCAGGTGGCAATTTCCTTGCTTAGACTACTTCTGTTCGTCGCAAGACCAAAAACCTTTATTCTCGGAAACATTCCAAATTCAATGATCTACAGAAATGTTGAACAATATCTAAACACAAGCAGCGTTCCTGGTGTTCTCATTCTCGAGATTGATGCTCCCATCTACTTTGCAAATTCAGGCTACTTAAGAGAAAGGTGTGGTCAGAAGCTTCTAATCTAATAAAAAACTTATCAAACACAATTTTTCTGCATATCTGCACACCTAGTATTCTTAAAATTAACCAATTAAATTTGAAGCTCACAAGTGCTGCTATATATTTTTATATCTATCAGGATTGCGAGGTGGGTTGATGACGAGGAAGACAAGTTAAAATCTTCAGGAGAAACGAGCCTACAGTATGTTATACTAAACATGGGAGGTAAGGGATGATCCTGCAATATTTTCCTTCCGCAAAAAATGATTATACATAGAAAATCCCTTTACCTTTATTTCTTAATCTGACAGCGGTTGGTAACATTGACACAAGTGGGATAAGCATGCTTGAGGAAGTTAAGAAAGTAATGGACAGAAGGGGGCTTAAGGTACATTTTGATCGAAGTTCTATTATCTTGTGCGAAATATTTGAATCGTCGTGCACCGCTAATTTATATGTTCTAATGTTCTTTGCTTCCATGTTTATAGCTTGTCTTGGCCAATCCTGGAGCTGAAGTAATGAAGAAACTCAACAAGTCCAAGTTCATTGAGAAAATAGGGCAAGAATGGATCCATTTGACAGTAGGGGAAGCTGTCGAAGCTTGCGATTTCATGCTTCACAGATGCAGTCCAAGCCCTTTGAAAGAGGAATCTGAGGCATATAACAAAGTCTAAGCTGTCGATCAGCAAGAGTATTAATTTTATTCCATGTAGGTCAACTGTATAAATATGTATGTATCAGTTGTGCGTGCATGTAGGAACTGTTATGCATCACATAAAGCTGCATCAAATCAACTGCTGGAAGTGAAATAGAAGCTGACTTGAATCATTAGTTGAAGTTGGAGGTACTTTTTCTCTTCCGACAAGGTACAGGTTTTACAGTGTGAATCTTTTATACAAGAGATTTCGAATGGAAAACCTTTTTAGAGTAATTCTGGTGAGCGACCGCAGGCATAAGATTGGACTCTGCATCCAACCTTTGCCATCAATGGAGAAATAAGAAAATGGAATGAAAATTCAGTCCAAGCAAGCTTATAGTGCAAGAGGATTATTGAGCAATGTTTAATGACCAATCTCAATGCTAAAAAGAGTGATTAAAATTAAATTTTGAATGAAAGCAATGCTACTTTTATCACATTTTATGCTTGCTAATGCTATCAAAAGATGAAACTCCAATATTTCAAGTACAATTTGTGTAGTTCCACAAACAGTATCTATGTTCTCTCCTTTTTGTCTTCTGTATCCCTTCAAAGGAGATACAGAAATTCAGCCAAACACACGTTGTATTTCTGTCTCTACATGGTCTGGTCATTCTTCCAAACACTATCTAAAAGGTAAGAAATTAAGATACCAAAATTGGTTTAACTAAAAGACTAAAAACTAAAATATATATATATCGGTTTGATGAGTAATCTTACTAAACTTGTGAATCTAGTAACTTGGATCAACACATCAAACCTGTGAATTAAATCATGGACTCTATTGGGATTAATTACTTTTTTTCTTTGAAATTATTGTTTATTTAACTATATGATAGCAGAAATAGACGATCGTAAAATCGAGCATCAACCCAATTTCGTGATGTTTTTTGAGACCGCAATAACCTCGTAGAAATCAAAATAAAACAAACTATAAAATTAAATTCTCAACCATCCCTATATCAAAGGATAAAATTAAAAAAATAAATTTATAAAGAAAAAAAAGTTCAAACTGCCAAACCTGCAAATAGATCCGTGAACTTTCTAAAATTTAATAACATGATTTTTTTATCAAAATAATTTTTATAACTATATTATAAAAAAAGCAGGTTCAATTAAAAAAAAGAAGGTACTCCTCCAAACCCATGAATTCGGACAACCCGCGTTATCTCGTCAAACTCGTAAACTAGGTCATTAACTCCACAAAGTTTAATAACTTAGTTTTTTTTTCAAAATCATTTTTTATTTAAATATTTTAATAAAAATCAACCATACCATGATACTGAGGTATTTTTCTGATACTAACCTGATATCAGAATATTTTTTCAATACCGCTATAACTATATAAAATATAAATCAAAATAAATTATCAACTTCAAATCTCAATAAACACACAAAATAAGGACTAAGTTAAAAATAAAAATTCAATAATCAAAGAAAAAAAGAAGATAATGATGAAAACATAAAAAAAAAATTAATAAAACAACATGAATTACTATTGTAATCCTAAATGTTTTTAGAAGAGGAGAAACAATGTTTTTCCAATTGAGGATGCTTGATATTTTTTTGATATCAACATGATGTAAATAAATTTTTTTAATATTACTATAATCATATAAAAGACTAGTTAAAATAAATTATTAACTTTAAATCTCAATAAATACATAATATAAATTTTTTTTTGAAAAAAATCAATAACTATAGAAAAAAGATGAAAATATCTAAAGAAAAATTATAAAATACTATAAATTATTATTATTGCAATCCACAATAATATTCATGAAAGTACTATAAATTACTATTCCAATCCACCATAACATTCATGAAAGTAAGAGAAACCATGTTTTCCGCACACTTTTTTTGTTGTTGTTGTAATTATAATATAATATAATAAACCGCTCATCTCACTATAACATATCGGTTTTTATAACAAAATAAAATGAAATGCATCGAATAATTTATCATCCGATGGGAAAACTAAAAACAATCCCAAAAAGTTATAAGCAAAGTCCTCTAATCTATTTTTTGTCTTGAATAAAATTAGTTTTAGTTAACAAAAACGTTCAATAATTACTTTAAACTTATTTAATCTTTTTTTAATAAAAAAAAAACCTGTAAATTTAATAAAATTCTTCCCATCCCATCATTAATCACACACTAGAATAAAGTATACAAAGAAAAACAACAACTTTGTATTTCTTAAACACAATATAGTTTCTCACGTAAGTTTTACATAAATAAAAAATCTTAATTTAGCTCTGCTCTCATTAAAAAACTGGGCTTCAACTTCTGATATAACTAGAATATTTTTACAGAGTAATATAAAATTATTTTTTAAAATTTTATCTTAAATTGAGATGATTTTTTTAAAATTATATTAGAATCTTGATAATCAAATGATCACGAGTTCGAATCTCACCATCCTCATTCTAATTAATAAAATTAAACATAAGATAATATAGATCTATACAAGTTTCAAATCCATAGGATTTTCACTTAGTGAATATATTAAAAAATAATATAAAATTATTATTAAAATCTCACATAATAATTAACATTTTGGGTCAAGAAAATTCTTTGATAAACATAACTCAGACCAAGTTTTTTTTATAAAAAAAGCTAGATGAAAATCCGAAAACTCAAATTTTTTTCACTTGAATGTATATGTTAGAGAGTAATATAATTAAAAATTTTAAATTAATATAATTTTTTAATAAGCCTAACATGTGCCGAGTTTTAAAAAATTTGGATGAAAATTGACCTCACAATCTAATATGTGACTCGATAAAAACTTAACTTAAAAAAAAATTAAGTTAACATAACTTTTGTTAAATAATATTATTTTAATAATATTATAGCAAGTTTGAGGAAAACTTAAAAAAAAATTAAGTTAACATAACTTTTTTTTAAATAATATTATTTTAATTAACTCTTATTAACTTATCTAATCATTTATCGATCCAGATATAAGTTGGGTGGAGCTTAATAACTTTCCATGCTGCTGCTGCTGCTGTAATATATTGAAGTATCTGATTTAAAATACATCGACCCACTGAGGACCTAATCAACAATAAAAAAGAAAGATTGGCATTTATTCGAGATTCCTCTTGGACTTTTTTTTTAGGTTTTCCTCGAACTTGCTATATGAAAGAGCTACAAGGTCTGATCGTGCTAAACGGCACCGTATGAAGTCTCCATATTAAGGAGATAGCACTGGTCGCTTTAGGTGTCACAGAGCCATCTTCCGACGGATACAGCGGGAGGGGTCAGTCACTCTTTCCGCTTATCTTCCACTTAACATTACCTTCCCATTTCTCGTAGAAACGGACATTATCCCAGAAAATCAACCGGGACAAGAAGAGCTTATAGGGCATCAGCTGTAGTAAGATTTTATCTAGTGCTACATCAGATGGCTCCGCCTATCAAATCGAAGAAAAGCAAAAAAGTTTCAAAGAAGAAATTGAAAAAGAAGAAACTCAAAAACAAAAACATTACCTCTGCTCCCATCGATCCCTCTGCCATTGATTCCGATTGGTGGGATACTTTCTGGCTCAAAAACTCTTCTTCCCCAGGTTCTCTTGATCCTTGGTTTTTTTTAGTTTCTGTTTTTTTGTTTTGGTTTTCTCTTTAGTATTCGTTCAGTCTGGAAATGCTCATATAATCAATGGAATTTGTTTGCTTTCCACTCCTGTTGCTGGTAATACTATTCTTCATCGCTGTTGTTAAGTATAATAAATTGAGATAATTTAATAAATTTGGGACCTAATTGGATCTTCGATTCTGATGAGAAATTTCTTTATAGGCAATCATCTGCTTATAATCTCCATACTGTATGTCCTTTGTGCTTGTGTGACTTTGGCTTCAAAGTGGAAAATTGAACTTCATAAAAAGTTTAGAGCTTTTCAATGCTGAGAATGTAGAATATAGACCGTACTGAATTTACCAAAATTTTTAATAGAAATCTTGGGATTTTGATGTCCAAGGTGCTAAAAATGAGAGATTGATTGACCTTGTAGGTATACCGTCTGACGAGGAAGAAGGTTTTAAGTATTTCTTCAGGATTTCAAAGAAGACTTTCGAATACATCTGTTCTCTTGTAAGAGAAGATCTTATATCGAGGCCACCATCTGGACTCATCAACATCGAGGGAAGGCTTCTTAGTGTTGAGAAACAGGTTGCAATTGCTCTAAGAAGGTTGGCATCTGGTGAGTCTCAGGTCTCAGTTGGGGCTTCCTTCGGGGTTGGTCAGTCTACAGTCTCTCAAGTGACTTGGAGATTCATTGAAGCATTAGAAGAGCGGGCCAAGCACCATCTCAAGTGGCCTGATTCCGATAGAATGGAGGATATTAAGTGTAAATTCGAAACTTTGTTTGGCTTGCCAAATTGTTGTGGAGCAATTGATGCAACACACATTATCATGACCCTTCCTGCAGTGGAAACCTCGGATGATTGGTGTGACCGAGAGAAAAATTACAGCATGTTCTTGCAGGGTATTGTCGACCATGAAATGAGATTTTTAGATATTGTGACAGGTTGGCCTGGTGGCATGACAGTGCCAAGACTATTGAAGTGCTCAGGATTTTTCAAACTCTGTGAGAATGGAGAACGTTTAAATGGAAATTCAAGGAATTTATTTCAAGGAGCAGAAATCAGAGAATATATTGTTGGCGGGGTAGGCTATCCACTTCTTCCATGGCTCATAACTCCAGAAGTGAGCGAGGGAATCTCAGGTTCCATGTCCACTTTCAACGCAAGGCATGAGGCTGCAAGGTTGCTTGCGGTGAGGTCGTTCATGCATTTGAAGGGAAGTTGGAGAATCCTCAGCAAGGTCATGTGGAGACCTGATAAGAGGAAACTGCCAAGTATTATCTTGGTATGTTGTTTACTCCACAATATTATAATCGATTGTGGAGATCAATTGCATCCTGATGTTGCTTTGTCAGGTCATCACGACTCTGGTTATGGAGAACAATGTTGTAAGCAAGTCGATCCCTCGGGAAAAATCACAAGAGAAAACCTTGCGAAACACTTGCAGCATAACAAATAGAAATCTGTTTTGAAGAGATATCTTATGAACAGTGCTGTAAGCAAGCAATGAAGTGTCACGTGAGTTCACAGTTATTGATGAGACCAACAAAATTTATGAACTGTGGAATTCGTCTATGAAAAGGGTTTCCAACATGCTCTTGTTCTTTGCTCTCATTTGAAGTGTTACAGACCTATTTTGGTACGGATTTGGGGGCATATAATATTAGCCTTTTCCATATAAAGGATCGTTTTAAGGAGTTTTAGTGATACCATTGAGAATGTTAGCAGATGTGCCAAGGATCCTTTTCTTGTAAGTTCACAGTGGGATGAATTTGTCTTGTGAACTCTGGAGCTCAAAGCAATCCTTGTGTAACAGGTGTAAGAACATGTATCAAGGACACTAAATCCTAATCATGTCTTGATAGAATTTACAGTTAAACTATCCCTTAGCCCTCAGACCAATCCTAATCTTAATCCTATACTCCTTGCAGGTGATGGGTTTTGCAGGGCTAATAATATACATCCAGGGTATCCGTGTTAATTTTTCTTTTATGTACCTGATAAAATGAGCTGGTTTGTTCCAGTAGTCTGTGTTCAAGTATTTTGTAAGGAAGGCAGGCTACCCTAGCTTCCTTAAGATAAGACCTTTCATATTATAGGTACTTGGGAGGGAGAAAGCACATAAAAAGAGAAGCTAAAGGGCGTGTAAACATGTGAGTTGCAGTTTATTATGGATTATTACAGTAAATTTCCCATTTTACTATTGAGTGAAAAAAACTTGAGCCTTGAAGCTGGAAGTCTGTTGGTATTTTTCATTCACCCATTAATTATTAAAATATTTTGTTAGGGGTGAATGCGTCTATTAAATTTTTCTATACAATAAAAATATTTTTTAGTCCAAAGTTAACAAAATTTATAAATGTTGATCAAGG
>Ga0307515_10022602_pt1 | contig 11072 bp, 12 predicted proteins | sample 17_EM_MG_FD_194513 | JGI IMG/M metagenome (GOLD analysis project Ga0307515, IMG submission 194513) | Populus trichocarpa ectomycorrhiza microbial communities from riparian zone in the Pacific Northwest, United States - 17_EM | ecosystem: Host-associated > Plants > Roots > Unclassified | place... | reverse complement strand
TTTGGCCTTGGCCCCTCAAAACCCCTCGTGTCCCCTACTCCTTATGTCCCGTCCCTTGGAACTCGCCTTGATAAAATACGACCCTGTGATGAATCGGAAATCGGATACTTATTTCGTTAGCTACCCCCCCCTCCCACTCCCCCCTGGTTTCTTTTCTGGTATCCTTGTTGTGGAGTATTGCTTTTGTCCAATTTTCTTTTTTTCTTTTCTTTTCTTTTTGTGCATGAAGGGAGAGGAAGATGAAAAATAGAAATTCGGTTTATGTCAACTCAAATGGGAGACGTTGAGAAGTGGGGATCTATTCGCTATTCGAGTAATTGTAGTGGTGCTTCGGTTTCGATGGGAGGTTTCGTTATGCGGTGCGGTTGTGCGTTGTGAACTCGATATAGATCGGGATCGGGATCCCCGACCAGGAAAGGACAGTCCCAGGATCAGTTCGATGGTCGACGTAAAATGACTCGTTCTTGTAAGAATGAAAACAAAAATCCCAGGATGGAACGGCTACCCAGCGTATCGAATCGAGAATGATGATAGTTTCGCTTGCGGGACACATGAGACAAGTAACATCGAGACCAAGGGACGAGGCTAACGAGGATTGCAAAAAGCGCGGAGACTCACATACATGTGACCTGCGCTCGGTTGTCGTGATTGGAAACAATAGAACCGGACCGTAGCAATTGACGAGAACATTAATAATATCTCTGACAGTTCTCTTGTGAGGTTTGATTTGACAAGTACAATATAACATAACCTCGCCCCAAAGCGCATAACTCGCTCTTAGTTCAATTCGCCACTCCGGCCGCCCCAGGTGATCTGTTGTGCCCATGTATTGCATTGCATTGCATTGCGGTTAAAGTGTAAAGTGCCACCCGTACGCGCACGTTGTCGAGTAAACGTGGCCATTTCAACTGGCGAGGTCCCAAATGGTATTGAAGGCCAGGCCCAAGAAGTACTGTGGCCGCTCGTCGCTCAGGCAGGGCACTCATTCTGAGGGTGAAATATAGTTAGTATTACCACTGGATCAACATACTCCATAATCGTCTGCAAATAAGAGAGAGAGCGAAATGGCCAGGGAAATTAATTGTTCCTGAACGAGAACCTGACTGAAGGTTTTCATGCATCACAGGACTGGGACGGTAACAAGGAGATAGAATCGCAACAATGCAAAATCAATAATCAGAGAAACTTCGTAAGAAGTAAGAAGAGGGGGGCGGCACTAGGTCGTACGAGATGGTCGCGTGGAATGAATGTATGACGTAAGGACGTAAGAAACAAAGAAAGAAGTCCGAAATCCCGATGCATTCAGGGCGATCAGGAAGGAAGGTGAGGGAGGAGGCAGGGAAGGAAGGAAGCGTTGATATTAACGCAAGACTATGAGTCCACTTTTGGAAAGTGTCCGCGTGGATGAGAGAAGCGCAACGGCAGATGAATGCCGGGAACGATCGTTCGAAGGCATTTATATAAGCCGATTGTTGGACCGCGTTACGTCGGCTGATCCAAGTATAAATATAATCTTCAGAGTTGATCATAGCACTTGTATCGCCGCCGGGTGAGCTGAGTTAGGTTGTGATTGATTGTGTCCGGCCGGATGCAGTGGCTCGCTCGCTCGCTCGTACGGGCTCATTCCATTATTCCATTCCCTTATACCCGCGGACATAACACCCCTTGATTCGTGTTGTAGAAAGATGTCCTGTCCGGCTGTCTCATACCCTTCTGAAATAGCCTGCTGTAGGACTGCTAGGCTAGACGGGTCGGCAGGCTAAATCAATCACCTCGCTCGTGTTATATTTTCCTGCAAAAGGCACGAACGTGTCCCATGAACACATAGTTGCGAATATTCTGATGATCATCAATACAGAAGGTGGCAGATTTGCATGGACAACCAAACATGGCCGATCATGTCTTTTTGTAAATCCCTGTGGTCTGTTAAATTCATTCTATTTAAGTAACCTGTCGTTTGTGTATGTACTTCACCTTGAAGGCTCTTGACAGTGAGGCTGGACATTCCAGGTCTTTGAATCCACCAATAAGTTTGCATGGAGAAAGAATCACCGAATCATCGTCTGTTGGACACCGAAATTACACGATGCCGGGACGAGCTTATTGAATTGTCACCAATCATCGACGAAGTCGAGGAACTTGATCGAGTGGTTCGTGCATAGTCACTCATTCTCCACCGGATCCCAGATCTGACTCGTGTAAATAGTTCTCTGTGGACAGCTTCACTCACGCAGATGATACACCATCAATCCGGCGATCCAATCAGTGGCCTAAGAACCACGATCAGGCTATTTCCCACTATAACGAACTCATAACGAATCTAAGCACACTACACTCCCGAGCTATTTCTCACCCGATCCATCGACTTCCTCTGGAACTGCTCGAACACATCTTTCACTTGCTTCTTTCACTTGAACTTGAAGACGAAACCTATCCATCGCCATGTCATGAAGCATTTCCACTCAACCTGACTCGGGTGTGTCGTCAGTGGGAATCGCTTGTCTTGTCAGTACACAATCGTCTTCTTTGGTCAATGGTCCGGATCGATCCAGCAGATCCGGACTGGTTAGGACGACTCCATGTACATCTCTTCCTGTCCCGTGGCGAGGGTCTGAATATTGGCATTACAGATGTGACGCAAAGCATCGTGGACGAGCTCGCCAGGCACCACCGACGCATCCATTCCCTTCTTCCAGGATTGCGATTACGCCGCAAGTTGGGGTTCACCACCTCAGAACCAGACACCGTTCATATGGTCATCACCAATCAGGCTGGGAAAAAGGACTTTTCTATTCCGCTTTCGAGCTCCGTGCGGGTTTTGCCTTTTGTTGATCTGGGAGAGGGCTCCCTTCATCGTCTGCAATCATTTCCCCAATTAAAGGTGCTCCGAATACGGACTCAAACGCTCCAGTTGCACGAATTAGGCGATCCGCTTCAATTGCCCGCTCTCCAGACACTCGTTCTATTTGCACATGAAAATCCACTTGATGTTTTGAAAATATTTTCCCCCTCTCAACTTCTTGGTCTACGGCTGTCGCTCCAAGGGCCTCTTTCGCCCGCGGCATACCATGAGCTGGAAGCGTTCATTATCCAGCGCATGCCAAATCTCCGATGGATCAATTTAACAGTATTCGACTACATAGATTCAGAGTTCGTGCAGCCAGTGGAGGAGGAGTCCATAACACAGTCCTCGGCTGCAAGGCAAAGTGAAAGCCTGCGGCGTATTGGTTTCGAAATCGTATCACAGTCGGAGACTAGAAGTCCCCCCTTCGAGCGACTCATTGAAAGTGCGCCTCATCTAGAAGTGTGCCACCTCCTCACTCCCATACAATCATGGCCCTGTTTCAGTCACCATATCCGAGAACTCGGATTCCGATTTCCTGATTTACCCATATGGCATTTGATGAATCGAGAGCCATTCAAACTTGTACACCTGGAGGTGTTCGAGCTGGGGTTCTCCACCCCCGAACAGTTGCAACTCCTCACTCTCTTCCAAGCCCCATCATTACTATCTCTCAAGCTCTCATACGTGGATGAAAGCATTTTCTTACGTGACTCGATACCAGTGGATTCCATTTTGGCATTTCTCTCTACCTCTCAGGGAATACGCGACATGGAACTTGATTTCCTGGTCAACAGTATGAATCTGTCACTACCCGAGCTCCAAAATCTCAAGGTTACGTACATAACTCGCATTTTTGTACTCGCAAGCTTCGATGTGCCCAAGCTGCAACATTTATTCCTGGAGTTCGATGGCGAACGTGATGAGGATGAGTCCATAGCAGAGGACGAGGATGAAACAGAGGATTCTATCAGTGTATCCTCATCTCTACCTTCCTTTGAGGCAGTAGGTGGCCCAAACGTGCCCGATATGGTGAACACCAGGCGGACCCTTGAAACGGGGAACAAGGCGCAGAAGAGGAACATCCTCGAAGAAGAGAAGAACGGGGAGGAGATGAGTCGGTTCAAGGACACGGATCTGTATGAGGCCCCTTCTGATCCAGTCGTGAGCAGCGCCCCGATTTTGCCCGTGCTTTCATTCGAACATTTGAAGGTCCTTGAATTTAGGGTCTTTACTGTTTCAAGTTTCCATCCAATCAAAGTCCTTCCCTATTTCCCCGATATTCTCACAGCTCTTCCAGTCCTAGAGCGCATCACGCTCCCCGCCGTTTCATTCAACGACTCTCCCCATATCGATCAGCTGGTAAAGAAGATTTCCGAAATTCCTACACTCTGTCCCCACTTGCAAGAAATTCGCACTCACGACTACCCAAATGAATGGTCGAATCTTCTCAAGTTCCTACGAGATAGGAAACGAGCCTCACTACTTTCTGACCCTACACTCCGACCCATTCATGCTCTCCATTTCCCCATCACTCCTCATGGCTCAATTGTAGAGCAACTTCAAGATGCTATGCTCGGAAAGGTCTCAATCAAATCTTTCCCAGTACTTTGCCCTTGGCCATTGCTGATAGATTCGACCTTTGTGCGCATAGCCTCGTTTCGAGGAGAGGACACAACGGTCCACTCTGATGAAGGGGCGAGATCGCAAGTACAAGATGGGGATGAACAAACAGCAACGAGTGTTCAGGCTCAAGAGGAGGAGGATACAACGGGGAATGGCGATGAAGGAACACAAATCGAGGAGAAGAGTGGTTGTGGTGAAAATGAAGACGAAGCTCTGTCGTGTTTTTACTGTCATAAAGCCGGCCTGGGGGCGGGCTGCCGCAAAGTATTTTGGAAACAAGGGAATTCATCGAGGATGGAAGTTTTGAGTGGCGATGTCAAGTGCTCAAGATGGGATAGAGTAATCCGCCGCAAGTTCGAGTCAAAATTTGAAGTAATCTGCTTACCGTGATGAATATACCGTACTTGGGCACAGCCGCCTCCATTGACGGGTGTTCTGGTGTAACAGAGTACGTTTGTTATTACATGAGTTCTTCCGCAATTATCTCAACAATCGCCAAGGAGCCTGTCAGCGCTAGACTCTTAATTCCCAATGGACCAATCATCCTCCCACCCTTTCTGCCCCCATATAACCAGTCCGTACGTATTTGAAAGTCGTGGAATCCATGAACCGGTGGGGCAGGTTTGGTCGAATACCACAGTAGTCAGGTCGCAATCCCTCCAGCGCGATGTTCGGGAGATAAAAAGGGTATCTGTGCTTCCGAAGGTACGAGATGTGAGGCCCAAAAGTCGACGGCGCCCTCATCTTCCGTGGGCTCGCCCCCCCTGGAGGAGCTATCCACTCAATATCGCGTCCAAAGTGGATGCTCCCCGAAAGGTTGAGAGCAAGGTGCGTCCCCAGTCCTGCGAAACAGTGCGCTTTGGTGCCAACCTCTGGCACCGGGTATATGAGATGCCGAGCATTTGATACACCTGGGCCGAGGTAAGATGCGTAAGAGCCATTCGCGTAGTATATAGGCAAGAGAAGCTGCGGGGAATTCATGCAACTTAGGATTGAGTTGAGAATGAAGGGACCGGACGGTTGGATTGAATTGACCAAGGTGCGCGTAAGCAGCGCATCAGGTTCGCCATTCTCGGTAACCACCTGAACCACCCATCATGGCTGTTTATCATAGGGATCGACCCGTACAACGCGCGTCGAATATGCCACGGAGCCAGAGCCAGATTCCCCAAGATCCTTCTCGAGAGATTCCATAAAGGCGTGCGAGTCGAGGATGCCAGTCTCTGGACTGAAAAGGGCGAGTAAGATATCTGGTAAGAGATCCGGCTCCATGCTGCGAGCCTCATCGCCGGAGATGAGTCTAGTCGGGGTGGCAATCTTCGAAGGATCGGGGTCGGGAACCGTCGCACCGTACGCTGGAGGCCACTAAAGACGCTGGGCTTTGTTGTGGAAATTCTTCGGATATTACCACTGATGGGAATGTCCGACGACGAGCTTCCGATAAGGATATCAGTGTTCGTAAAGGAGGTAGCGCCCTCTTAGACACAAACGAGTCTTGAGTGAGTCGGCGGGATAGTAAAAGCCTGATATGTGGTAATCAATACTTGGTATTTTTTTGGCGAACCGACATGAGCACACCTCCATGTACGACTTCCGAGTTACGGGAGCAAGCGGTAGTCGAATGAGACTTGCTCCCATACTTTAGTTCCAGTAGTTCACCTCGTTTCTTCTCTGGTACGAATATGCCACTCCACGAGATATGTGCCTTTCTCAGAATGGCGGAGCACAAGCTGGCGAGCCACGACAAGTCCTACGACACCTAAAATAAAGCGATGGTAAGAACGTAAAGAGGATTGAGAAGGCCAGCGTGCTTGGCAGATCACCAATGATCTACTCGGAACTCTGGGGGACGAGACGTGTATTTGTTCGACGAGTTAAGTGCAGTGTGTAATCCACGGAGTGTTGAGGAGCCAAAAACTATTTTTTGTGGACAGCCTTGGCAGCTCGACGAAATGTGCCCGCTGAGGGCGGGGGTTGACCCACTACTTGTGCCGAAGTCGCCAGGTCTAGTCGACACTAGTACGAGTACTAGGTCGAGCACTACAGACCTTCATGTGAGAGAGATTTATACGAGAGAGAGAAGTATCTCGGACCAAGACGCCACCTGTCTAGTAGCCCTGTGTGACTTAGGACTACTGTAAGCCCAACAATTACAACAACGCGTGACGTCACACTCAGCTCCGTGGTTGCTTCTGAACTGAAACATCACGCCACACGGCATTTTTTGCTGTTTCTTATGATGAAATTGTGATTTTCGGCTCGAAACTAGAGAATGAGCAGAATATAATGCATTTCTATATTCTACAGTACAAGATGAGATCAATCTAGGTCTGAATCCGAGTCCAAGCATATAACCGAGTGAGCAGGTTCAGTGTCCCTACTCTCGTCAACAGTCGGTGTGATGGTATTGACCTCACCATCAACAAGAGTGTCGGCAATGCTGTCCAAAGCTTGACCAAGCTCAATGCAGTTGAGGGCTGTATCATTGTCAAAATCTTGAAACTCGTGAAGCTCCATGCATATCGAGGTTTTCTGGTGGGTTTTATGTCAGGGTTCGCTTGCGGTTATTCTCTTATCCTATTACCTATCACCACATCCTCGTATATAACCCTGTCGCTTACCAGCCCTGTGCCCATTCGATTTTACTCCTCCACCACAATACCCTACCATCGCGCGCTCAATTAGTACAAACTTGTCTCTTTCAGTAATAAAGGGATTTGATTGTGCTTGGACATGACAGTAAGAAACAAGGTTGAAGAAGAAATCGGACCCTTACATTTTATGGAACTGTAACCATGCAGGTGTTGAGATGCGTCACGCTGAAACGGAGGTGCGAAAAACCCAAATCGAGGGGGTCTACAATAAGACATCAGAGCTAGAAAACAAAACTTGTACCATTTTCCGTCCTATTTTGCCGAAAACTCGACCACATTGCATCTGGTTCTCCTTACGGGTTGACCGTAACGTCACACCACCCCCTCGGTTGTTGTAATTAATGGGCTTACAGTATGTAAGATGTCTTCCTCTTACTTATCGGCTATTGGGCCTTGCAACTTTTGCGGGTTGGGATCTCCCTATATCGAGTTCGTCCTTTGCCCAATTCCGTTTGCCGTTTGTGAGGACATTTGTCGGAAATATGGTGTTCTTGTCATAATTAGGTACGGTTGATGGTTTCCTATGACAACAAGCGCCGGTCATATACAGGTTCGTAGACCGAGTTTCCTCGTTTTGTGTCCTTGGTCTCGACGCTACTTGTCTCATGTGTCCGGCGATACCATCATTCCTCCTGCTTTGCTATGTGTTTTGGGCTTCGTCTACTATATAAGCTAGGCAGCAGTATATCCTAATCGAGTGTAAGGGTACGTATAAGTGTCATTGTTTGGCCAGTCATATCTTATCCCCTTACACTCTACTACTTTTACTCGCAAACTTGTATCTTCAAATCTCTTTCTATATGAAGGATCTTGCGATTTATTAAAGAGGATATCACGACTACAAGATTTTACATCGACGGAGGGTTTTTCGTTTTTCCGACAAGGGTGTAATGGCTATTTAATTGAGGCCATATGCCCCTATGCACCATGCACCATAATTGTTAATCCTTTCTCTGAAATAAGAGAGAGAAATGGCACCGGGAATTGTTCCTGAACGAGAACCTGACTGAAGGTCTTCAGATTTGATAATTTGATAGGACCATAACAAGGAGATAGAATCGCAACAATACATAATCAATAATCAGGGAAATTTCGTATCCCCCGTGAGGAGGTCCTCACGCCCAAAGTGCGATCGTCACAACGGAATAATACATGATGATGAATGACCGACTATGGACTGACTTCCTATCCTCTGCCTCTTCTCCTTCTTCCTCAGGCCCACGGGACGCCATCTGTCGCGTGCTCGGCTCGCCGACGAGGCTCACCCTGCCCCCGCCATGCAACAACCCCGAAGCAGTCCTCAACCTCATCTCCAACGGCAACGGTACGTCCACACAGCGTCCACAACAATACCCACCCTTACCCACCATTACCCTTCCGCATAATCCGCTCATACCTTCCTTCCTGCGGCTGCCACAGGCACCTTGCCCTCCTAAGCTCCCTTCAATCTCCTGTTCCTCTGTACCCAGAGACGCTCGATTCTCTTCCCCACACCAACCAGTCACTCTCTCTCTCGAATCGCAGTCGGCATGCCATATTCTCTCCGCGCCCCTTGGCCCAAATTTTTCATCCGACTCGATCACCATCGCCCTCAAGCGCAATTACGTCCTCGTTATCATTGCCGACTGCTGGAGCCCCGAAACGGAATGTGAGCCCATATTTCCTCCTCCGTCCTCCCTCTACACGTTCTCGCTCTCCCGAACACATGTGACCCCTCGTGTTCACTCGTTAGTCGTGACACCGACTCGCCTGACCACTCAGGTGGGTGCGCCTAAGCACGGATCCACCGAGCAAGTGAGCCAGGACGGCTCGTCGCGACAAGCGCGTTCCTCATCCGCTCAGGTCTCGCCAACGCTCTCTCTCGGCTGTCCGCTTGCCCAGTGATCATCCCCGCTGCATAACCGTGGACCTTGAATGTGTTATATTGACCCTGAGATGACTTTACAGGCCACTACGAATGGAGCATAGTTTTTGATCGGGACGCAGACATGGCCCGCATCCAGGCTAATTTCAACCAGGGCTTACTCAAAGTCACTGTCCCACGTTTCCGAATCTAACACCCAACCCCTCCTGCCATCCTCCATCACCATATTACTCAACCTTTTCGGTTTCCCGCCACCAACAAACCAGCCTCGCTGCCCACCGAGCAGGGAATGTCGCGGTTAAACCGCGAGTTATGAGATGTGGTATGAGGCTTCCGTACGCCTTAGTACTAGAATTTATATGTCTCTTAAAGAGTTATAGTAGTGCAGAAATGACCGCAATGGTTAATGCAGGGTCGCAATTTGCAAAACCGTCGGTCGCAGTGCGGTGGCGGTTTTTCGAGTATTTCAACCCTGGGTCCCCTAGTTTCCTTTGGGTGTCCAACAGGTGCCGCCTGGTTATGCCCAAAGGGTCTAACTATCAGATACTAATCGAATTTAACGGCCGCATCCCTAACTCAGCGGGAAAAGCTGAAACCGCACGAAAACCGTCGCTAACCGCTGTGGCTGTGCTAACCGCACCGCGACATTCCCTGCCACCGAGCATATCAAGTCTGTCCAGTTGCCAATTCCATTTATTGTCTCTACACTTCTCCACACTTCATCTACATCCTACATCGACCAGCCTCCTCAAGTTTTGTACTACCTCTCTTTTATTCCAATCACGCAAGTATCCTCGGCCAGTGCGAATGCCAAATGGCCACTGACGCACCCAATGGCCCTCTCCTAATGACCCGTGTTCCTCCACGGTATCACCTCCCTATTTCCACCTAGATATCGACCAGCCATTGCCACCACCAATCTCCCATTACACGGACACCGTTCGTTTGTTAGCAACCCACCACGGACACAATCTCTTCACCTTCCATTCCCTTGCTATCGACTACCCCTCGTTTAGTAATACGTTCTTACGCGCCCCTCCCTCTGTCGATGCCCACGGACCACGCTCTACATTCACTTTGCTTTTTCCCTCGCTTCGGCAGAGTTTTGGCTCTCCCTCTTACGCACGCCCGTTTAGAGGATTCCTCTATCCTCGCTCATACGAGGAATCGCAGAAAATGAGCACATCGCTTGCCTACCACACGCCTTCCTGCCCATCTACCTACTCGATTGTTTTGGCGCGAGAAAAGAATCGAATCAAAATTACCTTTTTTTGGCCCTCGTCCCCAAATGGTGCTAGACTGGACACGGGCTCCCACGACGCTAGTTGACGTCTAACCCCGACGACGTACTGGGGCACTGGACTGGACGGGGTAGAACGCGGGGGTCTCGGACCACTGGGCAGGTTCACCTGAACATCTCAGTGTACGATACATGACGTCAAAGGATGTGATCAAGCCGTCTTGGCTCTCTCCTTCGTCATATCAGACGGTCAGAGTCCGTCAGTTGGACATAGGGTGTCTACCCTTGCTTGAAGACTCCCTCAACCCTCAACACTTTCCCCCCTTCTTCATTCACTCTCTCACCTACCGTTTCACCTCTCTGACCCTTCATCCCTCACTTGGGCGTTTACCGTCTTCCCTAACCATTCGCCTTGGCCCCTCAAAAACCTCTCGTGTCCCCTACTCCTTATGACCTGTCCTTGGAACTCGCCTTGATAAAATACGACCCTGTGATGAATCGGAATCGGATACTTATTTCGTTAGCTACCCCCCCTCCCCCTCCCCCCTGGTTTCTTTTCTGGTATCCTTGTTGTGGAGTATTGCTTTTGTCCAATTTTCTCTTTTTCTTTTCTTTTCTTTTTTTGTGCATGAAGGGAGAGGAAGATGAAAAATAGAAATTCGGTTTATGTCATGTCAAATGTGAGACGTTGAGAAGTGGAGACCTATTCGCTATTCGAATAATTGTAGTGGTGCTTCGGTTTCGATGGGAGGTTTCGTTGTGCGGTGCGGTTGTGCGTTGTGAACTCGATAGAGATCGGGATCGGGACCCTCGACTATTAGAGGAAAGAAAACCCTCAATGGACGG
>Ga0307515_10022601_pt1 | contig 11072 bp, 7 predicted proteins | sample 17_EM_MG_FD_194513 | JGI IMG/M metagenome (GOLD analysis project Ga0307515, IMG submission 194513) | Populus trichocarpa ectomycorrhiza microbial communities from riparian zone in the Pacific Northwest, United States - 17_EM | ecosystem: Host-associated > Plants > Roots > Unclassified | place... | reverse complement strand
GCTCTGATATTGCCATAGTTTTCATCGTGTCCTTTGACCCATTTGAAGGAGGTTCTGGCTGGTCTTGTCCTTAGATTTATTAAGATGCATTTCAGTAAGTCTGAGTTTTGGGTTCCTAGCCAGTTTAATGGACTTTGTTGTACCATAGTCGTTCAAAAGGTTGGCGATAAACAGGGTCTAAAAGTGGATACGTGCATCCGCGGATTATCCGCTTTTCATCCGTTTGTGGTCGATCCGCGGGTGGCTGAAAACGGATGAGGGACGGATATGGATTTCGGCGAAGGCTGAAGATTATCCACTTTTATCCAATGTTATAATCAGATAGCAATGCTATGACTACTACCGTTACATTGTATTGGTTCCCAAAGCATGATCGGCACTGTACGCTGACAAATATAAATGTAACATTGAACAGTACCATGTCTTCATGTCTTCGTTTCTGAAACCGGAGCTGGAAGAAATGTTCAAAGCACATCTCTGGACTCTTAACAAAACGTGCACGTCAGTCTGATGTCGGCTCTGGCAAGACAACATGGTTGCCAGTCCCCCATCCACCCCTCGTCGGAGTGCACGAATCCTTTCCTTGTCTCCAGAGAGGTCACCTTCCAAACCTCCTGCCATACGTGCCCCAGTCAAGCCTCGTGCAGCAAGGAAGTCAAAGTCCATTGCCACACAATCGGACCAGGAGGTCTGGAATGAAAGCGACAAGACTATCTTAGGTCAGTGAAGCATTTTGGTTGTTTTGTGCCTGTACTCGCCCACTTCTAGCTGCATCTCTTGCCAATTGGCGGTCTGCATGCTATGACCACTAAAGTTATTGTACATTTGATTGCGTCTTCTCTTGCAAATACGGTAACAAGGCACATAAACGCTACATCCACGCACGAGTAAAAACAAACGACAGCAACTCAAACTTGATGGATGCCGCGGTTGACCAATGCGCTTGCTGAAGCAATATCTCCAAAATCTCGCAAACTTGAAGAGCTTCAGCCCAGTGCAGTCTAGTAAGGGCTCGTCCATGGCTCCAATTGAGATTGATGAATGAAATGTATTACATACTTTTCTTGATAAAATATATGACCTTTACATGTTTACAGTATGTGCGCATATCCATCCGTATCCATCTGCATACATTCATCCAAACTTAGATGAACGGGTGGATGTGGATGGATCTAGTGAAACTACGGATAGCATTGAGTGGATACACGGATCAACCGGATGGATCCGAAGCTAGACCCTGATTGAATGTAGCTTCCACTAGGTCCAAGACACGCCTGTGCTGAAGCTAGGGTGACGCCTAAGCTGCGTTTCTTACTGTCCCTACCAGCGGGATGGTACATGGCTGTTATGGACTACCTGGTGTTGAACAAACACAACCAGACCTAACGCTGCAGAGAGTAGGAAGACAACCGTGTAGTATATTATGGCAAACATTTGTGCTATATATACACAACAGGAACAAAACAATAAAATACAAAAACATGGCATGTGATGAGTCACGCTCACTCAACACCTGGCCCCTGAAATCTACAACATTTTTACAACCTTCAGACAGTGGTGATACCACTTCAGTAGTGGGGGATTCGAGCCATAGTCAAGGTAATGCATAGCCTTGGGTATGGGCAAGGAGACATTTGTCAGGTCAATATGATGAAATGACATCATGCACAGACATACCTTTGCACTGTAAAGGACCCGAATACTCGAGAGGAAGCATCCATACATTATTCATACATTCCGCCTTATTCCGTCGAACCGCCCCATCTGCTCTGATCAACTCCTTTCTACGATGAGTGAGTACAAACCCGACTCCTATGTTAGGCTGGGTTATGAAAATTGGCAATACTGGGAGCTTTATGTTCAGAGCACCGTTCTCCGGAAGAATGCAATCATTGCGTTTGATCCCATGCCCGTCGATCCACGCGCGCAACAGCAAGTTGTCCACGACTACGCAAAGCGTAACGGTGAACCCCCAGCCAACCACTGAGGAGTTGAAGGCGTATCGCAATGAACTGAAGGAATGGAGAGCGGCTAACAACATGGCGTCGGGCGTTATCCTAGGTTCGATCTCGAATGAGGTGCGTCACGTCATCGTTCTGGGGGACTCCGCAAAGGAAATGTACGACAAGCTCAGGGCGGAAGTTGTGTCTCCAAGGACACCCCGACGCTGGAGAACTTCGAACAACACCTTGCCTTCTACCACACGAAGAATGCCACCCTCATCGCTGCCAGATCAGGTCTCACCGACTCGTTCCTTGGTTTCTCCTGCTGCATTTGTTCAGCTCTCTAGAGGACCCGGTCTGGGCACTGACCTGCTCGAACATCTCCATGTCTGATATCCCTGTCGGGCAATGGTCGTTCAATCAGGTGGCTGGAAACTGCGCGAGGCCCTTCGGAGCGTCAATCGTTCTACGGAGACGTCAACCCCTAGTGCTAGCCAGTCGGCTCTCAATGCAGTGACGAGCAAGGCAAAGCCGGGTCGTTATAGCGGGCCGCCGTGCACATATCCCAACTGTCTCAAGCCCAAGACTCACCCCATCGAGAAGTGCTGGGCTAAGGAGAGGGAAGATAAGGGGAAAGATAATGCGAAGAAGCACAAGGCGAAGAAAGCGAAGAAGAAGGCCGCCGTCAACAGCGACTCCGATTCGGGGTCAGGCTCAGATTCGTCGGACTCGGACGCGGGTCGTGCTCAGAAGAAGCGCCACCATGCCAGCCGTTCACAGGCGAAGACTATGCGTGTGCTCAAGGCGACCATTAAACGGGCACGCTCTTATAAGGGGCGTACGTCTGGCGACATGCTCTTCGTCGCGCACCCGGATTCCGGGGCATCAAAGCACATGACCCACGAGCTCAAGCTGTTCGATTCGTCGTCCTTCAAGAAGCTGTCGAAGCCCATCCCGGTAAGCCTCGGGGATGACCCTGAGGTATTTGCGACCGGTAGCTGTAATATTCTGTATGACGAGAACACTAATATTCCGACAACTAGTCTAATTGGCCGATCCCAACCTCGAATTTTCTGATCCTTCAGATCACATTGTACACTTTGCATTCGGGAATCTCAAGTAGGAAGAGAAATGAAAGGCTAGACCGGGATCGAATCGGGTCTCCCTAATTCCGGAAGGGTGCGTTACCACTACGCGGGTTGTTCTCCCGCCCAGCAATACCCCAGCGAGCTATACCACCGCAAGAATAACGGATCACCTCGTCTTGAGGTCATTCACCGCGTACCAGAATACTCCCAGTGCCATCGTGCGCACCATCAGCCATTATTATTATCAATCACTGTGAGGCATTCACTAGTCACCTGGGGCGAGCCACGTGGACGAGGACGAAGACTAGAGGCGGCAGGCTTTCGAGGTGGAGTAGGCAAAGAAAGAGACGTTGAAGGCGAGCACTAACGAGCCCCATAATGATGTCATCAAGTATTGGACTCTGGAGGGCCAGCGCACCCTGGGATACGTCCTTTTTGCACCTCCGATTTCCGTCAGTACAGGTAATGGATATTTCACCGAAGACTGTGCTCTTGCTGAGCTTGACAACAGTAAGTTTGACTGTATGGGGGAATTGAAACGAAGAAAGAGAATGGGGATTGTCAATACTATATCTTAATCAAAAAAAGTCCGCCTGTGCGGGGGTCTCCTTCTGTCGCCCAGAAGTCGGAAAGGGGAACAGGAACCGAGCTGCAATACACCCATGATCTGTACACCCTCCACCTCGCTGTTTGCCCTTCACTTCCGCCTGCGGCGCGGTGCGGTGCGGCAGATGTTTCCAACAAGCTCTTCGAACACGACAGCATGATCCAGATATTAGGGTTCTGTGGCTAGGCAATATACACTACCAACCAGCCGAGCCCATTTCGGATCGCTCTGACATATATCTCTTATTTCGAGTTGAGAGACGCTTGTTAGAATCATAGAACGCATTCACCAAACCTAGCCTCACGTTCACGGTTGATGCACACCTGGTACATCGCCATATCAAAGGTACAAAGGGGCAGGAAATTACAGGTGATACGGATCGGAAGGTGGAATGCATTTTTTCACTGTAGATTCACCTCTCTACCTTTATTCCAGGGTGTGTACATACTCGCAGCGCTAGTCTGCTATCTCATCCTGAAGGGGAAGCGAGTCATACATCCCAGATTGCTTGATGAGGCCTTTCGAGCGGTCATACTCTTCGCATTCCACAACGATCCTGGCTTGTGCAGAGAGATTAATAAAGCAAAGCTCGTCCGATTCGTAAAGAAACAAGCCAAGTACAGGCTTTATGTCGTAATTCACTGGCACAACACTCTGGATTCTCATGGAATGGAATAGTCATGAACTGAGTTGGATATCCCAGCTCGTTTTCACCATTGATGACAGTCAATGGTCCCTCAGCAATTGACACGGGCTAGTAGCAGACTGGGTCATATCGAACAATGGCTGCGTTCATGCGCCGTCATTATCGATTGGAGCTGTTGCATCCCCACTCACTCCAGAATCTCTCATCGCGGCTTACAAGGCCACGGAGGGATCATAGAAACAGGGTATGAGGGCGTAACAGTCCCCAATCCACAATCCACGAAAGTTGTGGTAAGGCAACATCATTGCAAAGGGACGTATAAGCATGCAATAAGCATGATGTGCGTGTGTGAAATAATAAACGAATATCAGACAACCAAGTTTATCCATTGGTCCAGTGCCAACGGTTCCTGAAAACAGCATGAGTGTCTTGGGATGGTCCAGTGCACAATGGCAAGCAGGACTGCATCTAAGAACGGGAGGAAGTTTCACCACCGTCGTATCATCAAGGCAAGCATGTAACCAAAAAACCGTGGCAGAAATGGAGGAGACCAAGTTGTGCGAATAAAGAACCTCAAGACAATCGGTTAATTAAAGGTATCACTTAGCCGAGCACAATGTAGGTTACCAATAAAACCTGCAAGTACGCACGGACAGGGCCATCTAGCCGGTAATCGGATTATGGACAATGGCCATCGATCATCCTCGGTCGCTCGGTCGGTCGATCGTACCACTCGTACTCGTATCACGAAGAAGAAAAACATGATTCTGTCATTCCCTACTCCTCCTTTTTGAATACCCACTCAGGGGGGGTCGCATCCAGCAACGAGCGACTGATAACCAAGTGCGAATACCAGTTCACTCTCATACAAGTCCTGGAAAGTGCTACCTGGAAGGGAGGCAAGATTATCGCTCAGAAATCACAATCGAGAGCGGGAGTGACGGAACGGTGTTTTCAAAAAAAACCACGAATCCTATCAGGTGGTCAAACACAGAGGTCAATTGAATACAGCATGTAGCTTTTGAGGGATAGGTATAAAACATTAGCGTGAACTGCCCTTGGCTTGGGCGAGGAGATTACACGATGCGCATCGATCGAGGCCGTAGCAAAAATTAAAAGAAAAGAAAAAAGTGAGGAGCATGAAATTGAAGATGGCAGAGACTACAACAAGTAGTTTAGGGCACATGTGTACACGCTCAACCACAATACAACAAGGACCAAAAACAAAAACAATCAAGACCAAGACCGAAAGGGGAAGCAAGAATCGCACGACCTCGAGCCACGCAAAAAGCAAAAGAGCAATGGGTTCACATAAGTCGGAAAAAGAGAGATTGTTCGACGACATAGCTCATAGCTACTCCTCATGCGTGCTCGCGTTAGGGTTTGGGTTTCTTCCCAAATCGGATACTGCCAGGCTTGAACACCTTTTTCCTCGCACTGCCAACGGTACCCTCATCCGCATCCGGCTTCGGCTCGGGTGCTCTCGAGGAGGATGCCCCACCACCACTACCACCACCACCGAAGGCAAACGTGGGCGTCGGCGCCCTTCTGCTGTGGCTACTCGACGGAGTGGGGATGGGGGTGGCGGCGGTAATGGTAATCGGAATGGTGTGGCTCTGGCTCTGGCCCTGGCTCTGGCCCTGGCCCTGGTTCTGCTGTGCCGAGAGGGACAAGGGGGGGAGAGTGGGCCGCTCACTGCCGTTGGTGCTGAGTCGACGGTGGTGCCCTTGTGTAGACGAACTGCCAAAGGCGGAGCTCACAAGACTAGCAAAGGCGGACGGGGGAGCAGTTGGGTGAGCAGTTGGGTGAGCCCCGTTATACGTGTATGCCTGATCTTTACTGAGCCTGCGCTGGTGTTGGTGTTGGTACTGATGCTGGTGCTGGTGTCCCGAAGCGGAGGTGGAGATAGAGACGGAGCGGCTTATCTCGCCTGGACCGATACTGGGGCGACGAATGCGAGTCGGGGAGTTGCTCGCGCGTGGATATTGGGAGGACGTAGGAGTCGGCACCTGAGTTGGGACAGGTGCGGGTGCAGCGGCGGGAGGTGATACTCGCGTTGGTGGTACTCGCGTTGGTGCTAGTGCTGGTGAGGGTGCAGGTGCGAGTGCGGGTGCAGGTGTGGGTGGGTAGGTGTGGGTAGGTGTGGGTACAGGTGCGGGTACAGGTGCAGGTGCGCGTGCAGGTGTGGGTGCAGGTGGGGATGGCGATGCCTCTTCAGCCTCACGGTCAAAGTCTCCATTCCTCGGCAATCCAACGACCCTCTCCAGGCTCTTCTCAAAGATTTCCAAGGCGCTGTGATGATCGATCTGGTCGTCTCCCATATAGCTGGTTGTTCGCCCGCTCGAATTCTTGACAGTCTCATCGTCGCTCTTCTCGCCGTCCGCACCATGTCCAACGGCGGAAGTATCCGTGTACCATCCGTCGTCCTCATCGCCCTCACTTGACACATCATCGTCTATGTCGGTTGGGGGGAGAACCCAATCGTCGTCGTCGCTGCCTTCACCATCGCTCCAGATGTCTTCTTCGCCCTCCTCACCAGCTCTCAGGCACGAGATGGATACCTTGACAGATCGCATGACCTCGGCCCATCCTCGTGGGACTTCCCTCTCGTCCATCAGCACTACCTCTCTCAACCCTGGGAACTTGCCAGCCCGGACTTCGGCAGCTTGAATTTCCAGCGCTCGTCGACCGAGTTCTCGTAATACGTCGCCACCGCCCGATATCCATCCGAGGGTCCCGACGAATTGCACTCGCCTGAGACGGATATGGGGCACTACCATGCGGACAGGCGCACAACCCACAATACCAACCGTTAAGCACTCCAGTACTGGGCACTTGGAAACGAGGCTGGAGACCTCGAGTGCTTTGGATCGAAGATGAGGGGCTGTCTCTGTTACGGAAAGGTGTCGTATAGAGTGCCCATGCATATTAAGGAAACCATGGAGAATACCCCCAAATGGTGAATCGGATGATAGTGCCTGGATGTCGTGGTCCAATACGAGGGAGAGATTACGGAGTTTTGGCATGGCCCACCGACTGGCGTCGATCATAAGGTGAGCGGCAGGTTTCGCGGTTAGGACGCCCTTCGGCCGGTTCATCGTAACGTGCAACCTGAGCGATTGTAATGAGGGGACTCGGATGGAGGCCGGTGTGGAGGGGAGGGCAGAGCCCGAATCGAAAATATGGAAGCCAAGTGTGAGGGTGGAGAGGTTGACGGAATTCTGTAAGAGGGTCGCGAGATCGGTCAATGCTGGGCTTTCTTGCTGAGTGAGTTCAAGCTCGGTGAGGAGGGAATTATTGCACAGCGAATGCGCGAGGGCGAAAAGAATGGGGCTTGGAACCGGTCGTGGTAATGGTGCGCCTGATTGAGACAACATGGGGAGGCATGGTCGAGAACGGAATGAAGTGAGATTCGGAAGCATCGGGAGGAGTGTGAGAAGGTCGGATACATAGAGGGTATTCCATTCCTTGGGTATGAAGAAGGAGAGGTCGAGGGATTGGGTGTATTCGCCGAGGCGCACGGGTGGGGAGAACGACATGCTCTTTGAGGCCCTTTTATAATTGAGTTGAAGGGAGGCAACGAGGGCACAGAGTTGTGGAATTCGCCGCAGTCGAATGTGTGTATACAGAAGCGGGGCGGCGATGGCGTAACAGTGTTTGGAGACTAGACATAAAGATTTGAGGTTGTGAAGGGAGTGCAGCCATAGCTTGGTGGTGCGGTCTTGTAAAAAGGGAGCTTCTGCACGAAGATGCGAGGATGAAGAAAATGCGAAGATTTTGCCCAATATTAGTGGATCATGGTGGATAATGCGGTGGATGCGAGCGTTGTTGGGATGCATACGGATGGCTGATGGAGGCGGGCTGAGGAGCATGACGTTTGGTGGACTGGCGGGCTGGCTGTTCCAGCTTTGGGCACGGGAGGGCGCTTGACGTGGTGTATAATAGTGTTCGTATTCTGAAGGGGACTTTGTGTGTGGAGGAGGGGACACAGGTTCCATAAGAATCGTGCTGGCGTCATCGCGCGCGGAGAGGTCTGGGATTGTGGGGCAGACACTTCCACTGTCCTCTGGTGGAGGTGAGCCAGGTGCTGGAGGGAGATCGGCAGGAAGCAGAAGACGTGCTGAAGAGCCAGGAGTGGGGAGGATCTATGTATGGTAGGAGGTGAGAACATGGACTGGGTCTGGGGGTCTGGGGGTCGAGACGACGGGGAGGCGCTCACTTGACTCAACCTCTTTTCTTTCTGGCGAAGCCGTTGTTCCAGCTGGACATTTCTCGACTCGAGAGAGAGTATTCGCTGCTGCAACTGCGTGATCTCATTTCGTAAAAAGACGTTATCCTCTTGCAGCTGGCGTATGGACTGGGGCTGCAAGTCGATAGTGGTCATGATTGGGATTGTCGTCGGGGGTGTGACGTCTCCGGTGATCCGAAAAGGGTAGAAATCGGATGGTATAGATGAAAAAAAGAAAGATGTGCAAAGTTGAAGTGGGATGTGGAGTTGAAGAGTGAAAAATGGGGTGCCAGTGGGACAAGGCGGAGAGGACTGGGCAGTGAAAATTGGATTGCAGGATAGCTAGCGAGCTCCCAGTGAGGGCTGAAGGTGCTGGAGAGCGTAGTGTGAATTGTGATGTAAGGGTCGGGTCCAAGGTACTGGAACGGCCGGCAACGAGGTGGTTCAGGTTGCCTCGCGGCGAACACGCTGGGCGGCGGTGAGGGTGGAAAGAAGCTAGCTGGGGCCTACTGACCATCCGGATCATCCGAACCATCGGATGACATTTGTCATTTGCATTCTCAAGACCATTTGTCGTTGCCTGTCTCTCGTATTATACGCCGTCGCTGTAGCTGTAGCAATACCTTTAAACGGCGGTGCGTAACGGGAAGCGCTGACGATCGGATAGATCGGATAGGTTAGGTTACTCCTCATTCCCAGTATCGATACGCCCAGTTTCAATGCTTGAATGAGGTACCACCATATTCCGAACAGCGAACAGCGTCCTACCGGGCCTCGTGGCCGTTTGCGCGGCAACTTCGTTCGGGGAGAACGACATTGACAGCCTACGACAGCCTACGACAGCCTACGACAGCCTACGACAGCTCACGGCAGCCTACGACGGCCTACGTCGTCACTCGCCAGTTTCCAACCGCGAACGGAACAGGACGGACGAGTGTGAGAGCGTATAAGCGTATAAATGTAATATTCGAGTACGCCTGAGCCCGTCACAGTCGTCGTCATATCCAAGGCAGTCAGTCAGATTGGGTCGGATTAGGTCGGATTAGGTCCACGTGGAAGACTTGGTTGGCTGCCAGCGCTGCAGTAAGGAGTACCTGTCCCGGACATAACCAAGTCGCGGACGAACAGACGCGCTGAACCCGAGCAATGACCCATGGCCCCGTGCTCACTCTCGTACTAGTTAGCTTCACTCAGCCTCAGCCCATCTTCTGAGGTTCGCGAGAGGTTCACGAGAGGAACCCACTCCCGGCCATCCTCGCGGCTAGTCATGACATGAATTCGTGCGTGAGGTTATGTACATGATCGTGTATGTATGTCTTATCCACTCCAATGACATAAAAATAACTCGCTTCCAATACGCTCGACGTTGGAGGTTCCCTGGACAATTCGCAATCGTGATCAGGATCCACCTATGCCGTATCAGGCCCCCGCGTTGTCTCGTCCGCCTCCTCCACTTTCGGTCTAGCTGCAGCGCTCGTCGGCACATGCTTCCACATCCACCCAAACCACACCGAGCGTGCAGCCGAAACAGCTCGCGCAGCTTCTTCAAGCTCATACTTGACTCGTTTCGTCGTCGCAATTTGCTCCTCTGCCAGTACCTCTCCTACCACAGCCTCGCGGAAACTGACTTGCTCCTGACTACTATTACGACTACGACGCGACGAGCCGGAGAGTGAATGTGAAGGTGGCACACCAGGTCTTCGAACAGGCGCTGATGGTTTGAGAACGAACCCGATGTCTTCTGTCGCTCCGGTCGTAGATGGAAGGCCGTCGATGATTGGCGCTGAACCACCTGTGCCGTGTATCGCTGACGAACTCCCCAGAGAACTACGAGTGACCACGACTCGTATTCCAATATCTGGGTCCGCAAATGGGCTCTGCGCGTGTAGGTCTGGAAGGAGCGCGGGCTCAACCTCGAGCAATGGCGTCGATGACTGCCGATTGCTCATAGACCTAGCCCGGCTGAGCGTGGACAGCGAATGGCCAATGCCACCTGAGATGGACATAGCAGTCTGGCTCTGGAATGACTTGCCACGCCTCAAGACTTCTCTCAGTCTAGGTCGTCTTTCACTGACCTTGCGCTTCACGGTAAAGTATCCACCGTCCCTCTGCTCCGACTCACTCGCGTTTTCTGTCTCAAAGTCACTGTCATCATCCCTCCTCCGTCCTACCCTCCGTCCTACCCTCTTGAATCCGTACTCTTCATGAAGGACCCTCGCCTTGATCGCAGGTGGAAGTACGATCTCCTCAGTTCCAGTAAGACGCCGACCGGGACTCCCAAGAGGGAGCGTGGCGTGCGTAAACCCACTCATAGCACTGAACCCGCTCATTTGTCTCGTCGGGCCCTCTCCGCCCTCCACAGCCACATGCGAACCAGGGATCGCTAAGGTCCCAGGAGCAGCAAGGATACTCTCGTTGCCATCAACGACGATTCCATTGGAAACCAGCGGCGTTTCGTCGACCCACTCGCCCAACCCTCCGCCCCCAGCTTCCGTCGTGATCGCGCGTCTGAGCTCAACTGAGTCGTCCAAGTCAAGTTGGTCCAACGGATTACGGGGAA